>Ga0136617_10000496_pt1 | contig 32963 bp, 29 predicted proteins | sample AntDrymUQ3222106_2_FD_129672 | JGI IMG/M metagenome (GOLD analysis project Ga0136617, IMG submission 129672) | Polar desert sand microbial communities from Dry Valleys, Antarctica - metaG UQ322 (21.06) | ecosystem: Environmental > Terrestrial > Soil > Desert | place: Antarctica: Dry Valley... | reverse complement strand
GCGCGTCGCGCTCAGACTCCTCGCCCTCGCCGCCGCCCTCTGGCACAACCAGCAGATCGGTCAGCCCGGACGCCACCTCGCGGCGTACAACCACTGACCGACAAACGGAATCAACCATCTAGATCATCCGCCAGCGAGAGTCGCCGATCAGCAGGTCGGCCGCCTCCTGGGGCCCCTGCGAACCGGCCATGTACTGCGGCAGCGGACCCGGCGTCGACTCCCACGCCTTGACGATCGGATCGCAGATGCGCCACTGCGCTTCGACCTCGTCGTTGCGGGTGAACAGCGTCGCGTCGCCGCGCATCGCGTCGATGATCAGCCGCTCGTAGGCCTCCGGCGACTGTGACAGGAACGCCGTCCCGTAGAGGAACTCCATGTTCACCGTGCGGATCGCCATCCGGCTGCCGGGAATCTTCGCGCCGATCGACAGCGACACGCCCTCGTTGGGCTGCATCGTCAGCACGAGCACGTTCGGCAGCACGCCGGCCGACATCTCCGCCGACTGGAACGCCATGTGCGGCACGGGCTTGAGCGTCACCGCGATCTCCGTGAGCTTGCGCGCCAGGCGCTTGCCCGTGCGCAGGTACATCGGGACGCCGGCCCAGCGCCAGTTGTGCACCTCCAGGCGCAGCGCCGCGTACGTCTCGGTGTTGGAATCGTCCGGTACGCCCTCCTCGTCCAGGTAGCCCGGCACGTCGTCGCCCGCGACGGTGCCGGGCGCATACTGCGCGCGCACCGCCATGTCCGCGATGTCCTGCGGCTGCGGCGCGCTGATCGCCCGCAGCACCTTGACCTTCTCGTCGCGCACGGCTTCGGCCTCGAAGGCGACCGGCGGCTCCATGCACAGCAGCGACAGCAGCTGGAGCATGTGGTTCTGGACGAGGTCGCGCAGCGCGCCGGCGGAGTCGTAGTAGCCCGCCCGCGACCCGATCCCGATGTCCTCGGCGGCCGTGATCTGAACGTGGTCGATGTAGTTGCGGTTCCACAGCGGCTCGAACATGTTGTTCGCGAAGCGCAGTGCCAGGACGTTTTGGACGGTCTCCTTGCCGAGGTAGTGGTCGATGCGAAAGACCTGGTCCTCGGCGAAGACCGAGAGCACGCGCGCGTTGAGGTCGCGCGCCTCCTCCAGCGAACGCCCGAACGGCTTCTCGATGATCACGCGGACCTGTGCGCCCTCGTGCTCGCTGAGGTCGTGGCGGCCCAGGCAGTCCACGATGACCGGAAAGAACATCGGCGCCGTGGAGAGATAGAAGCAGCGGTTCAGTAACAGCCCGGCGACGTCGTCGAGGTCGTAGAGGGCCGTGGCCAGCCCTTCGTAGACCTCGTCGGCGTCGAACGAGCCGGCCACGTAGCGCACGTCGGCGAACAGCTTCGCGAGCACCTTCTCGTCCGGCGGCCGGCGCGAGAACTCGCGCACCGACTCGATCGCCATGTCGCGAAACTCATCGTCGCCCATTTCCGAGCGCGCGTTGCCGACGAGCCCGAAGCGCTCCGGCAGCGCGCCCTCGTGGGCGAGGTTGTAGAGCGCGGGCAGCAGCTTGCGTCGCGCGAGGTCGCCGGTGGCGCCGAAGATCACGAGCGCGGTCGGATGGACCGGCAGCCGCTCCAGACCCTCGACGAGCGGGTTGTCCTGGGGACCGGATGTCTGGCCGGTGGCGGTGGTGGTGGTCATGGAACCATCACCCGTCCGCGCTCTTCTGGGTCGCATGGCCGCCGAACTGCGCCCGCAAGGCCGCGAGCATCCGGTGGGTGAAATCGCCGTTGCCGCGCGAGTAGAACCGCGCGTGCAGCGAGGCGGTGATCACGGGCGTCGGCACGTCCTTGGCCATCGCGTCCTCGATCGTCCAGCGGCCCTCGCCGGAGTCGGCGGTGTAGCCGGACAGCCCCGGCAGCGTGTTGCCCTCCTGCTCGAACGCCAGCGCGGCGAGCTCGCACAGCCAGGAGCGCACGACCGAGCCCTGGTTCCACAGGTGCGCGATCTTTGCGTTGTCGAGATCGAAGTCGCACTTGTCGAAGAGATCGAAGCCCTCGGCGTAGGCCTGCATCAGGCCGTACTCGACGCCGTTGTGGACCATCTTGACGTAGTGGCCCGCGCCGCTGGGCCCGAAGTGCCCCCAGCCGCGGTCGCCGAGCACGCTCCGGCTGGCCTCGTTGGTCTCCGGGGCGAGGACGTCGAGGATCGGCGACAGCCGCTTCACCGCAGGCCCCGGCCCGCCGACCATCATGCAGTAGCCGACCTCCAGGCCCCAGACGCCGCCGCTCGTGCCGACGTCGAGGTAGTCGATCCCGGCCTGCTTCAGGACCGCGGCGCGGTCGCGGTCGTCGGTCCACTTCGAGTTGCCGCCGTCGATGACCATGTCTCCCTTCTCGAGCAGCCCGGCGAGCTTGTCGACCGTGGCCTGCGTCGGTGCGCCGGCCGGCACCATGATCCACACCATGCGGGGGGTGTCGAGTTTCTTGACGAGATCGCTCAGCGAGCGTGCGCCGCGCGCGCCGGTGTCGCCTGCGACCTGCTTGACGGTCGCCGCGTCACGGTCGTAGGCGACGACGTCGTGCTCTGAATCGCGCTTGATCCGGGCGACCATGTTCCCGCCCATCCGGCCGAGCCCGACGAATCCGATCTGGGTCAAGGGTGTCTCCGCGCGTCGTGGGGCGGCGATGTTGCCGTCCCCGGAGGATAGGCCGACCCGGTCTCGGCCGAAAGTCGCGATGGTGTAGCCCCTTCGCGTGATAACGCCGATCGTGGAGCCCTGCGCGCTGGATTCGCTGAGCGCCAAGATCGCCCGCGCGTCCTGACCGCCGGGCGAGGTGCTCGTGGGCACGGGCCAAGGGTCGCGGGCCGGCGCCGCTCGGACGTCAGGTCATGCTCGACGACCTGACCCCCAACCCGGAGCTGGCCGGGGTGACCGCCAGGTTCGCCGAGGACCAGGACGGCACCATCACCGGCTGGCGCGTCCACGCCTACGCGATCTGCGCCAACAACCGGCAAGAGGCACCAGTCTGCGTGGACCACGGCCCACCAGAGTCCTATCCGGCGGCCCCGCAGGCGGTCTCCTCTACGAGCTGGCCAGCACGCCCGTCAGGCGCGCCGTCAGCTGCCGCACCGCGGCGGCGAGATCGTCGCCCTCCAGCCGGAGCTTCTCGGCCTTGCGCCCGCGGCCGCGCAGCGTCGCGAGGTCTCCGAAGGCCTGCGCGTTCTTCAGCACCCCGAAGGAGAATGGCTTGCCCGGGATGTCGACGTCCTCGGGGCCGTCATGGACGAGCACGAGGAAGCGACCGCTGGGCGGGCCGCCCTTGTGCAGCTGCCCGGTCGAGTGCAGATAGCGCGGCCCGTAGCCGAACGTCGTCGTCGCCTTCGTCGCGTCGCGGACCGCCGAGCGCAGCTCCTGCACGGCGGCGTCGACCGCCGCACTGGGCGCCATGAAGCCCAGCAGCGCGATGTAGTCGCCGGGCGCCGCCTCGCCGATCAGCGCGCGCAGCGCGTCGTCGCCGGCGTCCTCGGGCTCGTGCAGCGCGCCGCCGGCCTCGATTTCGCCGAGGATCTTCGCGGTCATGTCCTTCGCCGCCTGGACGTCGGGCTGGTCGAAGGCGTTGATCTGCAGCGCCCAGCCCGCCACCGCCGTCGCGAACTCGGCGAAGAAGAAGATCCGCCCGAGATCGCCCGGTCCGCCGGCCGACAGCGTCACGGTCGGCTGGTCTGCGGCCGCGAGCGCCTTGATCTGCTCGTCGAGCGCCTCGTCGGGTTCGTCCATGCCGCGCAGGTAGCAGAACACGCGGTCTTCGCGGTAGGCCTCCGGCGCGCCGACCGGCTCGTCGGTGACCGGCACCGCGCCCATGCCCTGCTTGCCCAGTGATTCGGCGACGAGCTGCTCGACCCACAGCCCGAACGACGCGATCGGCTCGTCGACGACGAACGTCAGCTTGTCGCGCCTCTGCAACGCGAGCGCCCCGAGCGAGATGCCCAGCCACATCCCGCTGTTCCCCTCCGCCGTCGAGCCGACGGCACACGCCTCTGCGGCGACGCCGGCGCCCTCGAGCAGGGCGTCGAGGTCGATGCCCATCAGGGCCGCGGGCACGAGGCCGAAGTACGTCAGCGCGCTGTAGCGCCCGCCGACGTCGGGGTCGTTGAGGAACGTGCGCCGGAAGCCGCGCTCGCCGGCCAGCGCCTGCAGCGACGACCCGGGGTCGGTGATCGCGACGAACTGCTCGCCGTGCGGGCGCAGCGCCCAGAAGTGCTCGAACAGCGAGATCGTCTCGATCGTTCCGCCGGACTTCGTCGACACGAGAAACAGCGTGTGCTCGAGGTCGACCGCGCGCTCCTGCGCGAGCACCGCGCCGGGGTCGGTCGTGTCGAGCACGTGCAGGCGCAGGCGATCGTGCTGGACGGAGCCAAACGAGCGCCGCAGTACCTCGGGAGCCAGCGAGGATCCGCCCATCCCGAGCAGCACCGTGTCCGTGTAGCCCGCTTCGCGGGCCTCCCGCGCGAACGCCTCGAGGTCGTCGATCTGCTCGGCGTAGGTCTCGTGCGCGTTCAGCCAGCCGAGTCGGTCGGCGACCTCCGCCTGGCCCGCCTCGCCCCACAGCGTGTCGTCCTTGGACCAGATGCGACGCGCGACGCGCTCCTGCTCGGCGCGCTGGACGAGCTGCGAAATCAGCGGCTCGAGGTCGTCGGGCAGCGAGGAGTCGATCGTCGCCGGGCGCCCGGTGAAGATCGCCTCGCGCTTGGCCTCGATGCCGGCCAGCAGCTTCTCCATCGGCGTGACGAACGCGTCGATCCCCGCCTGCAGCAGCTTGTCGGTGACGTCGTCCATGTCGATACCCGCCTCGGCGAGCGCGTCGAGCACTGGCGCCGGGTCCTCGCGCACCGTCTCGCCGGTGACCTCCAAGCGCTCGGCACAGGCCAGCAGCGTCTGCATCGGCATCGTGTTGACGCTGTCGGGACCGACGAGCTCCTCGACGTACTTCGTCTCGGAGTAGGCCGGGTTCTTGACGCCCGTCGAGGCCCACAGCGGGCGCTGGACGTGAGCGCCCGCCGCGCGCAGCCGGCCGAAGCGCTCGCCGCCGAAGATCTCCTCGAAGCGCACGTACGCGGCACGCGCGTTGGCGACCGCGGCCTGGCCCTCCAGGTCGCTGCGGCCGAGCTCCTCCAAGCGCTTGTCGACCTCGGAGTCCACGCGCGAGACGAAGAACGACGCGACCGAGCGCACGTCGAGGTCCTGGCCCTCAGCGTGGCGGCGCTCGAGGCCCGTGATGTAAGCCTCGACGACCGTCGCGTACGCCGCCACCGAGAACAGCAGCGTCACGTTGACGTTGATGCCCTCGTAGATCGCCTGCTCGATCGCCGGCAGGCACTCCGCCGTGCCGGGGATCTTGATCATCGCGTTGGGCCGGTTGACCCGGCCCCAGTACTCACGCGCCTGCGCGATCGTGCGGTCACTGTCGAAGGCCAGGTCGGAATCGACCTCCAGCGAGACGTAGCCGTCCTCGCCGTCGAGGTCGTCGAAGACCGAGCGCAGGACGTCGGCCGCCTCCTGCACGTCCTGGATCGCGATGTCCTGGTAGATGGCGCGGGCGAGCGCGCCGTTGCGGGCGAGCTCCTCGATCTGCTCGTCGTAGTCGGGCGAGCCGAGGATCGCCTTCTCGAAGATCGCCGGGTTGGAGGTGACGCCGCGCAAGCTGTCCTCCTCGACCATCCGGCGCAGCTCGCCGCCCTGGGTGAGCGTGCGGCGGATCTGGTCCAGCCACGGGCTCGTCCCCATGACCGCCAGCGCCGACAGGCGCGGGTTGATGTTGACCGCTTGGCTCACCAGCTTGCCTCCATTCCTTCACGTTCCATCGTCAGGATCTTCCCCACGCGGCGGACGTGACGCTTCTCGCCGCTGAACTGCGCCGTGCAGAACGCCACCGTCAGATCGGCCGCCGTCGCGGGCCCGATGACCCGCGCACCGAGGCACAGGACATTGCAGTCGTCGTGGGTGATGCACTGCGCAGCCGTGTAGTGGTCGTGGCTCACGCTTGCGCGTATCCCCGGAAGCTTGTTCGCCGCAACCGATACCCCCGCGCCAGATCCGCAGACGAGGATCCCGCGATCGACCTCGCCCGCCGCGATCGCGCGCCCCATGATCAGCGCGATGTCGGGGTAGTCGTCGCACTCGCCCAGGTCGACGAGCTCGTGGCCGCCGTCGCGGACGACCTGCATCACGCTCTCGCGCAGCGCGCCACCCGCGTGGTCGATGCCGACGGCGATCCTCATCGCGAGCAACCCGCCTGGCGTGTCCACGCCGGCCGTCGTGCGGCCACGAGGCGCGGTCATCGCGCGGTCGCCGCCTCGCGGGTGGCGTCCTCGAGCTCGGATTCGAGCTCCTGGCCCGCGAGCAGCGCTGCGCCGCGCACGCCGGCCAGCGGCCCGTAGCGCGCGCGCAGGATCTGCGTGCGCGTGCCGACGCCCGGCAGCAGGTAGCGCGCGGCCTCCTCGCGGGCGGGTTCGAGCAGGAGTTCGCCCGCTGCCGACACCCCGCCGCCGACGACGACGAGCTCGGGGTCGAAGGTGTTGATCGCGTTGGCGATGCCGATGCCGAGACGGCGGCCGAGCAGCTCGATCGCCGCCAGGGCGCCGGCGTCGCCGGCGCGCGCTGCGTCGATGACGCGGCCCGGCGTCACGTCGCGCTCGCGGGCGATCTCGTTGAGCGCGCTGCCCGAGGCGAGCGACTCCAGCGAGCCGGGCTGAGGGCAGTCGTCGGAGCGGTCGAAGGGTGCGCGGCGCAGGTCGGCGCCGACGATCGTGTGCCCGAGCTCGGCGGCGGCACCGGTCGCGCCGCGATACGCGCGCCCGCCGATCACGATCCCGCCGCCGACGCCGGTTCCGATCGTGAACATCACGAGCTGGCGCGCGACGAGCGCGCCGTCGTCGCCGTAGGCCTCGGCGAGCCCGGCGCAGGTCGCGTCGTTGTCGACGAAGACCGGAACCCCCAGCTCCGCGCGCAGGACCTCACGCAGCGGCACGTCGTCCAGGGGGATGTTCACCGACGAGCGGATCCGCCCCGTCTTCCAGTCGACGACGGACGGCACCGCGACCCCGACGGCGGCGGCGTCGCCCGCCGCTCGTACCGCGGCGACGAGCTGTGCGACGAGCGCGCCCGGGCTGCTGGTGTCGGTCGGCCGGAGCACCGGCTCGAGCAGGGTCGTGCCGTCCAGCAGCGCCACTGCGATCTTGGTGCCGCCGACGTCCACGCCGATGAGCCGTTGTGTCATGCGCCTCTCACGCTACCCGGTGTTCTCGCGCCGGCCACCGGGTAGCGTGCGACACGTGACAGCGCGCCCTTGCTCGACCGCGGCCCGTTCGGACGCGCAGGAAAGCAGGATCTTGCGATGACCGATCCGGCTGCGGCCTTCCTCAAGCTGGCCGGAACACTCGACTACCCGTTGTTCATCGTCACCGCCACGGACGGCCAGCGCCGCGAGGGTTGCGTGATCGGATTCGCGACGCAGTGCAGCTTTCATCCGCCGCGCTTTCTGGCCTGCCTGTCGCGCGAGAACCGCACGTACCGCCTGGCGCTGCGCGTCGAGGCGCTGGCCGTGCACCTCGTTCCGCGCTCGCAACGCGCCCTTGCCGAACTTTTCGGCGGCGAGACCGGCGACGAGACCGACAAGTTCGAGCGCTGTGACTGGCACGAGGGCCCGCGCGGCCTGCCGATCCTCGACGGCTGCCCGAACTGGTTCGCCGGGGAGATCCTCGCCCGCCACGATCTCGGCGACCACGTCGGCTTCTGGCTGGATCCGTTCGACGTGCGCTACGAGACGGGCGAGGAGATCGTCTACTTCCAGGAGGTCAAGGACTCCATCGAGCCCGGGCATCCGGTGACGTGAGCACCCCCGCGCGTAACGAACCGCCGATTGCCCTGCGGCGGCTGCTTCCGCACACGGGCGAGCTGACTGCCGACGAGCTCGTCTCCGAGCTTCGCCCGTGGGACCTGGCGACCGCGCAGCGCCCGCACGTCGCGCTGAACATGGTCCACACGACCGACAGCCGCGCGGCGGTCGACGGGCGCACCGCGCCGATCTCCAGCGTCGCCGACCGCCAGCTCTTCCACGCGCTGCGCACGCGCGTGGACGCGATCATGGTCGGCGCCGGCACGCTGCGCGTCGAGCGCTATGGGCGCATGGTGCGCGACCCCCAGCGCCGTGAGCAGCGCCGCCTGGCGGGGCTGCAGCCCGACCCGCTGGCGATCGTCGTCAGCGGCTCGCTGGAGCTGCCGGCCGACCTGCCGCTGCTGCAGGACCCCGACTCGCGCGTCGTCGTCATCACGTCGTCGAAAGGGTCGATCGAGGCGGTCCGCGCCGAGGTGACGTACCTGCGCTACCCGGGCGGCGTCGACCTGCCCGACGCGCTCGCGCAGCTGCGCACGCAGACGCGCGTGCGCAGCATCCTCTGCGAGGGCGGCCCGCACCTCAACGCCTCGTTGCTCGTCGGCGGGCTGATCGACGAGCTGTTTCTCACGACCTTCCCGGTCCTCGCCGGCGGCGCGGGAGCGCTGTCGATCCTCGAGGGCGCGCCGCTCGCCGCCCCGGTCGCCCTGTCGCTGCTGTCGCTCTGCGAGTCCGGCGGCGAGCTGTTCGCGCGCTACGGGCTCGAGCGACCGGCCTGACCGGCGCGCGCGCAGCGCACGACGCTGACGTCGAGGATCCTGCCGCCGGCCGTGACGAACGCCAGGCGCGCACGTCCGGGTCGCAGCTCGATCCGCAGCGCGCCGTAGGCGCCGGACTCGCCGAACGCCAGGCGCGGGTCGCGCTTGGTGAGGGCGTACAGGCCGTGGCCGCCGGCGCCTGACACGTACTGCGTGATCCCGTCGACGGCCTTCAAGCGCTGCATGTTGTGGTCATGGCCGCTGACGACGAGCCGCGCGCGGCCGCGCAGCGCATCCCACAGCGGCGCGACGCCCGGCGTGTCACCGTGCCGGCCGGCGCTGAAGCGCGGGTGGTGCCAGAAGGCCAGGCGGCACGTGCCCGTTCGCTCGACCTGTCCGCGCAGCCAGCGCACCTGCGCCGAGCCCGCACCGTGCGGCGCCACGGAGTTCAGGCTCAGCAGCTGCCAGCCGGCGACGCGGAAGCTGTAATAGGCCGGCGGGATCTCGCCGAAGACGCCGGCCCAGTAGGGCTCGTAGCCCTCGGCGCGCTGTGGCCACTCGTGGTTTCCGGGCGTGGGGGCCGTCTGGCGCGCGAAGTCGCCGTACACCGGCGCATAGCGCTTGCTGAAGTCCGTCTCGGTGCCGTCGCCGCGCAGGAAGCGGAGCAGGCCCGCGCCGTAGACATCGCCGAGGTAGAGCACGCGGTCAAAGCGCTTGCGCCGCATCCGCGTGACGACGCGCTGCGCGCGCGCGCTGCCGTCGGCGCCGTCGCCCACCGCCCAGATCAGCGCGCGCCCGTCCGGGCCCGAGGGCACGAACGCGCCGGTGGGTGCACGGATCGGCGGCTTGGTGCGCCACGGCTGCCACACCCAGGCTGCCAGCGCGAGGGCGATCACGGCGAGCAGGACGAGCGGCGGTCGCATCCAGCACGATTCGACGACCCCACCCGGCCATCCTGCGGCGTACGATCGCCGTATGGAGCGCGAGCCCCTGGACGGCATCGCTGGCGCCGACGAGCATCTCGGGCGGCGCGTGCCGCTGCCCGCGCTGGCGCTGCCGCTGACACGCTGGGTCGAGGTCGTCGCCAACGGCCCGGGCGCGGTCCAGGTCGAATGGAACTTCGACGCCTCGCGCCCGCGCTCGCCGGGGCGCGTGACCCTCTACGCCGGGACGCAGCCGCCGCCCGAGCGCGGGCTGCCCGAGCCGACGACGCGAGGCCGCTTCGCGTACCGCAGCGCGCCGCTGGACGAGGCCGCCGCGGAGCTGCGCCCGGTGCAGGAGCTCGCCTGGGAGCACGACGGCCTGCACCTGCGCCTCACCGGTCAGGGCCCCTGGGAGCTGACCGAGCTGGTCGCGCTGGCCGACTCCGTGATCTAGTGGGCCTTCTCGGAACGTGACGACCCACTAGATTCAGCGGCGGCATGGAGCGCCTCACGGTCAACGAGCTCGGGGCGATGTTCGGCGGCCTGCTGCTCGGCGCGTGCCTGTTCGCCAACTGGTACTCCGTCGTCAGCCCGCTGGCCACCCTGGCCGGAACGAGCGGCGTCGGCACCCACAGCGGCTGGGAGGCGCACGCGCTGCTGCGCTGGGTGCTGCTCGTGATGGCGATCGCGCCGTTCATCCTCGCCTACATCGTGGCGCGCGACCACCAGCTGACGTGGGCGCGCGGCGAGCTCACCGCGGTGCTGTCGATCGTCGCCTGCGGGATCCTGCTCTACATCGGCGTGATCGACCGCCCCGGCGAGCCGGCCGGGCAGATCGAGCTGGCGTGGGGCTGGTACGTCGCGCTGCTGGGGGCGATCCTCATGCTCGCCGGCTCGGCGCTGCGCACGGGGGAGAGGGCGCGCCGCCGCAAGCCGCCGGGAACGCTCTGAACGCAGATCGCGCGGGAGGCTGAAACCACGCGCATCGGCCGGGGTACTAGTGACGTTCCGTACAAACCGTCGCGTCAATAAAGGAGGCGTGATGGATCTCCTCAAGCGGCTCGATCCACTGTGGATCGCCCTGCTCATCATCGGTGGCCTGAACTGGGCCATCCTCGCGCTGTTCGACACGAACGTCGTGGCCGAGATCCTCGGCACCGGCACCGCGGCGGACGTCATGTACGTCCTCGTCGGCATCGCCGCGCTGATGTTCGTCCCGCGCCTGCTGGAAGGCATGCACCTCACGGGGCGCCACACGCACCCGCACGGCGCCTAGGTGTAGTCGCCCGCCGGTCGACCCCCGTGGCCACCGCAGGGCGAGCATGCACCGCTTCGCGCCCGGCCGCCCGTTCGGCGGCCGGGCGCGCGGTGTACCCGCCGGCACGGTCGTGTCCACGGTCTGTTCAGGACCCCGGCGGGCGGGTAGTCGAAACCACGGGTGAGCGAGGTCCTGTTCAGCATCGGCGAAGCCAGCCGCCGCACGGGCGTCAGCGTGGACGTGATCCGTGCGTGGGAGCGCCGCTACGGCCTGCTCGAGCCGACGCGCTCGGCCGCGAACTTCCGCCTCTACTCCCCACAGGACATCGGGCGGCTGCGGCTGATGCGCCTGTACACCGAGCAGAACATGCCGCGCTGGCGAGCCGCCGAGCTCGTGCAGCGCGTGGTGTCGACGGCGTTCGACCAGAACCCCGGCGTGCCGGCGAGCGACGTCGAGCACGCGCTGGGTGCGCTTCGCACGGCGCTCGAGCGCTTCGACGCCGGCCCCGCCGACAGGCTGCTGCAGGGCCTCGCCGCCGTGTTCCCGCCGGGCGTGATCCTGCGCGACGTCGTCCTGCCCTACCTCCGCGAGCTGGGCGACCGCTGGGCATGCGGGCAGACCTCCGTGGCGCAGGAGCATTTCGCCAGCTGCTTTCTGGAGAGCTGGATGCTCAACACGGCGCGGGGCTGGACGCGCGCCGGCAAGCGCCGGGTGGTGCTCGCGTGCGTTTCGGGCGAGCAGCACATCCTGGGCCTGATCGCCTTCGGGATCGCCCTGCGCGACCTGGGCTGGAGCATCACGTTCCTCGGCCGCGACACGCCGCTGGCGTCGGCGCGCCACGTCACCGTCGCCGTGAGCGCCCACGCGCTGGTGCTCGCCGCGACGCTGCCCGACCCGCTCGCGGCTGTGGCCGGCGACGTCGCGGAGCTCGCCGGGCAGCTGCCGGTGCTGATGGGCGGCCCGGCCACCGCGCACGGCGTCGCGGGAATGCCGGCGGCGCGCGTCCTGCCCGAGGATCTGCTGGCTGCCGCACAGCTGCTGACGGCGCAGCCCGTGGCCCCCGACGCCGATGACAGCGAGGGCGCTCAGGCGGCGCTGGCCTCGCGCGGCCCGCGCGCGGGCGGGTCGGGCACCGCGTCGATGTCGTCGGGCGCGGCGTAGCGGCCGACGACGGACGTCGCGAGGTCGAGCTTGGCGAGCGAGCGCAGGAAGCCGTGCGTCACGATCACGTGGATCCGCGACTGCGTCGCGGAGTAGAACCAGCGCGCGACCGCGCTCGCCAGCGCCGGATAGAAGTTCGCGACCTCGACCTCGACGTGCACGCGCGCGGTGGCGGCGTCGATCTGCGCGCAGCGCTCGATCTCGATCTGCAGGTAGCCGTCGCCGTCCTGCCCCGCGCGCGAGACGAGCACGCCGCTGGCGATGCGCCAGCGCACGACGCCGCGCGTGGCGTCCATGTGGTACTCCGGGGCGCGGAATCGCAGCAGCACGAACGGGCGCATCAGCAGCACGATCGCGCGCTCGTCGTCGTCGTAGAGCACGCGGATCAGCCCGAGCGTGCAGCGCGACAGAAAGCGCCAGTACGTGCGCGCCAGGCGCTCGAGGTGCATCGGCGACCAGATCTCCTCGAGCGCGCCCGAGGGCAGCGTGAGCTCGGCCGCCTGGACGGAGCGCACGGCGCCCCGCGCGTTCATCGTCGTGTGGTCGGCGGGGCTGACGAGGACCGCCTGAGCGATCGGTGCCGAACGGTGCAGCAGCCGCCGGATCGCGGCCGAGCACGCCAGCACGAGACCGGCGGCTGCGGCGATCGCGAGGGTGGCGTACGCCATGTCCTGCACGGTACCCGCGACGTGTGCGGGGTGACGACGAATTGGGGGTATGGTCGCGCCATGTCACTGCAACGAGCAACCGCACCCGACCCCCACGACCTGCTGCCCGCGGCGCCCTCGTTCTCCGTTGAGAGCGACGACGTCCAGGACGGGGCGCCGCAACCGGCGACGCATGCGCATCCGAGCGCGGGCGGCGACAACGTCTCGCCGCACCTGCGCTGGTCCGGCTTTCCCGAGGACACCAAGAGCTTCGCGATCACGTGCTTTGACCCCGATGCCCCGACCGGCAGCGGCTTTTGGCACTGGTCGGTGTTCAACATCGCGGCCGACGTCACCGAGCTGGCGACCGGCGCCAGCCCCGACGGGCTGCCCGATGGCGCCGTCGAGGTCCGCAACGACTACGGCGAGTTCGGCTACGGCGGCGCGGCGCCTCCCGCCGGCGACGTCGCGCACCGCTACGTCTACACGGTGTTCGCCGTCGGGGTCGAGCAGCTCGACATCCCGCAGGAGGCCTCGCCGGCCTATGTCGGCTTCAACCTGACGTTCAACACGCTCGCGCGCGCCGCACTGCGGCCGACGTTCCAGGTCGAGGGCTGAGGCCGGCGTACTCGAGGCGGGGGCCGGCTGCTCGATGCGGGCGTAGCCGATCTCCCCCGAGCCGGTGAAGGCGAGCGCGTCGGCCGTGGCCTGCGTCAGATCCCACGAGAAGTCGCCGTTGAACGGGCCGCGGTCGATGACGGGCACGACGACCTCGCGCCCGCCGTACATGATCGCCACGAGCGTGCCGCAGGGCAGCCGCTTGTGTGCGACGCCCTGCAGGTCGGGGGTCAGCGTCTGGCCGCAGAAGGTCTGCTTGCCGAAGAAGCCGGGTCCGTAGAAGGTCGCCAGCCCGGGGCGATACACGTTGATGCTGGCGATCGGCGGCGGACCGGACGCCGCCGTGCGCCGGGAGCGGTCGAGGACGGCGCGCAGGCTGATGCGCCCGCTGCGATCGGCACGCCAGCTCACCGCGAAGCGCTCGCTCGTGCGCACGCGCGTGCGGGCGACGTTGCGCCAGCCGCGGCGCTTGTCCAGGCGCTGCAGGACGACCTCGCGACGTGCGCCGTTGGGCATCGTCCCGCGGGCGACGACGTTCGAGCCCATGACCGCGATCGGGCTGACGACGAGCGAGTGCGTGCCGGGGTCGCCGTAGCCGGCGCCGCCGCTCGTCGGCGGGACGACCGCGGGCAGCGCAGCGCCACCGGTCGGCGCCGAGGCGGCGTCAGCCCGCGCCGCGTCGGCGCAGGCTGCAAAGGCCGTGCAGAGCACGGCGACGTATGTCGCGCGATCGCGTCGGAACCTGGGCATCGTTGTCACTCGTGGCGGCCTACGGGGTGAGCTGACGGGCTCGCGCTTTCCAAGCGCTACAGCCTCGAGAAGAGGCCGATTCGCCCCGGCGATCCGGGGTCCTGTCGGATCGCAGTGGTTCCCCCGTTCCCTGGGCGCAGGCGCCCGGAGACTCGGCAGACGCAGCAGGTTACACCGTTTATGGCGCGGGGCCTGCCGCTACGGCGCGCGACCTGCCGCTACGGCTTGGGCAGCCGGTCGAACATCGACTGCAGCGTCTGACGCCCGACCGTCAACCCGATCTGCGTGAGCTCGGCGGCGGCCTGGATCGTCGTGCTGATCAGGTCAGCGGCGCCCGCGCTGCCAACGTCGTCGGCGCGCGACGTGGGTGCCGCGTACCCGGCGGGCGGAATCTTGCGCCGCGGCGCCGGGCGTGGCGGCTGAGCGCTCCTCGGCGCGGCTTTGGCCCTCGGCGTAGGCTTGGGCTTGGCGGCCGTCGCCGCCTTCGGTGCGCGCGGCTTCGTCGCCGTCGCGTTCGTCGACCGCGCACTGCGGGTGGGGTTCTCGGCGTCGACCCGGTCGCCACGCTTGGCGCTGCGGCGCACCGGCCGTGAGCGCGGTAGGCTCGTGAGCACTTCTGGATCGGAGTCCTGTCGTTTGGCCACGTGCGCATGATGTCACGCGGTCTGCGCCAGCCGGTCGCAACGGCGAAACAACGCACGCGACCACACGTCGAGGCAACGCCAGAAAGTCGTCGACTGGTGAGCGGGTGCCGAAACGCGCACGCTAGAGTTGCGGGTCTAGGTTGGGCGAGGTACTGCTCCGGGAAGACTTCCCCAACCCTCCATTAAGAACGGTGTGTGGCACTGACGCGGGTACACGCACGATGCGAAAGCGAATGCAATGTCCGTAGCGGAACTGCAGGAACTCGAAGAGATCAAGGGTCTCGTGGCGAAGGGCCAGCTGACCGGCGTACTCACGTACGCCGAGATCGCCGGCGCCGTCGCGGAGATCGATCTCGACGAATCCGACATCGAGGAGCTGCACGGCTACCTGGAGCGCTCCGAGATCGAGCTCGTCGAGGAGATCGATCCGGCGGTGCAGGCGGCCAACGCGGTCGAGCGCGCGCCCGACAAGCGCCGTGCGCGCAAGAAGGCCACGATCGACCTCAAGCCGGACATGACGACCGACTCCCTGCAGCTGTTCTTGAAGGACATCGGCAAGGTCCGGCTGCTGACCGCCCAGGAGGAGGTCGACCTCGCCAAGCGCATCGAGCGCGGCGATCTCGACGCCAAGCAGAAGATGGTCGAATCCAACCTGCGCCTCGTCGTCTCGATCGCCAAGAACTACCGCAACCAGGGGCTCCCGTTCCTGGACCTCATCCAGGAGGGCACGCTCGGCCTCGTCCGCGCGGCGGAGAAGTTCGACTACCGCAAGGGCTTCAAGTTCTCAACCTACGCGACGTGGTGGATCCGCCAGGCGATCGCCCGCGCGCTCGCCGATAAGGCGCGCACGATCCGCATCCCGGTCCACGTCGTCGAGAAGCTCAACAAGATCGGCCGCGCCGAGCGCAAGCTCGTCACCGAGCTGGGCCGCGAGCCGACGCCGGAGGAGATCGCCGAGGTCACCGGGATCGATCCCGAGGAGGTCGACTCGATCAAGCGCTCGGCCCAGGCCCCCGTCTCGCTGGAGAAGCCGGTGGGCGACGAGGAGGAATCCGAGTTCGGCCAGTTCATCGCCGACGAGCGTGCCGAGTCGCCCTACGAGCGCGCCGCCGAGATCCTCACGAAGGAGGCGCTGCGCGAGGCGCTGGAGAACCTGTCCTACCGCGAGCGCCGCGTGCTCGAGCTGCGCTATGGCCTCGGCGGCGAGCACCCGCGCACGCTCGACGAGGTCGGCCGCACGTTCAACGTCACGCGCGAGCGCATCCGCCAGATCGAGAACCAGTCCCTGAAGAAGCTGCAGTCCCTCGCGGAGGCCCAGAAGCTCCGCGACGTCGCCTAGAGCGGCGACCGCGCCCGAGCACGACGACGATGGGAGCCCGCGGGCTCCCATCGTCCTCGTGGGGCTCTGCGGGCGGAGGCCGTCGCGTGCCGGCCGCGCGGGCGGTGGCGGTCGGGGCGTCGCGAGATGTGGCGCCGACGCGGCGGAGAGCGATGAAGGACGGTCGGTCGTGTGGTCGTGGTGTGACTCGTCCCGGGGCGGGCGGCTGGGCGGGCGGGGCGATCCACGGCTGGGCGGCCACGGCTGGTGCGGTCCAAGGCTGCTGCGGGTCGAGTTGTTCATGTCTGGCGTGAACGATTCGCCCCGGCCTGCGGGGTGGAACGGGTTCTCGGGGGCGCGGGTCGAGTTGTGCATGCCTGGCGTGAACGATTCGCCCCGCCCCGCCGGGCCGGGCGGCCCGCCGCGCCCGTGGCGGGCGGGTCGCCAAGCCCATCCGGATGGCTGCGTCTTTCGTCGCTGCCGTTGCGCCGGCGTCCGCGCCCGCACCAGCCACCGCGCGCCACCACCCGCCGCAGTTTTCGCGAGCACCGCCACCGGGCACCCCCCGACGATGGCACGCGAACAGACCGCCGACACGACGCTCACCGTGCAGGGCATCACGATCCCGAAGCTCGGCTTTGGCACCTCGCAGATCACCGGCAGCGACTGCGTCGTCGCCGTGCGCGATGCGCTCGAGCTCGGCTATGGCCACATCGACACCGCGCGCGCCTACGGCAACGAGGCGCAGGTCGGTGAGGGCCTGCACGACTCCGGCCGCAACCGCGATGAGGTCTTCCTCACGACCAAGCTCTGGTACTCAGAGCTCAGCGCCGTCGGGGTTCACGACCAGCTCGAGCAGTCGCTGCGCGACCTGCGCACCGAGTACGTCGACCTGCTGCTGATCCACTGGCCCAACCCGGAGTTCCCACTCGCACGGACGCTCGACGCGATGCTCGAGGCGCAAGAGGCCGGCCGCGTCCGCCAGATCGGCGTCGCCAACTTCCCGAGCGTCCTGCTGCGCGAGGCGCTCGAGCATGCGCCGCTGATCTGCGACCAGATCGAGTACCACCCATACCTCGGCCAGCCACACGTGCTTGCGCTCGCCCGCGAACGCGACCTGATGGTGACGGCGTACGCGCCGCTCGCCCAGGGTGAGGTGCTGCGCGACCCGGTCATCCGCGAGGTCGCCGCCGCGCACGACACGACGGCGGCCCAGATCGTGCTGCGCTGGCTGCTCGACCAGCCCAACGTCGCGGCGATGCCGAAGGCGTCGTCGCACGAGCATCGCGCCGCCAACCTCGCCGTCTTCGACATCGAGCTCAGCGACGAGGAGCGCGCGGGGATCGCCGGCCTCGAACGCGGCCGCCGCACGATCGACCCCTCGTGGGCGCCCGACTGGGACTAGGTTCATCCAGCACAGCGCCCGGCGCCCTGCGCGCGGCGCACTGGCCATTCGTCGCAACCTCGTGCGCCGAACTCAACCGGGCCGGCCGGCCCGCCGATGCGCACAGCGTGTTCGATGTCGACAAGGCTCTCTGCACGCTCGTGCAGGTCGGAGGATCCGATCTGCATCTCAAGGTCAAGTCGCCCCCGCTGACACGGCTCGACGGCGAGCTGTGCCCGATCAAGGGCCCTCACGCCCCTGACGCCCGATGACACGAAGACGGCCGTGCGCACGATGCTGTCCGACCCGATCAAGCTCGACGAGCTCGCCAACGAGCACGAGGTCGACTTCTCCTATTCGATCGCCGGCGTCGCCCGCTTTCGCGTCAACGCCTTTCGCCAGCGTGGCACGCTGAGCCTCGTCTGCCGCGCGATCCCGCACTCCATCCGCACGATCGCCGACCTGAAGCTACCGCCCGTCCTCTCCGAGCTCGCCGAGGAGGAGCGCGGGATCATCCTGCTGACCGGCACGACGGGCTCTGGCAAGTCGACGACGCTGGCCGCGATCATCGACCACATCAACACCCGGATGTCCAAGCACATCGTCACGATCGAGGACCCGATCGAGTTCCTGCACTCCGACAAGAAGTCGATCATCAACCAGCGCGAGGTCGGTCAGGACACGCTGTCGTTCAAGCGCGCGCTGCGCCGCGTCCTGCGCCAGGACCCCGACGTCATCCTCATCGGCGAGATGCGCGACGAGGAGACGGTCCACACTGCGCTCAGCGCGGCGGAGACCGGTCACCTCGTGCTCTCGACCGTCCACACCGTCGACGCCGCCGAGACCGTCAACCGCATCATCGACTTCTTCGCACCGCACATGCACCAGCAGGTTCGCGCGATGCTCGGCGGCACGCTCAAGGGCGTCGTCTCCCAGCGCCTCGTGCGCTCGACGGACGGCGGCCGCGTGGCGACCTGCGAGGTCCTGCGGATGACCGGCCGCGTCCGGGACATGATCATGGACCCGACCCAGACGGGCCGCCTCACCGAGGTCATCGGGGAGGGCGCGTACTACGGCATGCAGACCTTCGACCAGGCGCTCTTCGACCACGTCAAGGCCGGACGGGTGGAGATCGACCAGGCGCTGCTCGCCGCGACGAGCCCGCACGACTTCAAGCTCCTGCTCGCGGCAGACGGGCGTCGCGGCACGACGATGAGCGACGTGGCGCAGGCGGAGGCCATGCGCGCGGCGTAGCGCGCAGTGGCGGCACGCTCGGGCGAGCGCGCGCGATCGACCGTCCGGCGCCATTGCTTCAGTCGGTAAAGTGTCTGTCATGGACGACACCTGTCCGGTCTGCAAGACAGCCGAGATCGTGTGCGGCAAGTGGACCCTGCTGCTCATCCGCGACCTCGCCGAGGGGCACTCGCGCTTCTGCGAGCTCGAGCGTTCGCTGCAGGGGATCAGCCCGCGCACGCTCTCGTTGCGCCTGCGCGCGCTCGAGGAGGAGGGCATCATCGAGCGCGAGACCTATCCCGAGGTCCCGCCGCGCGTGGAGTATCAGCTGACGGAGAAGGGCCGCGCGCTGATGCCGATCATCGACGGCATGCGCACGTACGGCACGCGTTGGCTAGGCGCGGACTGTGGCGACCTCGCGCCCGCCGGCGCGCCGGTCGCCGCCGCCGCCGCGGCGGCCTAGCTCCGCCTCAGCGGGGGCGCGCCTGTCGCGGCGGGCCGTCCAGCGCAGGATCGGTCGCTCCAACGCAAACCAGCTCAGGGCGGAGACCGCCAGAGCCGGCACCAGCGCGATCAGCGTGCCGGCCAGCGGGTCCAGCGGCAGCAGTCCATACCCGCGCAGGACCATCAGCACGGGGACGTGCCAGAGGTAGAAGCCGTAGGAGATCGTGCCCATGCTCGCGAGCACGCGGCCGCCGAGGATCCGGCTGCGCGGCGCGGCGGCGATCGCGGCGACGATGAGCGCAAAGCCGAGCGCCGTGGGCGCGTCGCGGATGACCACGAACGCGTCGCCGACGTCGACTCCGCTGGCGGGCGCCGCTGCCTTCGTGACGGCGTCGGCGGCGATCAGGGCGACGCCCGCGGCGATCAGGATGCGCTTGGTGTGCATGTCGATCGTCCGTCCGTGCAGCCCGAGCGCCGCAAGCATTCCGAGCGCGAAGTACGGCAGCATCGCGGCCAGCGTCTTCGAGAACGTGAGGCCGAGCCCGTGGCCGGCGATCGACCAGTTGTAGAACAGCCCGAGCGCCAGTAGCGCGAGTGGCCCGAGGGCCTGCATGCGGCGCCGCGGCGGCAGCCGCAGCGCCAGCCAGCCGATCAGCGGCAGCAGCGCGTAGAACATGACCTCGACGGCGAGCGACCACATCGGCGGGTTGAGCTTCATGACGCTCGCCGGCGAGAAGTTCTGCCCGAAGACGACGAACAGCGGCAGCTCGTCGGATGGCGGCAGCCGCAGCCCTGGCGTGCCGCGCAGTCCCCACAGAAGCACCACGGAGCCCGCCAGCGCGGCGTAGTAGGCGGGCAGGATGCGCGCCGCGCGGGCGCGCACGTAGCGGCGCAGGCTGGGCGGCCGGCGGCGCTCGAGCGCGGCGGCAAACCATGGGCGGGAGAGCAGGAAGCCCGACAGCACGAAGAACGCAACGAGACCCAGGCGCAGCTCGTGCGCGGCGTAGTCCCCGATCGACGACCGATCCGTGGCGTCCGGCACCGGCATCGTGTACAGCCATCCGTGAAACACGAAGACGGATAGCGCAGCGAGTCCGCGCAGGCCGTCCAACGATGCCGATCGCCGGGCGTTCTTCATCTGCGAGCTGTCCGCCGTCACCGTGACGTCGGGCGCTGGCATGTGGTACCGATGCTACCCAGCGGCGTGCTCGCCGGCGCCGCGTGGCAGGATGCGCGCGATGGACACGGCGGCACAGAAGCGCTGGACAAAGCACTCCGGCGACGTCCTGCGCGCGGCCGGCCTGCGCACGAGCGCGGGCCGCACGGCCGTCGTCGAGCTGCTCGGTCGCCAGAGCTGCCTGCTCACCGCGCAGGAGATCGCCGACCAGCTGCGCGAGCAGGGAAGCGCCGGTTCCACGGCCACCGTCTACCGCGCGCTGGAGACCCTGCACGAGCTCGGGCTCGTGCGCCGCTTCGACTCGGAGGGCCTCGCGCGCTACGAGCCCGTCGACCCCTCCGGCGAGCACCACCACCACATCGTGCTCGAGCCCAGCGGCGATGTCGTGCCCTTCGACGACGCCGAGCTCGAGCGGGCGATCTCGGGGATCGGGCAGCGCCTGGGTCTCGTGGTCACGAGCCACGACGTGATCCTGCGCGGGCGCCTGATCGACGAGCCGCCGGAGTCGGATTAGGGCTGCTCGTGGCGTTGTGGTGCTGTGGCGCGGTGGCGCGGCCGCGTGTGCTACGGCGTTGTGGTACTCCGCTCGCCGCGTCGTGGGTCGGCGGGCGCGGGCGGCAACGGCATCGATGAGAAGGGGTGCCCGTCGGCCTGCGGGGGAGCCGGTTCGCCTGCGGTCGCTGAGGGCCTGATCGCCCGACGCTCGGCGCTTGGCGATCGCGCACGTCTGTGGTGATCGAGCGGTACCGGTGCGTCGCGTGCCCTGTCGATGTCCGGCTCGATCACCCGCGACCGCCGAAGGAACTCCAGGGGCCGCGCCCCTTCCCCTCCCTCATCGATGCCGTTCACCCCAGGCCAGGATGCACGCACCCGCCACGCGCGGAGCGCCCCGACGCCGACCCCCAGCCCGCCGAACCCCCAGCCCGCCCAACTCACCACCCGCCAACCCGCACAACCTCGTGCACCAAGCAGGATCACGGCCGCGCGAGTCGAACCCGGGCCACCATGCGCCACCGTCCGCTGCACGTCGCCCTCAGTGCCTTCGCCGACGAGTGCGCGTGGCAGCTCACCGAGGAGACCACCGACGGCGCGGAGGTCCCCTTCGAGATCTTCGAGTCGCGCGGGGCGCGGCGCGACACGCCGCTGTACTGCTACCGCCCGCTGAACGAGGCGTTCATCCGCGACCGCGTCGGCGTGCTCGAGCGACTGCCCTCCTATCCCGCGGCGGCGCGTGCGCTGGCGGCGCTCGACGGCGTCGGCGACTACCTGCGCGCGCAGTCCGAGCCGCGCGTGCCGGTCGAGCCGCGCGAGCGCGCGGATCTGGCGCTGTGCGTCTTCATCAGCCGCGTCTTCAGCGAGGCCACCGAGTTCGTCATCACGCCGGAGCGCTTTGATCGGGCCTACCGCGAGCTCGAGGACGCACTGCTCGACGGCCGCGCCGAGGCCGTCGTGCTCGCGCCGCTGCTCGGGCTGCGCCTGCACTCCGCCGAGGTGCCGCTCGGCCAGGGCCTGTCGCTGATCCGCGGCGAGCAGCTGCAGGACGTCCCGCCTGAGGCCGTCTGGCCCGGCGGGACTGACGAGCCGTGCGTGCTCATCTGCCTGACGCTGACCAACGACCCGGGTGCGCCAGCGGCGCTGAGCGAGGCGGCCGTCCGCTTTCGCCGCGTGCTGACGGCGCTGCGCCTCTATGACCCGGTCCGCGTCGCCTTCGGCCCGATCACCTGGGAACGCACCGGCGCGGGCCCCTGGACGATCGGCGACATCGGCACGGGCGGGCGCGCCAACGGCGTGCTCACGATCGCCGAGGAGGCCGAGGACGAGCTGCGCGCGTTCTGCAACCTCATCGCGCGGCGCACGCCGCGGGCGGGGGAGCTCGCCTGGGCGCTGCGCCGCTACGAGTTGGGATGCGAGCGCCCGAGCGCGTTCGAGGCGCTGACCGACCACCTGCTGGGCCTGCGTGCCCTGCTGGAGCCCGAGGGTCCGCAGAGCGGACGTCTCGCCGGCCGCGTCGCGGCGCTGTGCGCCAGGCCCGAGCAGCGTCTGGCCGTCACGGAGCGCGTCGCGCACGCGGTGTCGCTGGAACGCGCGATCATCGCGGGGCTGGCGCCGATGGACGGCGGCGTGGAGAGCCTGCTCGCCGAGGTCACGGCCCACCTGCGCGCGCTGCTGCGCGACGTGCTGTGCGGCCATCTGGACTCCGATCTGCGCTGCGTCGCCGATCAACTGCTGGCCGAGTCCAGCGCCGCCGCCTGACGCGCCAGCCCGTCCAGTGGGCGTTAAGTGGCGCAGAACGCCGGGTATAGCGTGCACCAACAGATCGGTTGGCTGTCCACGGCCCGTGCTCTCAGCCACGGGTTGCAGCTGGCCCGGAAGGGACGAACGTGGCCATATGTGACGTCGCACCACGCGTGGGTGCTGCATCCGGATTTTCTGATGTGAGGACCCGCCATCGCTCCGAGCGCGAGCTGTTCGTGCGGGCTCGTGAGGGTGACGAGCGTTCGCGCGAAGAGCTGACGGCGCGCTTCATGCCGCTCGCTCGATCGCTCGCGCTGCGCTACCAGCGCTCCGGTGAGCCGCTCGACGACCTGCTGCAGGTCGCCGCGCTGGGTCTCGTCAAGGCGGTCGACCGCTTCGACCCCGCCCGTGAGATCGCGTTCTCGTCCTATGCCGTGCCGACGATCCTCGGTGAGATCAAACGCTACTTCCGCGACCGCACATGGTCGGTGCGCGTGCCGCGCGGGCTGCAGGAGCTGTCGATGCGCGTCGATCGCGCCGTCAGCGGGCTGGCGGAGGAGCTGCGCCGCTCCCCCTCCGTGAAGGAGATCGCAAAGGCGGTCGGCGCGTCGGAGGAAGAGGTGCTCGAGGCGATGCGGGCCGGCGGCGCCTACCGTGCGGTCTCCTTCGAGGCGCCCGCCGGCGGTGCCGGCGAGGACGCCGGGGGCACGCTGGCGGACTCCGTCGGCATCGACGAGGAGGGCTTCGACCGCGCCGAGGAGCGCGCGACGCTCGACGCGCTGCTGCAGGCCCTCGACGCGCGCGAGCGCGAGGTGCTGCGCATGCGCTTCGAGCACGACATGACGCAGGCGGAGATCGGCCTCGCGATCGGGGTCAGCCAGATGCAGATCTCGCGGATCATCCGCCAGGCGCTCCAGCGCCTGCGCGAGACCGCCGACGAGCGCGCGCTGCAGACGACCTGACGGCGTTCATTCCCCGTGCGCGGCGCTATCGTGGACCCCGCGCGTCGCGACAAGGGGGCATGCTGATGCACAGGTTCCAGATCTCGCGCGGACGCCAAGCGGCGTTCGCTCTCGTGATGGCCGTCGCGACGCTCGCGGCGATCGCGCCGCACAGCCTGGCGATCGTGCCGCCGAGCGACTGCGGGGCGATGACCGTGAAGGCCAAGCGCTACACGATCAAGGCCGATCAGCTGCGCTGCGCGACCGCCAAGTCCCACGCCAAGCGCTATCTGGCCTCGAAGATCAAGCCGAGCGGCTACACGTGTCGCAACTACGGTGCGCAGACGAAGCTGAAGTTCCGCTGCTCGCGCGGCGTCAAGGTCTTCTTCGCGATCCGCCGTTGACCGGTCGCCACACGCTGCGACGGGCGCTGGCGCTGGCGGCGGGCCTGCTCGGCGCGGCCGCGCTCACGCCCGCGCCCGCGCTGGCGCACGGGCTCGTGCAGCGCGCGAACCTGCCGCTGCCGGAGTGGCTGTTCGGCTGGGCGGCGGCCGCCGTGCTCGTGGTCTCGTTCGTCGCGCTGGCGATCCTCTGGCCCCAGCCGCGGCTGGAGCGCGACCGCTGGCGCCCGCTGCCCGGCGCGGCCGGACGGCTGCTGGGCAGCCGCACGCTCGAGTTCGCCCTGGGCGCGCTCGGCGTCGGGCTGCTGGTGCTCGTGCTCGTCGCCGGCTTCGCCGGCTCGCAGAACGCGCTGAGCAACTTCGCGCCGACGTTCGTCTTCATCACGTTCTGGGTCGGCCTGGCGTTCGCCTGCGCGCTGTTCGGCGACCTCTTTCGCGCGCTGAACCCGTGGCGGGCGCTGGGCCGGGCCGCCGGGTCGATCCTCCAGCGCGGGGGTGGCGCCGCGCCGCGCCGCGCGTACCCGCAGCGCCTCGGCGTGTGGCCGGCGGTCGCCGGCCTGTTCGTGTTCACCTGGATCGAGCTCGTGTCGGGCTGGAGCGAGCAGCCGCGCACGCTCGCCGTGCTCGTCGCCGTCTACACCGTCGCGACGCTTGCCGGCCAGGCGGTCTACGGCGTCGAATGCTGGAACGGGCGCGCGGAGGCCTTCTCGGTCTACTTCAACCTGCTCTCGCGGATCGCCCCGTTCGAGACGCGCGACCGCGTTGTCGGCGTGCGCCCGCTGCTCGGCGGGCTGCCGCGGCTGCTGATCCTGCCCGGGACGATCGCCTTCGTCGCCGTGATGATCGGGACGGTGACGTTCGACGGCCTCAGCCAGGGCAGCGCCTGGTCGGCGCTGCGCACGCCGCTGGAGGACGCGCTCACGACGATCGGGCTGAGCGTCGAGGGGGCGCAGGACGTCGCCGCGACGATCGGCATGACCGCGTGCGTGGCGCTCGTGGCGGGCTTCTACGCGATCGGCAGCCGCTACGCGCACCAGCTCGCGCCGGGCCTGTCGGCCGAGCGCCTGCGGCGCGGGTTCGTCCACTCGCTCGTGCCGATCGCGCTCGTCTACGTCGCCGCCCACTACCTGACGTTCCTGCTCTTCGAGGGGCAGGGGATCGCCTACCTGCTGTCCGATCCGCTGGGGCGCGGCTGGGACCTATTCGGAACCGCGTCGTCGGCGGTCGACTACGGGCTGATCTCGCAGAACGAGGCCTGGTACGCGCAGGTCGCCTGCGTCGTCGCCGGTCATGTGGCCGCGCTGATGCTCGCCCACGACCGCGCGCTGACGCTCTACGGGCAGGCGCGCGCGGCCGCCCGCTCGCAATACGCCATGCTCGCGATCATGGTCGGCTTCACGACGCTCGCGCTGTGGCTGCTCGCGCAGGCGGGCACGGCATGAGCGTCCGCGCGGCGCTGCTGTGCACCGTCGCGCTCCTCGCCCCGGCCGTCGGCGCCTGCGGATCGGACTCGTCAACCGACGGCGCCGGCGAGAAGCGCTCCGACCGGCTCGTCGACTTCGCCAAGCAGCCGCCGTACGTCAACGCGCTCGAGATCGAGCCCGACTCCGGCGACTTCCTGCTGACGACGAACCGCGGCTTCTTTCGCATCGACCGCGACTCCGACCGCGTGCGCCCGATCCAGGGGCGCATCAGCGCCGGCGAGCAGCGCGCCACCGTCGGCACGTTCCTCGAGCTCGCCGTCGAGGGTCGCGGCCGCCTGATCGGCTCCGGCCACCCCGACCAGGAGGGAGCGCTGCCCGCGTTCCTGGGCTTCATCCGCTCAGACGACGAGGGCAGGACCTGGAAGGTCATCTCGCGCCTGGGCGACGCCGACCTGCACAAGATCGTCCTCAAGCATCGCCGGATGTACGCCTTCGACGCCGTGCTCAGCGCGCTGCTCGTCTCGCGCGACGGCGGCAGGACGTTCACCGAGGAGTTCACGCCGCGCGGGCTGATCATCGACTTCGAGGTTGACCCCGCCGATCCCGAGCACGTCGTCGCGTCCAACGCCGACGAGCTGTTTCGCTCCAGCGACACGGGCGCGTCGTGGCGACCGATCGACCGCCGCCCGGGGATCCGCCTCGTCTGGCCGACGGCGGACAAGCTCTACCGGGCGCTGAAGGACGGTACGGTGCAGACCTCCGCCGACGGCGGCGAGACCTGGAAGGCTGCGGGCAGGGTGGACGGCGAGCCATACAAGTTCAAGGCGGTCGGCGCCGACGAGCTCTACCTCGCGCTCAGCGACGGGACGATCATGCACACGACCGACGGCGCGCGGACGTGGAAGGCGGCGTTCCGGCCGTGAGGGCGCCACGAGCGGTCGCCGCCGGACTCGTGGCCGCCGCTGCGGTCGCGGTCGCTCCCGCCGTCGCAGGCGCGCATTCGCTCGTGCGCCCGGCGGGCGCCGTCGTGTCCTACCTGTCGGAGGATGCGACGTCGCTGAACACGCTCGTCGTCCGGGCCAGCGGCTCGCGGATCGAGTTTCGCGACCCGACGGTCGACGGTGGGATGGACCCGGGCAGCTGCGCGCCGGGCGAGATCACGGCCGACGCCAATGCGTGGATCATCCAGGCGTTCTGCCCGGCCGCCGGCGCGCAGACGATCCGGCTCGATCTCGGCGAGCGCGAGGACACGGCGACGGTGTCGATCGCCATCGCGACGACGATGCTCGGCGGCCCCGGCGCCGACAAGCTCACCGGTGGGCCGGCGGCCGACCAGCTCAGCGGCGACGACGGCGACGACGTGCTCGCCGGCGGCGCGGGCAGCGACGTCGTGATCGGGGGGCTCGGCGTCGACGAGGTCGACGGCGGTGCCGCCGATGACGACGTCCGCGTTCGTGACGGCATCCAGGACGTCGTGCGCTGCGGCGAGGGCAGCGACAAAGTAGACGCCGACACGCTCGACGAAGTCAGCGGCGACTGCGAGGCGCTGACCCGCACGGTCACCGCCGCTCCCCCGGGCGCGAGCGGCGGGCGCGACCGCGTGGCGCCGCGCATCGAGGTCGGCGCGGCGGCGCGCCAGCGGGTCGGGCGCTCGCGTCGCGTGCGCGTGTTCGCAAGCTCGACGGAGAGCGGCTACGTGGCGGCGTCCGGCTCGCTGCGGGTGGACGGCGTCGCGCTGCCGCTGCGGGTCGCGCGCCGCTCGATCGCGGTCGCGGGCGGGGGCGCCGAGCTCGCGGTCACGCTGACGCCGGCCCAGCATCGCCGGGTCCTGCGGGCACTGCGCAGACGCCGGCCGGTGAGCGTCAGCCTCGCCGTCGTCGCCACCGACCAGGCGGGAAACTCGCGCGCCGCCAGGCTCGTACGGGTCCGGCTGCTGCGCTGACCGCGCCGGATTTGCCCCATCTGTCTCAAACCCGTGGCGCCCGCCGGTAATCTGCCCGCGGAAGGCAAGTCGTGCGCGGCGACAGCGACGCTCGGCAACACGCCAAATGACCCGCAACATGATTCTGAGGGGTGCATCTTGCGATCGCTGATTGTGCGTGCCGCATCGGTCCTGTTCCTCGCCGTGCCGGCGGCGCTGTGCGTCATCGCAAGCGCTGAGGCCCGCTCCGCGAGCAGCGCGGCCGATCGGCCGTGGAGCACCGATGGCGGGCCCTCGATGGTCGCTCCCTGGGCGGGCTCGCGCTCGCCCCGCTCGAGCTTCAGCGCTCCTCGCGCAGCACAGCAGGACGGTGGCTTCGCGAACCATCTTCCGGCGGCGCGCGAGAACATGGAGCTTGTCAGCAAGCTCGAGCTGACCGCGCCGTTCGGCAACGTCCTGCCCGGGCAGATCGCCGACGTCTCGGTCCACAAGAACGCTGCATACCTGATGTCCTGGTCCCCGCAGGACGACCCGGCCCTGCCGTGCCGGCGCGGCGGGTTCTTCAGCGTTGACATCAGCAACCCCGCGGCGCCGGTGCAGCGGGCGTTCGTGCCGGCGCTCCCAGAGACGTACCACGGCGAGGGCGCGCACGCCATCACGCTGGACACCCCGGCGTTCAAGGGTGATCTGCTGGCCGTCAACAACGAACCGTGCGCAACCAGCGGCGTCGGGGGCTTTGACCTCTACGACGTCAGCAATCCAGCCCAGCCGGTGACCCTGATCCAAGGCGCGGGCGACAAGTCTCCGGATGATGAAACCGAGTTGCAGGACCCGAACGAGGTCGCCAACTCCTCGCACAGCATCTTCATCTGGCAGGACGGTGTGCGCGCGTACGCCGTCACGGTCGACAACACCGAGTTGCACGACGTCGACATCTTCGACATCACCAATCCGCGCGATCCGGAGTTCATCGCCGACCTCAACCTCACGGCGCTGTTTCCGCAGATCGTCGCGAACTCGGCGAACGGCAACGCGATCTTCCACCACGACATGGTCGTCAAGCGGATAAACGGCCGCATGACGATGCTCAACAGCTACTGGGACGGCGGTTACGTACAGCTCGACGTCAGCGACCCGGCCAACCCGACGCACGTCACCGACACGGACTTCCCCGACGTCGAGCCGCTCGTCCCGTTGGTCCCGCCGGGCGACGCGCCAGAGGGCAACGCCCATCAGGCCGAGTTCAGCCACGACAACCAGTTCATCCTGGCCGCCGACGAGGACTTCGGCACCGCCCGGGCGGTGTTCGAGATCACCGATGGTCCCAACGCGGGCACCTCACCCGCGGGCGAGTTCAGCTTCAGTCAGCCGATCAGGACCCTGCCCGATGCCCGCCTGAACGGGCCGACGGTCTACGGTGGCTACGGCTGCTCGGCGCTGGACGAGATCCCGCCCGCCGCCAGCGCCTTCGCGGGTGCGACATTCGCTCCGGGTGAGGAGCGGATCCTGGTCGTCCAGCGCGGTCCGGTCGACGACCCCAGCCATCCCGTTGATGCATGCCGCTTCGACGAGAAGATGCAGAACGCGATCGCCAAGGGCTACGAGGGCATCATGATCGGCCAGCGCCACCTGGCCGGCGCGGCGGCAGACGGCACGTTCTGCGGAGGCGGCGACCCGCGCTCGATCCGCGGCATGTGCATCACCCACGAGACGATGCACGGCATCTTCAACGACCCGCCCGGCTATGACCTGCCCTACCCACCGGGGCATGGACCGGTGCCGGGAACCCTGGGCGCACGGGTGTCGGCGACGACCGTCTTCGACGGCTGGGGCTACGCGCATCTCTACGACGCGAATACGAGCGAGCTGGTCGACGACTTCGCCATCCAGGAGGGGCTCGATGAGCGCTACGCATCGGGATTCGGCGACCTGTCGATCCACGAGTTCGCCACCGATCCGGCGACGAACCTCGCCTACGCCTCGTATTACTCGGGAGGCCTGCGGGTTCTGAGCTTCAGCCGCGCCGGTGGCCTGAAGGAGGTCGGCCGCTTCATCGACGAGGGAGGCAGCAACTTCTGGGGTGTCGAGCAGTTCACGGACCAGGCCGGCAACCGGCTGATCGCGGGCTCCGACCGCGACTACGGCCTGTACATCGTGAAGTACACCGGGCCGGGTGCCGTGCTCGCGAGCACGCCGCCTCCGCCGTCGGCTGCGGCTGCGGCTCCTGCGCCTTCGCCTCCGCCGCCGGTACAAGGCTCGGCTGCGCCGGCATCGTCCTTGTTCTCGTTCGGGTCGCTCAAGCGCCTGACGATCAGCCGGCGACGAGCGAGCGCCACGCTCACCGTCCCCGGCCCGGGACGTGCGACGGCGACGCTGCGGGCGACGATCGGGCGCACGTCCAGGCAGATCGGGACCGCGAGCAGCACGGCGACACGCGCCGGGAAGCTGCGCCTGACGTTCCGCCTGACGGCGACGAACGAGCGGTTGCTGCGCCGGACGCTGTCGCAGCGGCCGACCCGCCGCACGAGCGGTTCGCTGCGAGTGTCGTACGCGCCGCCGGGCGGCTCGCGACGCACGCGCAACAAGTCGCTGTCGATCGCCATGCGCTGAGCGCGGCGCCCGGCGGCCGCGCCCGGCACGAGTGTCGCTAAAACATCAGATGCAAGTACGCGTTTGTCGCGTATGACGCAAGAACGTATGCTGCCCTCAAGAAGGGCGTGGTGTGCCGGGACGGGGGCGCGGGCCCGCCGCATGCGCCCCGAGATCTGACATCGAATTAGAGGGGTTCATCGTGCGATCAGGGGTTGTGCGTGTTGTATCCGTCCTGTTGCTCGCCGTCCGGCTGCGGTCGCGGTCGCATGCCGTGCATCGTCGCCTCGCGATGGTTGGTGCGCTCGGCGTGGCGTGCGTAACGGCCGCGGGCCTCGCGCCGGCGACCTACGCGATCTCCAAGACCGCGCGTGACGCAGCCCGTTCAGGCGTCGTCTCTGACAAGGCCAAGAGCCCGGCCGCAAAGACGGCCTTCGACTTTGGCCGGGCCACCCACGGCCCCCTCTTCGGCCACTTGCCGCCGACCCAGCACAACGTCGACCTCGTGAGCAAGCTCAACCTGATCCATCCCGCGACCGGGCAGCCGGTCATCGATGGCCAGATCGCCGACGTGGCGGTCCACAAGGGCTTCGCCTACCTCAACTCGTGGGACAACGCGAACTGCCAGGGCGGCGGAACGTTCGTCGTCGACATCCGCACTCCCGCGGCGCCAAGGCAGGTCGGTTTCATCGCGGCCAACGCGCCCTTCTACCACGGTGAGGGGGCCCACGTCATCTCGGTCGACACACCCCAGTTCAAGGGCGACCTGCTGGCGGTCAACAACGAGACCTATGGCTCCAACCTGGCTGCGCCGTGCGGCCCGCCCGACAAGACCGGCGGCGGCTTCGACCTCTACGACGTGACCGATCCCACGAATCCCCGGGCGCTCGTGCGCGACGCGGGCGACCGCTCTCCCGAGAGCTCGGAGGAACAGGATCCGACGATCGTCGCCAACTCCTTCCACAGCGTCTTCGTGTGGCAGGACGGCCCGCGGGCGTTTCTCGTCGCCTCGGACAACACAGAGCTCGCCGACGTCGACATCTTCGACATCACCGATCCGCGCGATCCCGAGTTCGTCAAGGACCTCGACCTCCTCGAGCTGCCGGAGGCGAGCGAGATCGTCGACGAGGGGGCGCTCGGCAACGCGATCTTCCACCACGACGTGGTCGTCAAGCGCGTCGGCGGCGTGATGCGGATGCTCGTCTCCTACTGGGACGGCGGCTACGTGCAGCTCAACGTCGACAACCCGGCCAACCCGATGTACATCAGCGACACGCACTTCGACGACCCGGACACGCTGACTGGCATGGATCCGCCGGAGGGCAACGCCCACCAGGCGGAGTACTCGCACGACAACCAGTTCATCCTGGCCGGCGACGAGGACTTCGCGCCGTTCCGGCTGGTCAGCCGGATCACGGAGGCGCCCTACGCCGGCCTGTCGTTCGCCTCGGCGCTGTCGGCCGCCGAGCCGATCGAGTCAGGGGAGACGATCGCCGGCGAGACGGTGTTCGTCGGCGCCGCGTGCACGGGCACCGTTGCGGCGGCCACTCCCGGCGGTCCGACGATCGCGGTTGCGGAGCGCGGCGTGTGCCCCGGTGGCTTCCAGGAGAAGGCGGACGCGATCGAGGACGCCGGCTATGAGATGGGCATCATCATGAACAACAGCTGGGGTGAGGGCGGCGGCCGCTGCGAGACGCTGATCAACATGTTGATCACCGAGGACTCCGTCGACATTCCGATGGTGTTCGTCGGGCGTGCCAGCGGCCTGCAGATCCTCGATGCGTTCGACGAGGACGCCTACGAGTGCACCGGTGCCGTGACCGAGACGCCGGCGGACACCGATGTGCCCGCGATCGGCACGGCCGGCCTCACGCTCGAGATCGGCTCCGAGCACGACGGCTGGGGCTACGGGCACCTGTACGACGCCAACACGAGCGACGAGGTCGGCGCGTACGCGATCCAGGAGTCGCTGGACGAGCGCTACGCGGCGGACTTCGGCGACCTGTCGATCCACGAGTTCGCGGCTGATCCGAGCACGAACCTGGGGTACGCCTCGTACTACTCGGGCGGGCTGCGGGTCGTGAGCTTCGGCCGCGGCGGGATGCAGGAGGTCGGCAGGTTCATCGACACCAACGGAAACAACTTCTGGGGCGTCGAGGCCTTCACCGACGCGGCCGGCAACCGGCTGATCGCGACCTCCGATCGCGATTTCGGGTTGTACATCTTCAAGTACACGGGCCCGGGAGCAGTGCTGGCCCCGTCGCCGGTAGCGGCAGCGTCGGGGGCGACCGCTCCGCCCCCGCCGCCGCCCCCGGCGGTGCAGGCGTCGTCATCGCGCTCGCCGTCGTCGTTCTTCACGTTCGGATCGCTGAAGCGCCTGATGATCAGCAAGGGCAGGGCGAGCGTGACGATCAAGGTGCCCGGTCCGGGCACGGCGACGGCAGCGCTGAAGGCGTCGATCGGGCGCACGACGATGACGCTCGCCAAGACGACGACAACCGCGCGCGCCAAGGGCACGCTGCGGCTGACGTTCCGCCTGTCAGCGGCGAAGGCGCGCGTCCTGCGGCGCACCCTGTCGAAGCGCCGGACGGGGCGCACGAGCGGCGTGCTGCAGGTGCAGTACACGGCGGACGGCGGCTCGAAGCGCACGCGCAACAAGTCGCTGTCGATCGGGATGCGCTGAGCTCCAGCGCCGCGGGTTGGCCGGCCGCGCCCGTCACGGGTGCGGCCGGCGGCCTCTCGGCGGCAGCGCTCGGCTGACGTCCACCGGCAGTCGTGAATCGCTGCGCGAAGCGCCGACCAGACGACGCGCCTCAGCCAGGGCTGCGGGGGGTCACGTGCTGGTGACGTCGCCGGCGCGCCGCCGGCGCCGCCTGCCGCGCGCGCGTCCGGAAGGTCGTTTCCCGGCCGGGCCGACCGCGTTCAAGCCCGCCGCGGCTTGTATCCCTGCGCGGTGGCGACGACGGCGCCGCTGCTCCAGCACCTCACCTAGCGGGCCTTCTCAGAACGTGTCATCTGAAATGCCGGGCGCCGATCACCGCCTGGCGGCGTCCTCGGATCTCGATGTGGCAGAGCCACACCTTCGATCCTGCGTCCTGGCCAGACGGCGCCGGCATCCCGGCATTTCCGGCGCAACGTTCCGAGAAGACCCACTAGATGGTTGATTCCGTTTGTCGGTCAGTGGTTGTACGCCGCGAGGTGGCGTCCGGGCTGACCGATCTGCTGGTTGTGCCAGAGGGCGGCGGCGAGGGCGAGGAGTCTGAGCGCGACG
>Ga0136617_10000495_pt1 | contig 32965 bp, 26 predicted proteins | sample AntDrymUQ3222106_2_FD_129672 | JGI IMG/M metagenome (GOLD analysis project Ga0136617, IMG submission 129672) | Polar desert sand microbial communities from Dry Valleys, Antarctica - metaG UQ322 (21.06) | ecosystem: Environmental > Terrestrial > Soil > Desert | place: Antarctica: Dry Valley... | reverse complement strand
GAGTTCCAGATCGAAGCCGACGGGCTCGCGGTCTTCGTCACCCGGGCCAGCTACGCCCCCGGGTGGACGGCGGTCGTGGACGGGCGCGCCGCGGAAGTCCTGCGCGCCAACGGCAAGCACCGCGCGGTGGCGGTGGCCGCGGGACGGCACCGGGTACGGATGATCTACGCGCCTTCCGTCCTCGCGCCCGCGCTCTGGGCAACCCTGCTCGCCGCGGCCGCGGCGGCGTTCATCGCGGTACGCGCGCGCTAGTATCATTCGCGCACATGGCGACGCTCATCGACGGCACCGCGATCGCCCGGACACTGCGCGAGGAAGCGGCGGCGGAAGCGGGCGTCCTCCGTGCCGAAGGCATCGTTCCCGGGCTGGCCGTCATCGTCGCCGGTGACGATCCGGCATCCGCGGTCTACGTCCGCAACAAGACGCGGGCCTGCAGCGAGGCCGGCGTGCACCACGAAACCATCACCTTGTCCCGCGACGTCACGACGGCTGAGGTCTCCGCATCCGTGGAGGCGCTCAACCGGCGTCCCGACATCCACGGCATCCTCGTCCAGCTTCCGCTTCCGCGCGGAGTCGAGACCGCGGCCATCCTCGACCGGGTGAGCCCGCTGAAGGACGTCGACGGCTTCCACGCCGAGAACGTCGGCCTGCTCGTCCAGAAGCGCCCGCGGTTCGTCCCCTGCACGCCGGCGGGCATCATGGAGATGCTGAAGCGCAGCGGGATCGCCGTCGCCGGTCGACGCGCCGTGGTCCTCGGGCGCAGCGACATCGTGGGCAAGCCGATGGCGCTGCTCCTGCTGCACGCCGATGCCACCGTCACCATCTGCCACTCACGCACCCCCGACCTCGCCGCCGTCACCCGCCAGGCGGACATCCTCGTGGCCGCGATCGGGCGGCCGGGCTTTGTGCGCGCCGAGCACGTCTCGCCCGGCGCGGTGGTGATCGACGTCGGCATCAATCGCATCGAGTCGCGTGAGACGGCCGTGGAGCTGCTCGACGCCTCGCGGCTCCGCGCATTCGAGGCCAAAGGGCACGCGGTAGTCGGCGACGTGCACCAGCCCTCGGTCTCTGGTGTCGCGTCCGCGCTCACGCCCGTTCCCGGCGGCGTCGGTCCGCTGACCATCGCGATGCTGGTCCGGAACACGGTGCTCGCCGCGCGTCTCGCGCGCGCATGCTGAAGGTTGGGCTCACGGGCGGCATCGCGTCGGGAAAGACGCACGTCCTCCGCGGGCTCGCCGAGGCGGGGTTTCACACTCTCGACCTCGACGCCGTCTCCCGCGACGTCATGGCGCCCGGAGGCACGGCTTATCGCGATGTCGTCGACGCCTTTGGTCCCGCGATTGTCGGTGAAGGCGGAGCGATCGATCGCAAGGCGCTCGGCGCGCGGGTCTTCGCGGACGAGTCGGCCCGCCGGCGTCTCGAGTCCTTCGTGCATCCGCGCATCCGCCAATCGGAGGCGCTGCACCTCGCCGCCGCCGCCGCGGGCGAGGTTGCCGTCGTGGACGCGGCGCTCCTCGTCGAGTCGGGACAGCATCTCCGTTTCGCGCGGCTGGTGGTCGTCCATTGCGAGCCGGAGGAGCAGCTCCGGCGGCTGATGGCGCGGGACGGCCTCGCGGAGCCCGCGGCGCGGGCACGGCTGCAGGCGCAGATGCCGCCGGGCGAGAAACGGCGGTTCGGCCATCTCGTCATCGACACCTCCGGCACGCTCGCCGGGACCGACCGTCAGGTCGACGCCGTCGTCGCGACGCTCCGCGCGCTGGCATCCGACGAGACCCCGAAGCCGGCGATCCCGGCGGAGCGCGCCGTTTCGGCAATGGCCGTCGGCCCGTCGCGCGGACCGCGTGGCCTCCACCCCTGGCGGGTCGTCGAAGAGATCGCGGCCTCGGGCGATCTCGACATGGCCCGGATGGCGGCGCTGATCGATCGTCCGACCGGAGAACCCTGGTACAGGATGGCGATGTCCGGCGCTTCGGGCCAGGAGGCGCCGGAGACGCTCGCGCTCCCGGTGGCAATGTGGGCCGGCGGTCGCCGTCCCGGCGACGAGCCATTCGCGATCGCGGCCGCCGCGACCATGGCGCGTTTGACGCACACGGACCCGGCGGGTCTTTCGGGCGCCGTCCTGGCCGTGCTGGCCGCGCTGCACTTCCTGACCACCGGGAGCGCGGCGGACATGCGGGCGCGGGTCGCGGACTGGCGTGCCGCCGCCGCCGCGTGGACAGGCGCCCCGCCCCCGTCTTCGACGATGGTGACGATCCTCGCTGCGGCCGCCCATGCTGGCGATGGGGAAGCCGCGGCGCGGGAAGCGGGCGGCAAGGGGGGGGTGGCCGATCTCGCGAGCGCCCTGTCCGGCGCTTCCCCCGCGGCGGTCGCGACCAGCACCGATCCCGCGCGGGCCGATACTGCCGCCGTTGATCCCGCCCGCAAGGCGCAGGTCGCCCGCATTCTCGCCCCGCGCGTGGCGTGAGGTCCTCCTTCCGCGCGACGGCGCTCGCCCCGCTGGCCATCGGCGTGGTGCTGCTCGTGCAGCTCGCCGTCGTCTCGCCGACGAACTTCGGCGGTTACGACGAGTGGCTGATCGTGCAGCTGACGGCGGCCGGACGCGTGAGCATGCCCTACGCCGAGCGGCCGTTGGAGCTGCTCTGGGACATGCCCGCTCCGCTGCTGTTTCCCCATCGGCTTTCCGCCTTCCTGTGGCTGCACGGGATCTACCTGTGGCTGAGCGGGGTCCTGGTGTGGCACCTCTTCATGCGCCTCGCCCCCGAACAGCCGACGACGGCGTTGGTGGCCGGCGTCCTTGCCGCGGGCTGGGCCCCCCACGACTTCCTGCGCCTGAACGCGATCGAGACCGTCGCCTACAGCGGCGTGCTGTTCGCGACGCTGGCCGCGGCCAGCCTCTTGCTCGAAGCGTGGCGGCGCCGCTCGACGCCCCTTCTGGCTGCGGCCGTGCTGCTCGCGTTGTGCGCGGCCCGCACCTATGAAAGCGTCCTTCCGTTGCTGTTCGCGGCGCCGGTGCTGCTGTGGGCGGACGCCGTCGTGCGTGAGGATCGGCGGCGACGGTGGCTCTTCGTCCTCGCCTGGGAGACAGTGATCGTGCTCGCCGGCCTGTGGTCCGTGGCGGGGGTGCTCCTTCCATCCGAGGGCTCGTACCAGCTCACCGCGCTCAGCCTCGATCTCGGCCCGATCGGCGTCGCGACGCGATTGTCCCAGCAGGCGACGCTCCACCTGTGGCCCGCGGTGGCGGTCTCGTGGACCGAGCTCACGACGGTGCATGTGGGGATCGCGATCATCACGTTCCTGGTCGCCGCGGCTGCCGTGGCGCGCCGTCACGCGGAAGCGGTCGACGCCCGCACGCTCGCCCTGCAGGCTGCCGCCGGCGTCGCGCTTGCGATCCTCGGCTGGAGCGTCTTCGTGCTCAGCCCGTCCATCCGCACCGCGGCCCGCACGCAGTTCCTTTCCGCTCCCGGCGTGGCCGTGCTGCTGGCGTCGCTCATCGCGCTCGTGTCCGGCCTCGCTCCGGCGCGGGCGCGCAAGCTGGTGACGCTCGCCCTCGCGGCATGGATCGTCGGGGTGGGCGCCGCGCGCACGGGGGCCATGCAGAAGGACTGGGACGCCGCCGGCTATTGGCCCGCGCAGAGCGCTTCGCTGCGCGCGCTCGCGACTCTAGTGCCCGACGTCCGGCCCAACACCCTGGTGGTGTTGATCGACCAGAGCGGCGCCTGGCCGGCGACCTTCACCTTCCGCCACGCGCTGCGGCTTCTCTACGACGAGCGGGCCGTGGGTCTCGTTCCCGGCGCGCATGACTTCCTGTATCCCGCCCATTTCGTCGCCGGCGGTGTCTCGTGCGAGCCTTGGCCCGTGATCCGGGAGCCATGGGCCGCTGCGCCGACATTCCATCGGGGATCCGAGATCGTGGTCCTCGCACTCGCGGCGGACGGATCCCTTTCGATCCTCGAAAGCTGGCCGGGCGCGCTTCCCGCCGCTTCGGGGGCGGGGTACGCGCCGCGCACCCGGGTCGTCGCTGGATCACCGCCCGCGGTAGCCGCCCGGCTGCTGGGCGACGCAGCGCGTTGAGCGCAGTGCTGCGCAAGGCCGAAGACGTGGCGTCGGCTCACGTCCGCGTGCACCGATGCCCGAGTTGCGCGGGGGGCCTCGACGCACGGCCGGGCGCGCTGGTCTGCATCGCGTGCGGCGCCGCGTACTCGCTTCAGGACGGCATCGCCCGCTTCGGCGACGGCGGAACGGCAGCGCCGGGATTCGACGCGAGCTACTTCGAGCTGCTGAGCAAGGTGGAGGACGAGCAGTTCTGGTTCGTCAGCCGGCGGGAGCTCATCCTCGAGAGCCTGCGTCGGCACGTTCCCGACCTCACGGAGCGGCCGCTCTACGACATCGGCTGCGGCCCCGGCGGACTGCTGTCGTTCCTTGCCCGGAACGGAGTCCCGATCGCGGGGGCCTGTGATTCGTTCCACGAAGCTCTCGCCTTCGCGCGGAAGCGGATCGACGCCCCTTTCGCCCAGGTCCCCGGGGACGCCCCGCCTCCGCTCATTCCGGGACAGCGCATGCTCGGGATGTTCGACGTCCTCGAGCACCTCGACGACGACGAAGCCACGCTGCGCTGGGCCGCCGCGGTGCTCGAGCCGGGGGGCATCCTCGTCGTCACCGTCCCCGCGCACCCGTTCCTTTTCGACGAGGCGGATGTCCTCGCCTTCCACCGCCGCCGCTACCGGCGGCGTGATCTCGGCGACCGGATGAAGCGCGCCGGCTTCGAGCTGCGGCTGCTCACCCATTTCATGTCGCCGCTGGTGCCGATGCTCATGGCGGCGCGGCCGATCGGCCGGGTGTTGCGCGGCAAGGGGAAGACGGCGGCCGACCAGCGCAAGGCCGAGATGGGTGTGACGCCGGTCCTCAACTCCTTCATGCGCGGCGTCCTCGCCCTCGAGCGCCGGGCCCTCCGCGCGGCGCGGATGCCCTTCGGGACGTCCCTGCTCGCCGTCGCCGCACGGTCGGGCGCCGCGCCGGCGTGACTTCCATCACGGTGGTGGCGGCGATGACTCCGGACCGGGCGGGCTGATCGCCGCCGACTCCGGCGTCGGTGGATCTTCGGGCGCGCCCGCTGCGATCGGCGGGGCCGCCTCGTCAGTCGCGTTCGCCGCGGGCCTTTCGTTCTCGTCCTCGTCGGCGTCCACCGGCGGCGGCTCCGCTCCGAGACCGCCGACCTCCCGCTTCAGGTAGCCGGCGCCGCCCATCAGCCACAACACGCGCCGCTGCGCGCGGGCGTGCCGCTTCGGAGACAGCCGCGGGTGGATGGTGCGCGGGTTCGGAATCATGCCCGCCAGACCTGCCGCTTCGACCTCGTCGAGGGCCGACGCGGGCTTGCCGTAGTACCGCTGCGCCGCCGCCTGCGCGCCGTACACGCCGTCGCCCCACTCGATGACGTTCAGGTAGAGCTCGAGGATCCGCTTCTTGCCCAGCTCCTCTTCCAGCCAGCGGGCGACGATCGCTTCCTTGATCTTCCGGGTCACGGTGCGGTCCGTCGTGAAGTAGAGGTTCTTGGCCAGCTGCTGGGTGATGGTGCTCCCGCCGCGCGAGAAGCGGAAGCCGCGACGGTCCTCCTCGATGACCTTCTCGATCGCCTCCCAGTCGAGGCCTTCGTGGCCGAAGAACTTCTGATCCTCCGACGCCAGCACGGCGTGGACGAGGTGGCGGGACATCCGCGAGAGGGGCACCCACGACTTCTGGATGCGGTGCTTCCGTCCCGCGCGCTGAGCTTCCCGGTCGCGCTGCTTCATGACCGAGGTCCGATCGGGATTCCGCTTCGCGAGCTTGCGGACCTCGGCCCGCGCGGGCAGGCCCGCCACGACGTAGGCGACGAACGCGGCCAGAAGGAGCGCGACGCCGGCCAGCGCTTGCCGCGCCTTTGACGCGCGCCGCGCGCTCACCGCCCGTGGGGAGCGGCGGTGAGGCCGACGCGCTCCTCGACGAACGTGTCCCACTCGTGGCAGTGGGGACAGCGCCACAACATGTCGTCGGCGCGGTACCGGCACGCGGTGCACACGTGGGGATCGCGGTAGACGACCGCGCTCTCCGCGGTGCGCACGTAGTCGGCGACCGCGCCCGCCTTGACGCCCAGCGCGCCGAGCGTGCGCCAGATCTCGAGATGGAGGAGCAGCACCTGCGGGTTGGATTCCAGGGCGCGCAGCAGCAGCGCGTGCCCCTCCTCCGGCCGCCCCTCCGCGCGCGCGTGACGCGCGAGCTGCAGGCGCGCCCGCCAGTCCCGCGGATCGTGGGCGATGATCCGCTCGCACAGCGCGGTGAACCGCGAGGGATCGCCGGCCGCGGTGTAGAGGCGGGCCAGCGGCTCGAAGGCGAGATACGCGCGCTCGGGAACGGCCTGGATGGCGGACTCGAGGATCGCGGCCGCGCGGTGGGCGTCGGTGCGGGCGGCAAGCTCCGCGAGCCCGAGGTGCGCGGGAAAGACGCGGCGGTCCAGCGACAACGCGGTGCGGAACGCCTTCTCCGCGTCCTCCGACCGCCCGGCGCGGCTGGCTTCCTGTCCCATCGCCGCCTGCAGGTGGCCGAGGACCAGGCTGTCGTCGGTCTTGCGCAGCCGCGAGAGGCGGGTCTGGATCTCGTACGCCTCGCGCCAGCGGCGCTGGTCCTCCTGCAGCTTCTGCAGCCCGATGAGCGCGTGGATGTTCTTCGGGTCGACGGCCAGCACGTCCTCGAAGCTGCGGGTGGCGCGGTCGAGGAAGCCCGCCTTCCGGAAGTCCGCCCCGAGGGCGGCCAGGGCGTGCGCGCGCTCGGCGCGGGTGAGGTCGGCGCGGGCGGCGAGCGCCTGGTGCACCTGGATCGCGCGCTCGACCTGGCCCGCCTCGCGGAGCAGGTCGCCCAGCACCTGCAGCACCTCGATCGCGTCCGGGTCCTCGCGGGCGACCTTCGACAGCTCGGTGACCGCCATCTCCAGCTGGCCCGCGGCCAGCGCGTGCAGGCCCAGGAAGTAATGCGGCGAGGAGCGGAACCCCGGCCGGTCGCGCAGGTCTCCGCGACGGAGCGCGGCCGCCCATGCCCGGCCGGCGAGCACTCCGGCGATGCCGGCGAGGAGGACGGCGAGAAGCGCGGTCTCGGTCACGCGGTCAGGCCGGGGCGGTGATGCCGGCCACCAGCGCGTCCCATTCCCCGCGTGCGCGCAGGATGGCCTCGAGGAACTCGCGCAGGCATCCATGGCCTCCGCGGGCGTCCGTCACCATGAAGGCCTGGGCGCGCACCTCGAAAGGCGCGTCGGCCGGCGCCGCGGAGAGGCCGACTTCCGCCATCAGGGCGAGATCGTTGACGTCGTCGCCCATGTACGCGACCTGGCTGGGTGCGATCCCTTCCGCGGCCACGATCTCGCGCAGCGCCGCCGCCTTGTCCGCCACGCCCTGGCGCACGATCTCGATCCCGAGCTCGGACGCGCGTCTCGTTACCGTGTCCGCCGTTCGTCCGGACACGATGCCAATGCGCAATCCCGCCTTCCGGGCGAGCACGACGCCCAGCCCGTCGCGCACGTGGAACGCCTTGGCCTCGCCGCCATCGGGCAGCAGCAGGATCGTCCCGTCGGTCATGACGCCGTCGACGTCGGTCAGCACCAGCCGCAGGCTCCGGCAGCGGGCGGCCAGGGCCTGGTCCTTCAAATCATCTCCGTCTTCCAGAGGTCGTGCAGGTGCAGGACACCCAGCACGCCGCCGTCGTCGTCGACCACCGGCAGCGACGTGATCCGGCGCTCCTCCATGATGGCGAGGCCCGCGGTGGCGAGCTTCTTCCGGTCGATCACCAGCGCGCCGGTGGTCATGCATTGCGCCGCGGTGCGGTCGAGCAGGGTGTAGCCGTGGCGCTCCATCTGCCGGCGCAGGTCGCCGTCGGAGATCATCCCCACGAGCTTGCCGCCGTCGACCACCGTCGTCATTCCCAGCCGCTTGCGCGTCATCTCGAACAGGACGTCCTTCATCGACGTCTCGGGCGTCACGCGGGGAACGTCGTCGCCGGTATGCATGACGTCTTCGACCCGCAGCAGCTTGCGACCCAGCCGGCCGCCGGGATGCAGCACCGCGAAGTCGTCGACGGTGAACCCGCGGCGCTCCAGAAGCGACATGGCCAACGCGTCGCCGAGGGCGAGGGCGGCGGTCGTCGAAGCCGTCGGCGCGAGACCGAGCGGGCACGCTTCTTCGCGGATGGAGGCGTCGAGGTGCACGTCCGCGGTCGTGGACAGCGTCGATCCGGGCGCGCCGGTGATGGCGATCAGCGGCGATCCCAGCCGGCGCACGGTGGGAGTGAGAGCGACGATCTCCTCCGTCTCTCCGCTGTACGAGATGGCGAGAACGGCGTCTCCCTTCACGATGCGCCCTAGGTCGCCGTGGATCGCCTCCGCTGGGTGCAGGTAGAGCGACGGGGTCCCGGTGGAGGAGAGGGTGGCCGAGATCTTCTGGCCGATGATGCCGCTCTTGCCCATACCCGTGACGACCACGCGGCCGGTGCAGGCGAAAAGGAGATCGACGGCGGAAACGAACTCGGTCCCCAGGCGAGGGATCAGGTCACGAATGGCCTGGGACTCGATCTCGAGCACGCGCCGCGCCGTCGCCAAGGGCATCCGCGATGCTAACTGCGTGGGGGGCGGGCGACAAAATCACGCCGGCGGAGGACGGCGGCGAAGTGCAGCCCGCGGTCGAAGATCCAGGTGAGCGGCGGAGCGAACAGCGCCACCGTGCGAAGCGTCTCGACCTCGAGGCCGGATCGCTCGAACGCTTCCTCCCATCTGTTGCGGGGCCAGTAATCGTCGGGCACGGAGACGCCGTGTCTGCGGTTTCCGACCCAGTCCATGAAGCGGAGCGTGGGGCGGGCGAGCCAGGCATCACGCAGGTGGTCCTTCAGCACAACCACCGGCGCCACGCGCGCGCACTCCTGGAGCACGGCTTCGGGGTCGTCCGCGTGATGGAGCGTGTCCACCGAGAGGACGGCGTCAAAGGCGCCATTCGCGAAGGGCAGCACGCGGCCGTCGAACGGCGTCACGGTAATGGCGGTTCCGGCCCTCGGCTTGACCTCGGCCCCCTCGATGACCAGATCCGGACGCAGGGCCCGGATCCGGAGCGCGAGCCGTCCGTCGCCGCAGCCGACGTCGAGAACGCGCGCGTCCCGGGGAAGCAGGGGGGCAAGGATGTCCGCGAGCACGCGTAGCCGGCGCCCGCCGGCATGGATCTCGTGAAGACGCTCGTGCGGCGCGACCATCGCTAGCGGCGGCCGCGTTCCACGACGGGGCGCCCCAGCCGCCGCATGCCGAGCACGCTCAGGAAGAAGCTGGCCAGCACGGTCTGGAACCCGATCACGGCCAGCGTCACGCCGGGGATCACCCAGCGCATCGTGTACCCGTAATCGAGGGGCCCGAAGCCGGTCGCGCGCCAGTCATAAGCGGCATACGCGATCAGCAGGAGCCCGAAGGCCAGCCCGGCGACGCCGCCCACCAGACCCCGCTCGAGGTTGAACGTGGACAGGAACAGGCCCATCTTCCGGTCGCCGGGGAGCAGCCCCTCCGCCACCGCGAACGTCCTCGTGAACACGGCGAACAGCGCCGACTGGTACCCGCAGATCGCGGCCAGGCTGGCGACCATCAACGTGTGCGCATCGAGACGCGCCCCGCCGATCACGGTGCCGGGCATCGCGAGCGCGTAACCGGCGAGCCCCAGCCCCACCAGCAGCCCCCCGGGGACGAGGAACAGCCAGGTCGGACTGTAGAGGAGGAAGAGGCGCAGCGTCCGCCAGCCGTCTCGTACCGTGCGCAAGTGCCCGGGGTGCGCCCGGCGGCCGTCGGGATGGAGCGTGATGGGGATCTCCACCGTCCGCGCCCCCGCGAAGGACGCCTTGATGATCATCTCCGTTGCGTATTCCATCCCGGTGCACCGCAGGTCGAGACGCTCGTACAGCTCGCGGGTGAACGCGCGCATCCCGCAGTACACGTCGTTGATCTTGGTGGGAAACCACGCGCGCGCGATCAGGGACAGGAGCGGATTGCCGAGCCAGCGATGCCAGAAGGGCATCGCCCCCGGAGATACGATTCCGCCGCCCGAGGGAAGGCGGCAGCCCTGCACGAGCTCGTGTCCCTCACGGAGCTTCTCGACGAACCGCGGGATCTCGCCGAAGTCGTAGCTGTCGTCCGCATCCCCCATGACCACGAACCGGCCCCGCGATTCCGCGATCCCCTTCATCAGCGCATTGCCGTAGCCCCGGTCGGGCACCGCCACCACCACCGCGCCGAGGCCCCTGGCGATGTCGACCGATCCGTCCGTGCTCCCGTTGTCGGCGACGATGACCTCGCCCGTGACCCCGGCCCGCTCGAGGCCCGCTTGCGCCTTGCGGATGCACGACGCCAGCGTGTCCGCCTCGTTCAGGCACGGGAGCACGACGGAGACCTCGAGGGCGGCGCCGCCGCGAGGGATGGCGGCGGTCATCGCGGGGGAGCGATCGCCCAGACGTCGAGCATCGGCAGCGAGAGGCGCCGCACCGCCCGCGCGTCGCCGCCGAGCAGGCCGGCGCCTCCGGAGGGAAGGAGCACGTAGTCGGCGCCGAGCGAGTCGAGGTAGGACCATCGCCAGGCCGGTGGCGTCGCGGGATCGTAGAACCGCTGGCCGGCCGCGATCGCCTCCGGCCAGGCCGGAGTCAGCCCGCGGTGGCCGAGCACGGAGTGGCACGGCGTCAGCCCGGCGATCATCAGGCTCAGGTCCGTGGGGGCGAGCGCCACGTCCCTGGGCCGGCACGCGTCGTCGAGATGGATGACCGCGGTCACGTAGTCCCGCGGCGCGAACCAGGTCGGGAACGGGTGCAGCACGCGCCACACGAGGAAGACAGAGGTGGGGCACAACGCGAGCAGGGCCGGAGCGAGCCATCGCGCAGGCGTGAGGAGCGCGGCGAGCAGCGCGGCGACCGGGCCCAGCGTCGTCGCGAACTGCTTCGCCATCGGCGAGGGATAACCGACATAGATCGCGACCACCACCGCCGCCCACACCAGCAGCGCCTGCCGCTGGCCGAGCGCATCGTCCGGCGCGCGTCGCGTCCAGAAAGCGGCCACCAGTGCGAAAGCGGGCAGCAGGGCGAGGGCGAACTCGGCCAGCGGCGGCGACAGGTCGCCGCTCTGCACGCCCGTCCATCCGCCGAGGCCGCGCTGGCTCCGCATGAGCAGCGCATAGTAGCCGAACACCGGAGCGAGCCACGCGAGCTCGAGGCACGACGCGACCGGCGGGCGCTCCCGGCGGCGGATCCAGGCCAGCAGGAAAGCGGCGATGCAGAACGTCACCAGGTCGTAGGGCCGCGACAAGCCGAGCGCCCATCCCGTGGCCACCCACGCCCATCGCGAGCGGCGGCCGGCGCGCCACTCGAGATGGAGGATCAACGTCCACATGGAAAGCGCCGTCCCCACGACGAAGTGCGCGTTCATCAGCGATTGATGGAACGGATACATCCCGCTGACGATGTCCGGGACCTGCGATCCCGGGGCGCCGGCGAGGAGCCTCAGCCATCCCAGGCCGCCCGCAGTGGCGACGAGGGCGAGGCCGAGCGCCAGCCGCCATCGCTCGAAACCGGCGCCGGCAAGGATCCGCGACGCGCCGGCGAGCAGCCCGGCGATGGCGAGGATGCGCAGGGCGTGGAACCCGAGGACGGGGGAGCCGCCGAGGATCCAGGCCAGAACACCGGCGAACCACCACTCCACGTTGACGACCGACGGACGATGCGGCCGCGGGTCCCATTTGTTGGAGAAGACGAACTCGCCGCGCGCCGATTGCTCGACGAACGACAGGTACTGGTACATGTCGTCCTGGTAGAAGAACAGGCCCGTGAATACGGCGCCATCCGGAGGCCGTAGCGCCGCGACAACGTATGGCGTCGTGGTGATCACGACGATGGCGAGGGCGACCGCGGCCGTGATCCGGGTGCGGGACGTCACCGGGCGGTGCAGGCGGAGCTGACGCGATAGGCGGCGAGCTGGCGTGGCGGCGCGCCCGCTACCGCCACCGGCGCCAGGGTCACGCGCCTGTCCACCATCTGGTCCGGCGGCCGGGACGCGGGAAGGACGACGTGGGTCGCGCAGATGCGCTCCAGGAAGGCCGCGCGGCCGAGCGGCTCGCCCTGCTCGTAGAACATGCGGACGGCCTCGCGCCGTTCCCCGTGCGCGGGCTCGATGGCGTGGGACGTGAACGCCCGGCACGCGGTGTATCCCGCCGCCCAGAGGCCCACGTCCCCGGGAGCCACGAGGCGATCGCCGGCGCGGCAATCGCGTCGCAACTCCCAGGCCAGCGCGACCCTCTCCGCCGGTGCGTAGGCGCCGAGAGTGGGCTGCAGCGTCAACCACACCGCGGCCATCGCGGTGGTCGAAAAGGCCGCCGCGGCGGCGGTGGTGTAGCGGGCGGGCCACCGTGCGAGGCCGACGGCGGCGAGCGACAGCAGCGGCACTCCCACGCCGACCAGGAACTGCAGGGAGAAGTGGACCGGGCGCACCGCGATCACCACGGCGGCCAAGGCGCACCAGACCGCGAAATGGACGAGGGTCACGCGAGCCACCCCCGCACTTTCCGTCCAGACCGACCGGACGCCGACGGCGCACACGGCCAGGACCGCCGCGGGGCCGAGAGCCCACGCTAACTCGGCGCGGGTGGGGAACACGTACTGCGCATCGGCGTAGAACCGGAACGCGGGCTGCCGGTAGAACACCCAGTAGTTGTAGGCGACGACGGGGACCAGCGCCGCCATCGACGCGCCGTGCCGCAGCCATCGGCGCGCGGGCTCGATCAGCAGGACGGTGGCGGTGCTGATCGCCACCAGCATCACGAGATCGTAGGGACGGGTCAGACCCAACGCGGTGCCCATCACGGCGGCGACGACGAACGGCTTTGTCCCGGTGCCGGCGTGCGCGATTAGCGCCCACAGCAGCAACGCCGTGCCGGCCACGAAGTGCGGATTGGCGAGCGCCTCCAGGATGGGGAAGAGTCCGGACATGAGGTCGAGGCACTGTTCCACCGGCGTCCCGAGCAGGAGCCGGATTCCGCCGAGCCCCGCTCCCGTGGTTACGAGCAGCAGGGCGGCCAGGCGATGCGTCGCCGGAAGGCCGGCGACGGCGAGCGAGCGATCGATCCCCGCGACGAGCGCGAGAAGCGCCGCGAGGCCGAACAGCCGATAAGCCACCAGCGGATGGCCGCCCAGCAGCCGGGAGATGACGCCGACCGTCCACCATTCGAGGTTGACGAGCACGGCCGCGTTTTCTTCGATGGCCAGCTTGTTCTGGAACAGAAAGGCGCCGCCCTCGGCCTGCTCGACGAACGAGAGGTAGTTGTAGGAGTCGTCGATGAACCAGAAGAAGCCGACGAACGCCATGCTCGGCGGAGGAGACAGGGAGGCGCGCACGTAAGGTGCGGTCGAGAGGGCGGCGAGGAGCAACGTCACCAGCAGCACGGGGCGCGGGCCCGTCGCGGGAACCGCCGGCTCAGCCACTCTGGGCGGGTCCGTCGAAAGCGATCAGCCGCGAGGTGTGGCTCGCGGCAACGGCCATGATCGCGAGAAGCACCGCGGCGGGGACGAGGAACTGCCAGGCGGGCGCGGACTCGATCCAGAGACGGACCCAGAGCACCGAGGGATAGAACAGGCCGCCGGGGCCCGCGAAGTACCGGCCCTCGGTGGTCCAGAACCCGTAGAACCCGATGACTGCCGCCAGCGCGATTACGCCCTGTCGCGCCGTCGGCCCGGCGGCGAGATTCTGCATCGTCCGGCCCGCGCAATACCCCCATGCCGGCCACGCCGCGGCGAGCCGTCGCGTCGGCTCGGGGTGCGGAAACGCGGCGAACATCACCAGCATCGCGGCGACGAGGCCGACGGGAACGAGAAGCGCGGCCCCCTCGCGACGCCGGCCGGCGAGCGCCCCGGCTCCGGCGACCGCGATCAGGAGGCCTGCCTCCTTCGCCGTCGCCGTGATGTGCCGCCACGCGCCGTCCAGCAACGATCGCGGGTCGACGACGCTGCCCGCCGCGGAGTGATACGCGGCGTAGCCTCCCAGCCACCAATGTTCGTGATAGCCCACGTTCCAGAGGAGAACGAGCGAAACAGTGCTCACCAGGGCGGAAGCGAACGGCACCACGAGGCGACGCGTATCGCCGCCGGTCCAGATTTGCTCCGCGCAGGCACCCGCCAGCAGCGCAGCGGAGAGGATGGGCCCCGTCGGGTTTCCCCACGGCAAGAGGGCGCAGGCGATCGACATCAACGTCCGGCCCCCGCGGGCCCGGCCCTCCACACGCGTCCGCCCGAGGAGGAACACAGCAACGAGGAGGACGAACACCGGCTCCGGTCCGCCCCGCCGGCTCACCTGCCAGATGGGCCACGCGAGGCCGGTGAGGACCAGTGCCACCGCGATCGAACTGGGCGCAGCGCGGCTTTGGACCAGGGCGATGCCGATCACGGCGAGACCTGCAAGCACGAACACGTGACCCTGTAGGTGTACCAGCGGGCGGCTGGCCGGGGGGAGCCCCGAGGCGGCGACGCGATCGGCGGCCGCGAAGGGGACGAGGGCGATCGAGGTGAGCGGCAGCAGACGCGATCGTTGCGGCTGTCCCTCCTCCGGCGGCATGACCCAGGGAAGCGCCGCTCGCGGCGCTTCGCCGGCCTCCGCGAGGTGCAGCGATCCGCGCTCGAGAAGGCGATCGGCGACGAGGATGTATTCGGCCTGATCGGTCACCAGCCACTGGCCGGGAGTCGTCAGGAGGTGGACGGAAGCCACCAGCGCGAGGGGCCATAGTACAGCCGGCGGGAACGTGGCTGCAGGCCCCCGGAGGGCCTCACTCATGCGCCGCCCGGTCGATCCGGAGCAGCCGCTGCAGGAGCTTCTTGAGCCGCCCCAGGCGATACGCATTCGGGCCGTCGGACAACGCGCGCGCGGGGTTCTCGTGGACTTCCATGAAAAGGCCGTCGACCCCCGCGGCTACGCCGGCAGGACCCAGCGTGTCGATGAAGTGCGCGTCGCCGCCGGAACGATCGCCGAGGCCGCCCGGCCGCTGAACGCTGTGGGTGATGTCGAAGATCACGGGAAAGCCGAACGAGCGCAGCGCCGGAAAGGAGCGCATGTCGACGATCAGGTTGTTGTATCCGAAGGTGAACCCGCGCTCCGTCACCATCAGGCTGCGGTTGCCCGTCGACGCCGCCTTGTCCATCACGCCCTTCATGTCCCACGGCGCCATGAACTGGCCCTTCTTGATGTTCACCACCTTGCCCGAGCGGGCGGCCTCGAGGACGAGATCGGTCTGCCGGCAGAGGAATGCGGGGATCTGCAGGACGTCCGCGACCTGCGCCGCCTTCTCGACCTGGGAGACCTCGTGCACGTCGGTCAGGATCGGGATGCCGAACCGATCGCGGACGCCGGCCAGGATCTCCAGACCGCGCTCGATGCCCGGGCCGCGGTACGACCCGAGGCTCGAGCGGTTGGCCTTGTCGTAGCTGGCCTTGAAGACGAGCGGGATCCCGAGCTCGCCCGTGATGTCCTGGAGGCGCGCCGCCACCTGCGCCGGGTGCCGCGGGTTCTCGATGACGCAGGGGCCGGCGATCAGGAAGAGCGGCCCGCCGCCCCCCAGGCGTGTCCGCCCGAGGCGGACCGCCGCCATCCTAGGACGCCACCGGTACGGCGGTCTCGCGGTGGGTGGCGCGCGCCCGGCGGTTCTCGACGCTCGCGCGCACGAAGTCCGCGAACAGCGGATGGGGGACCAGCGGCTTCGACTTGAACTCGGGGTGGAATTGCACCGCGATGTACCAGGGGTGCCCGGGTATCTCGGCGATCTCGACGAACTTTCCGTCCGGCGTCTTGCCGCTGATGTCGAGGCCGCCCTCGGTGAGGCAGCTCTCGTACTTCTTGTTGAACTCGTAACGGTGGCGGTGTCGCTCCAGGATCTCCGTTGCCCCGTAGATGGCGGCCGCCCGCGATCCCGGCTTCAGCTGGCAGGTGTAGGCGCCGAGGCGCATGGTCCCGCCCAGCTCGTCGACCCCGAGCAGGTCCTGCAGCTTGTAGATGACCTTGTGCTCGGTGTCGGGATCGACCTCTGTCGAGTTGGCGGCCGCGAGCCCGCACACGTTGCGCGCGTATTCGGTGACCGCCCACTGGAAGCCGTAGCAGATTCCGAAGTACGGCGTCCCGGTGCGGCGGGCGTACTCGGCGGCGGCGACCATGCCGCCGGTGCCGCGCGCCCCGAATCCGCCGGGGACCAGGATCCCGTCCACGCCGCCGAGCAGACGATCGACATCGCCCTTTTCCAGCTCTTCGGATTCCACCCAGCGCCGCACGACCTTGACGTCGTTCCCGAACCCGCCATGGGTGAGCGCCTCGTTCAGGCTCTTGTAGGAATCCTCGAACGACACGTACTTCCCGATGATGCCGATCGTGACCTCGCCCTTGGGATTGCGGATCCGGTGCACGAGGTCCTCCCACGCCGCCATTCCCTTGCCGTGGCTCTCCAGGGAAAGCAGCTGCAGCACGATGGCGTCGAGCCCTTCGCCGGACAGGACGAGCGGGACCTCGTAGATCGAGTCCACGTCCTTGGCGGTGATGACCGCTTCTTCGGCGACGTCGCAGTACAGCGCGAGCTTGGACTTGATGTCGGGCGGCAGGTAGCGGTCGGTGCGGCAGAGCAGGACGTCGGGCTGGATGCCGATCGCGCGCAGCTCGCGGACGCTGTGCTGCATGGGCTTGGTCTTCAGCTCGTGCGCGGTGGCGATGTAGGGGACGAGGGCCAGGTGCACGAAGATCGCGTTCCCGCGGCCCACCTCCTGGCGGAACTGGCGCACCGCTTCCAGGAAGGGAAGGCTCTCGATGTCGCCGACCGTTCCCCCGATCTCGACGATGACCACGTCGGCGGCCTCGCGTCCCGGCGCGGCGACGCCCACGGCGCGGATCGACGCCTTGATCTCGTCGGTGATGTGGGGGATGACCTGCACCGTGCGGCCGAGGTAGTCGCCACGCCGCTCCTTGGCGATCACCGATCCGTAGATCTTGCCCGTCGTGATGTTGGACTGGCGCGACACGACCGAGCTCGTGAAACGCTCGTAGTGGCCCAGGTCGAGATCGGTCTCGGCGCCGTCGTCGGTGACGTAGACCTCGCCATGCTGGTACGGGCTCATCGTTCCCGGGTCCACGTTGATGTACGGGTCGCACTTCATCATCGAGACGCGGAAGCCGTGCCCTTCGAGGAGGCAGCCGATGGACGCCGAGGCGAGCCCCTTGCCGAGGGACGAGACGACGCCGCCGGTCACGAAGATGTACTTGGTCGTCATCGCACCCCCACACGTGCCTGCGTCCGCGCTCGCGCTCGCATTATCGTCCCCCGGCGAGCAACGTGCGGACCTTGTCCAGGTCGTCCTGGGTATCCACCGCCACCCCGCCCTCGCCTTCCATGGCCACGACCCGGATCGCCATCCCGTGAAACATCGCGCGCAGCTGCTCGAGCCCCTCCGCGACCTCGAGGGGCGCCGGGGGCCATCCCGCGAAACGCAACAGCGCGTGGCGCCGGTACCCGTATAAGCCCACATGGCGTCGCGCGAGGCCCTGCGCGACCGCCGCCGCCGCCGAACCTCCCGGGCCTGCGGCATCCCGCACACACGGAATGGGGCTGCGGGAGAAATAAAGGGCGTCGCCGGCGGCATTGGTAACGACCTTGACCACGTTCACGGACGTCATGTCGGCCACGTCCCGAAGCGGAAGCGAAACCGTGGCCATCACGACGTCCTTCGCGTCGAAGGCGGAGACCACGGCGTCGATGCCCGCCGGATCGAGCATGGGCTCGTCTCCCTGGACATTGACGACGATGTCGGTATCCGCGAGGCCGGCCGCGGCCTCGGCAAGGCGGTCGGTCCCGGAAGCGTGTCGGGCCGACGTCATCACGGCCTCTCCCCCGAACCCGCGGACGGCGTCGGCGATGCGCTGGTCTTCCGTGGCCACGAGCACGCGGTCCACGGATCGCGCGCGGCGTGCGCGCTCGTACACGTGCTGAATCATCGGCCGGCCGTGGATGTCGGAGAGGGGTTTCCCGGGCAAACGCGTGGCGCCGTACCGGGCGGGGATGATGGCGACGATGGCCAAGGCGCCATGCTAGCATTTCCGGCCATCGCGACCCCGCTGCCCAGGCCGCGCCTCTCGGCAGCGGTCCTCGCCGTGGCCGCGATCGCGAGCGGCCGGCTCAGGCCGGCGGAGCGCGGCGAACGGGAGCGAGCGCCAGCCCGAGGCTGACGAGGGCGGCCGCCATTGCGATGAGGAGCCCGGCGCGAAACCCCGGCGGCCGGTACTCGAGACGGACGACGTGCTTGCCCGCGGGGACGAGGACCGACATGTGGCGGTTCCCGAAGCGGTCGATCCCGGCCGCGCCACCGTCGACCGTCGCCCTCCAGCCGTCGGAGAAGGCCTCGCGCACCACCATCATGCCCGGCGCTGTCGCCGTCACCTGCACATCAATGGCGCCCGGATCATGCCGCCGGATCGCCGCCGACCCGCCGTCGATACCTACCATCGGCAACGGATCCGCGAGGGCGTAGGCAAAGACCGTCAGCGGCGCCAGCGTGGGCGGCCGCTCGACGGCGCGCGCGACGAGATCGGGATGGTCGAGCGGATCGAGCGAGATCACGTGCGCGACGCCGGCGAGCCGCAACGGCGCGATCAGGCGATCCACCGACGCGCACCCGGCGTCGGCAGGGTCGATCAGGCGCTCGGGGGGCACGAGCATCGTGAGGTCGGGGCTGAGCGCCGAGGGCAGCGCCGCGCCGACGTTGAACCACGGCGCCGACGTATCGCGCAGGGCAGCGAAGGTCCATTGCTCGTGATCGCGGCGCACTCCGCGTCCCACGGCGTAGGCACGGCTCGCCGCGGGGTCGCAGGTGAAGATGCGCCCCGCCGCCCGCCAGGCCGGGTGGTGGCGGGCGATCTCCGGTGAAGGGGTGAAGAACGCGGACGTCGTGGCCGGATTCAAGCCGGCGCCCGCACGCAGCAGGTCGGCCGCGATCAGCGCCACGATCGCGGTGGCGGCGAGCGACGGCGCCAACCGGCCGCGCCAGGCGAGAAGCGCCACGACGCCAGCGGCGAGAGCGACCGCGCCCCCGGCGGCGGCGTCGCCGAGCATCGAGTCCAGCAGGACGAGCCGTGCCGGGCCCGGGTACTCGGGGGGAAAGAAGCCGGCAGCGAACCAGGTGGCGCGGCCCGGCGCGACGCCCGGCCAGAGCGGGGCGCTCGCCGCGAAGATCCCCGCCGCCAGCGCCGCGACGGCGAGCGCGCGCCACGTGTTGCGCGCGCCGCGGGCCAGGGCGTCGATGCCCATCCCGGTGAGCAGGGCGAGCGCGAAGTGCACGGCGAAGAACAGCTTCGTGGGGTAACGGAACCGGCGCGCGACGTCGAAGGTCTCGACGAGGATCGGCCCGACGCCCCAACGACCGAGGGCCAGCACCAGGGCGACGGCGGCAATCCAGGCCAGGCGGCGGCGTGGACCGCGACCCTGCGCCACTCCGATGGCGGCGGTTACGAGCAACGCGAGGCCGAGGTACAGGCTCAGGAAATACGGGAACCCGCGGGGGAAGAAATTGCCGCCCCACCACCGCTCGGTGAGCTGCGCCGTGTCGCCGTAGAACCCGGCCACGACCACCTGCACGAGGGTGAGGGGATGGAGCGAACGGGCGAGCACGACCTCGGGGTCGAAACCGGAAGCGCGCGCGCTCGAGGCCGCTACCCGCGCCATCACCAAGGCCGTCGGCGCCGCCAGCGCCGCGCCAAGAGCCAGCACCGCCGCCATCCGCCCGACGCCCGCCCGGGGAGACGGCACCGCGAGGACGATCCCGATCACGATCGCCTGCGCGACCATCTCCGCCGCCGTGGTGGACAGCAGGATGCCTGTGGCCACCGCGCCGATGGCGACCGCGCGGGCGCCGCCGCGCGCCGCGCACAGGAGCCCGAGCACGGCCGCCGGCGCCCAGGCCAGCGCCTGAACGTACAGGTACAGGTTCACCGTGGACAGCGCGAATCCACCCAGCGCATACGACAGGCCCGCGGCGACGGCGCCGGTGACGGACAACCCGAGGCCGTTGCGGGCCAGCGCCATCATCCAGAGCGCGGCCAGCGGGATATGCAGGGCGAGGAGGAACGAGATGCCGACCTCGTCGGGGCGCAGCAGCTGCAACAGGTCGAAGGGGTAGGAGATCGGCGGCAGCGCGAGCGGCTCCCCTTCGTGCACGTACGGGTTCCAGAACCGGAGGTCGCCTTTGGCGAGCCCCGCGAGCACGAACCGCCGCAATGGAAAGAAGTACAACGAAAGGTCGCGGAAGTAGAGGGGGTTTCCCGAGAAGGGACCGCGCGCAAACGCCAGCGCGGCGACGGCGGCCACGAGGGCGTACGGCCACGCCGACTGCGCCCCCCGCGCGGCGGGGGGCGTCATTCCAGGGTGCGCAGCGCCCGTGCCGGCACTCCGGCGACGACCGTGCGCGGCGGCACGTCCGCCGTCACGACGCTGCCCGCGGCGACGAATGCCTCGGGCCCAATGGTGATGCCGGGAAGGATGGTGACGGCGGCGCCGATGAAGCTGCCATGGCGGATCGTCACCCGCGCGGCCAGGGCGGGGAAGTGGGCCTGCAGCGGATGGTCCTTGTAGCCGACGTTGGTGTGGGTCAGCACCACGACGCGCTCGGCGAGGGTCACGTGGTCCTCGATCCGGATCTCTTCCGCGAGGTCGAGCAGGCACTCGTCGCCGACGAAACAGTCGTCTCCGATGCGCAAGCCGCCGAGCCCGCGGCGATAGAGATTGAAGAAGCGCACGTCGTGGAGGATCGCCCGCCTCCCGATCGTCGCTCCGAGCAGGCGCAGCCAGGCCGACCGCAAGGGAGGGAAGAGAGCGACGCGGTAGGGCGCCATGGCCAGGGTGAAGAATGCGAAGCGAAGCGCGCGGCCGCCGCCGATCTCGCCCAAGGCTTTCAACTCCGGCGCGCCGCGCGCATCGAGCGCCGGAACGCGACGAGCTTCCCGAAGTACCGCGCGGAGTCGCGAAGGCCGCTGACGGTGGACGTCTTGTCGAAGCGGCGGATGTACGCGCCGGGGATCTCCTCCACGCGCAGGCCGGACCTTATCGCGCGCACCATGAACTCGGTGTCCCAGAACCAGCCCGGATCGCGGATCTCGTCGAGGATCGGCAACACACGCTCGCGCCGGAAGAACTTGTACCCCGTCTCGGTGTCGCGCGCGTCCACCCCCAGCATGTGGCGGACGAGGAAGGAGTACCCGCGGCTCATCGCGTAGCGATCGAGGGATCGGACCTGGAACGCGTAGATGCGCCGCACGGTCGCGACGTCGGCGCCGCGGTCGATGGCCTTGACCAGCGACGGTATGTAACGGGCATGCACCTCGAGATCGACGTCGAGGAACCCGGCGATGGCGCCGCGCGCGGCGCGGAAACCGTCGGTGACGGTCTGCCCCCGGCCCTTGTTGGTCTCGTGGAACAACGCGCGCACCGTCTGCGGGTGGGCGGCGGCAAATCCGCGGATGATCTCCCGGGTGCGGTCGCGGCTCACGTCGTCGACGAAAATGACCTCGTACGTCCGCCGCATCTCCTCGAGAACCTCGCGGATCTCGGCGAAGCTCTGCTCGAGGGTCTCTTCCTCGTTGTAGCAGGCGATGACGACGCTGAGACCGGGGACGGGTTCTCCGGCGCTCAGACCGGGGCCTCTTCGACCGCCGCCACGACGCGGTCGAGGTCCTCCTCGCTGAGGCGCGGATGCAGGGGCAGGCGCACGAGGCTGGCGGCGACGCGATCGGTCACGGGCAGTGAGGGCGCCTCGCCCGAGTACTTCTCCCAGAACGGCGAGGAGTGCAGCGGTACGTAGTGGAACGTCGCCATCACCCCCTTCGCCTTGAGGAAAGCGATGAAGGCCGCGCGCCGCGCCGGGTCGGGCAGCAGGAGCGCGAAGAGATGGTCGTTGGTCTCGCGGTCCGGTGGTGGGGCGGGCATCTTCACGCCCTTCCGCCGCGCCCACGCCGCGAGCCTCTCCCGATAGGCCTGCGACACGGCGCGCCGGCGGGCCTGGATCTCCGGCAGCTTGTCGAGCTGCGCGTCCAGGATCGCCGCCAGCACGTCCGAGATGATGTAGCTGCTGCCCTCGTCCACCCAGGTGTACTTGTCGACCTCGCCCCGGACGAAGGCGCTGCGGTTGGTGCCCTTCTCCCGCATGATCTCGGCCCGGGCGGCGATCGCGGGATCGGAGATCGCGACCGCGCCACCTTCACCGCAGGTCACGTTCTTGGTCTCGTGGAAGCTGAAGCAGCCCGCGTCGCCCAGCGTGCCCAGCGGAGCGCCGCGATAGGAAGCCGCCAGCCCCTGCGCCGCGTCTTCGACCACGCGGAGATTGCGGCCGCGGGCGAGCGCGGTCAGGGCGTCCATGTCGCAGGCGATGCCCCCGTAGTGAACCGGAAGCAGGGCTGCCGTGCGTGGGGTCAGGCGCGTCGCCACGTCGGCGCAGTCGAGGCCGAGGGTCTCCTCCTCGATCTCCGCGAACACCGGGCGCGCGCCGACGCGCAGGATGGCGTTGGCGGTGGACACGAAAGTGAACGACGGGCAGATGACCTCGTCGCCCTTCCCGATGCCGAGCGCCATCAGCGCCAGCTCGAGGGCATGGGTGCACGAGGTGGTCAGGAGCACACGGTGGCCGGCGAGCATGGCCGAGAGGCGCTGCTCGACCTTCTGCCCGAAGGGGCCGTTCCCGGCCACACGGCCGGAGAGGGCGCGGCGGACGGAATCGGTCTCCGCGGAATCGAACCAGGTCTCGCAGAGCGCGATGGGGCGCGCGGTCACGGGGGCAGATTATGGCACCAGTGAGCCTTCCCACAGTCGTGCTTGACACATGCGGAGGCAAAGGGCTAGCATCCCCCGACTAAGTGCAAGCTATTACTAGGTTTTTGAGGGCCTCCACCGCCTAATGCCCGTCAAGCTCGGCGAGCTCCTGCTGAAGGAGAACATGGTCACCCCTCAGCAGCTGCAGGAAGCCCTTTCACACCAGAAGATGAACGGCGGGAAGCTGGGGAAGGCTTTCGTGTCCCTCGGTTACGTGCGGGACGAGGAGATCACGAGCCTCCTGTCCCGGCAGTACGGAGTGCCGTCGATCAACCTCGACCACTTCGAGGTCGACCCCGCGATCATCAAGATCATCCCCGCCGAGACCTCCCGAAAGTACCAGATCCTGCCCCTCTCGCGCTCGGGCGCGACCCTCACCATCGCGATGGCCGACCCGACCAACGTGTTCGCGATGGACGACATCAAGTTCATGACCGGCTACAACGTGGAGCCGGTGGTGGCGTCGGAGAGCTCCCTCGAGGAAGCGATCGAGAAGTACTACGGGTCGACCCGGTCCCTGCAGCTCAAGCAGGAGGCCGCGGGCGGCGGCGGCGGCGGTGGCGGCGGCATGGCCGGCGGCGGCAACCAGTCCCATCGCATCGGCGACAGCCCGTCCCTCAAGGACGTGCTCGACGGCCCCGGCCTCACCTTCGACGACATGGCGTCGGTCGGCCTGAACGAGGTCGACCTCGACGCCCTCGGCGATGAAGAAGCGGACGTCGAGACGGTGAAGGCGGAGGACGACGAGATCGACCTCGGCGCGCTGGCGAAGTCGAGCGAGGCGGCGCCGGTGGTCAAGCTCTCCAACGTGCTCCTCATCGACGCCCTCAAGCGCGGCGCCTCCGACATCCACATCGAGCCCTACGAGCGCGAATTCCGGGTGCGGTTCCGCATCGACGGCATCCTCTACAACGTGATGGCCCTGCCCATGAAGCTGCGGGATCCGCTGATCTCGCGCCTCAAGATCATGGCCAAGCTCGACATCTCCGAGAAGCGCCTGCCCCAGGACGGCCGCATCAAGATCCGCCTCAAGGTCGAGGACCGGAGCCGCGAGATGGACTTCCGCGTGTCTTCCTGTCCGACGCTCTGGGGTGAGAAGGTCGTGCTGCGGTTGCTCGACAAGACCAAGCTGATGCTCGACATGACCAAGCTCGGCTTCGAGCAGGAGTCGCTCGACCGCTTCAAGCGCGCGATCGCCAAGCCCTACGGCATCGTGCTCGTCACCGGGCCCACCGGCTCGGGGAAGACGAACACGCTGTACTCGGCCATCGCCCAGCTCAACAAGCCGGACACGAACATCATGACCGCCGAGGACCCCGTCGAGTTCAACCTCGCCGGGATCAACCAGGTCCAGATCAAGGACCAGATCGGCCTCAACTTCGCGTCCGCGCTGCGCGCCTTCCTGCGCCAGGACCCGAACATCATCCTCGTCGGAGAGATCCGCGACTACGAGACGGCGGAGATCGCGGTCAAGGCCGCGCTCACCGGCCACCTCGTGCTGTCGACGCTGCACACCAACGACGCCCCCAGCACCGTGTCGCGCCTCGTGAACATGGGGATCGAGCCCTTCCTCGTGGGCACCGCGGTGAACCTCATCCAGGCCCAGCGCCTGATCCACCGCATCTGCTCCGCCTGCAAGGAAGAGGTGCACGACATCCCCGCCAAGACCCTCATCGAGGTCGGCTTCCCGCCGGAGGCGGTGGGGACTTTCAAGCTCTACAAGGGCCGCGGCTGCGGCACCTGCAACGGCACCGGCTACAAGGGACGCGTCGGCCTCTATGAGGTCATGGAGATCTCGGAAGGGATCCGCGACCTGATCATGGTCGGGGCCACCGCGGTGGAGATCAAGCGGAAGGCCCTGGAGGAAGGGATGCTCACCCTGCGCATGAGCGGTCTCGAGAAGATCCGGTCCGGGATGACCACAATCGAAGAGGTCTTGCGCGAGACCGTGTTGTGACCAGGAGGTAATCGTGGCCGCCAGCCTGCACCAGCTACTGAAGACGATGACGGAGATGAACGGGACCGATCTCCACGTCACCACCAACTCTCCGCCCCAGATCCGCGTCGACGGCAAGCTCCGCCCTCTCGATCTCCCCGGCCTCACGGCGGTCGAGACCAAGTCGCTCGCCTACAGCGTGCTGACCGACGCCCAGAAGCATCGCTTCGAGGAGAACCTCGAGCTCGACTTCAGCTTCGGGATCAAGGGGATGGCGCGCTTCCGCGCCAACGTCTTCATGCAGCGCGGCGCCGTGGCCGCCGTGTACCGCACGATCCCGTACGAGATCCGCAACTTCAAGGAGCTGGGCCTCCCGGCCGTGATCTCCACCATCTGCGACAAGCCCCGCGGCCTCGTGCTCGTGACCGGTCCCACCGGGTCCGGCAAGTCGACGACACTCGCGGCGATGCTCGACAAGATCAACAACGAGCGCCACGAGCACATGATCACGATCGAGGACCCGATCGAGTACCTGCACGCGCACAAGAAGTGCGTGGTGAACCAGCGCGAGCTGCACGCGGACACGCATTCCTTCACCGCCGCGCTACGCGCCGCCCTCCGCGAGGACCCCGACATCGTCCTCATCGGAGAGATGCGCGATCTGGAGACGATCGAATCGGCGCTGCGCATCGCGGAGACGGGCCACTTGACCTTCGGCACGCTGCACACCAACTCCGCGGCCGGGACCATCAACCGCATCGTGGACGTCTTCCCGGCCCACCAGCAGCCGCAGATCCGCGCCCAGCTCTCCCTGGTCCTGGAAGGGATCATGTGCCAGGCCCTGCTGCCGCGCGCCAGCGGCACGGGTCGGACGCTGGCCATGGAGATCCTGGTGCCCAACGCCGCCATCCGGAACCTGATCCGCGAGGACAAGATCCACCAGATCTACTCCAGCATGCAGACCGGGCAGGAAAAGTACGGCATGCAGACCTTCAACCAGAGCCTGGCGACCCTGTACTTCACGAAGCAGATCTCCCTGCAGACCGCCCTCGGCATGAGCTCGATGCCCGACGAGCTGCAGGACATGATCAACCGCGGCGCCGGGCTGATCACGCCACAGTCCGGAGGCCGGCCCCCACAGCGTCCGGCGACCCGTTAGGTCAGGAGGTAGACGCCAATGCCTGCATTCGTCTGGAAAGGCAAGACCCGCGAGGGCAAGGCCGTAGCCGGGGAGCGCGTCGCGGAGAACAAGGAAGCCGTGATGGCTCTCCTCCGCCGCGAGCAGATCCTCGTCTCCTCGGTCAAGGAGAAGGGCAAGGAGGTCGCGGTGCCGCGGTTCGGCGGGTCTGTGCCCGCCAAGCAGCTCGCGATCTTCGTCCGCCAGTTCTCCGTCATGATCGACGCCGGCCTGCCCCTCGTGCAGTGCCTGGAGATCCTGGGCAGCCAGCAGGACAACAAGACCTTCGCCAAGATCCTGCAGCAGACCCGGATGGACGTCGAAGGCGGCGCCACCCTCGCCGACGCGATGCGCAAGCATCCCAAGGCCTTCGACGAGCTCTTCACGAACATGATCGCGGCCGGCGAGGCGGGCGGTATCCTCGACACGATCCTGAAGCGCCTGGCCACCTACATCGAGAAGGCGGTCAAGCTCAAGGGGCAGGTGAAGGGTGCGATGGTGTACCCCGTCGCGGTCATCTCCATCGCCGGCATCGTCATCACCGTCATCCTGTGGAAGGTCATCCCGACCTTCGCGGCCATGTTCGAGGGCCTCGGGGCCGAGCTGCCGCTGCCCACCCGGATCGTCATCTTCCTTTCGAACTGGACGGTCCGCCTGCTGCCCTTCGCGGTGTTCATCGGGGTTGGCGCATTCTTCGCGTTCAAGAGGTACTACGCCACCTACGGCGGCCGCCGCGTGATCGACCGCATCGTCCTGAAGCTGCCGGTGCTCGGGATGATCATGCAGAAGATCGCGGTGGCCCGGTTCTGCCGCACGCTGTCGACGCTCATCTCGTCCGGCGTTCCCATCCTCGACGGCCTCGAGATCACGGCGCGCACCGCCGGCAACGCGATCATCGAGGACGCGATCATGGCCGTCCGCAAGGGCGTGGAGAGCGGGCTCACCGTCGCCCAGCCGTTGAAGGAGAGCGGCGTGTTCCCGCCCATGGTGGTGCAGATGATCGGCGTCGGCGAGCAGACGGGCGCCCTCGACGCGATGCTCAGCAAGATCGCGGACTTCTACGAGGAAGAGGTCGACCAGGCGGTCGCGAACCTGCTGACCCTGATGGAGCCGGTCATGATCTTCTTCCTCGGGGCCACCGTCGGCGGCATCGTCATCTCCATGTACATGCCGCTGTTCGACATGATCAGCAAGCTGAGCTGACGGGGAGCGCGGGCCGTCGCCCGCGCTTCACGGGCGCCGCGTGGAAACACGGGGCGCGGCACAAGCCATGACGCCAAGCCTCGAGCAGGGCCTCAAGCGGCTGATGGTCTTCAGGGTCGTGATGATCACGACCCTGTTGCTCATCGCCATCTACGTGGAGTCGGTGTCGGAGACGCTGCTCCGCGTCAATCCCCTGTACTTCCTCATCGCCGCGACGTACTTCCTGACCCTGTTGTACGCGCTGGCCCTGCGCTTCATCCCGTACACGCCGGCCCAGGTGTTCGTGCAGGTCATGCTCGACCTCGTCGTCATCACGGGGCTCGTCTACCTGCAGGGCGGCGCGGGCACCCGCGCCGGCTTCATCCTGCTCTACCCGATCTCCGTGCTCTCCGGCAGCGTCCTGCTCCATCGCAACCAGGGCCTCCTGCTCGCCGCCGCGGCCAGCATCCTCTACGCCTCGGTCCTGGGCGCGGTGCGCACCGGTCGTATCCCCGTGCAGGGGCTGGGGGACGTCCCCTCGCTCCCCATCCAGCAGCTCGTGTACTCCGTGTTCGTGGCCGGGGTTGCCTGCCTCACCGTCGCCCTCATCGGGTCGTACCTGAGCCAGAGCCTGCACAGCGCCGGGGAGCGGCTGGAGGAGGCGGTGGAGCAGGTGGCCGACCTCCGCGAGCTCAACGAGATCATCGTCAACAGCATCCAGAGCGGGCTCGCCAGCGCGGACGTCACCGGCCGCATCCTGCACGTGAACGGGTTCGGTGAAGGGATCCTGGGGTTGCGGAACGTCGAGGCGCGCGGCCGCACGCTGCGGGACGTCTTCGGCTCCGACCTGCTCGAGCCGTCCACGCTCCGTGTGCGCGCGGCGAACCGCGGCCTGGCTCGGCTCGAGGTCGTGTACCGGCACCCGTCCGGCGAGCACGTCGACATCGGGGTCACGGTCTCCAAGCTGGAGACGACGGAGCCTGCGGGGGCCGGCTATCTCCTCGTCTTCCAGAACCTCACCGACGTCAAACGGCTCGAGCAGGAAGTGCGCGTGAACGAGAAGCTGGCCGCGGTGGGGGAGATGGCCGCGCAGCTCGCGCACGAAATCCGCAATCCGCTGGGGTCGATCAGCGGCTCCGCGCAGGTGCTGATGGGCGAGCCCAACATGTCGGCGGAGCAGAACCAGCTGCTCGCGATCATCACTCGCGAGTCACGGCGGCTGTCCGACGCGCTCAACCAGTTCCTGTTCCAGGTCCGTCCCGCGTCCCCGACCCCCGGCCCCGTCGACCTCGGCCCGGTGATCGCGGAGGCCGTCACCCTGCTGCGCAATGCGCCCGAGGTGAGCCCCGCCCATCGCGTCCACCTCGACGTCGAGGAGGGCCCGCACGTCTGCATGGCCGACCGTGACCAGATGCTGCAGGTCTTCTGGAACCTCGCCCGCAACGGTCTCGAAGCCATGCCGGACGGGGGCGTCCTGCGCGTGCGCCTCTACCGCCGAGACCGCGACCTCATCCTGTCCATCGACGACGACGGGCGCGGCATCGCGAGCGAGGATCAGCTGCGTATCTTCGAGCCCTTCCATTCCGGCTCCGGCCGCGGCACGGGGCTCGGTCTCGCCATCGTCTATCGCATCGTGCAGGCGCACCAGGGCGACATCCGCGTGCGCAGCGTCCGCGGCCGTGGAACCAGCGTCGAGGTCCACCTGCCGCTGGTCGAGGTGCCGGTCCCGGCATGATCGCGGCCCGGGCACGGCTGGCGGTGGCAGGGCTCGCGCTCCTTCCCTGCCTCCTGGTCGGGGACGCCGTCCTCGGCCGCGCGGTGTTCTACGAGAGGGACATCATTACCTTTTGGCTGGCGGCGACGGCGGCCTTTGTGCGCTCGGTGGGCGAAGGGGCGTGGCCGCTGTGGGACCCGCTCACGAACTTCGGCCGCCCCCTGCTCGCGGATCCGAGCATGCAGCTCGCTTATCCGCTCACCTGGCTGAATCTGATTTTTCCCCCCGGCGCCTACTTCACCTTGTTCGTGCTCGTGCACTGCTCCTGGGCAGGCGTGGGCGCGATGATGCTGGGACGCGCCTGGGGCCTGAGCCTGCTCGCCGCCGCCGGGGCGGGTCTTTTGTGGATGTCGTCGGGTCCCTACCTTTCGACGATCAGCCTCTACCATCACTTCGCGTCGGCATCCTGGATGGCCTGGGTGCTGCTTGCCCTCGAGGGCGTGATTCGCTTTCCGGGTCCGAAGACGGCGGGCGGGCTGGCGCTCGCCGCGGCCGGGCTTTCCCTCGCCGGGTCGGCGGACATGGTCCTCATGACCGGCGCTGCCTGCGTCGCCCGGACGATCGTGGCCGCTGCTTCGGGAGGGGCCTCGAGTTTCTCGCGGCGGACCGTCGGCGCGCTGGCCATGTCCTGCCTGCTCGCGGCGCTTCTCTCGGCCGCGCAGTGGTGGGGCGCGGTGGCCCACGTCGCCGTCGGAAGCAGGGGCGCCATGGGGTCCGCGGCGAACATGTACTGGTCCGCGCATCCCGCGACCCTGATCGACGTGGTAGTGCCCGGGCTCGTCACCGAGATGCCTCTCGGCCCAGCGTGGCGGGCGGCTTTTTTCGAAGGCCGCGGGCCGCTGCTGCGCTCGCTGTACCTGGGCATTCCGGCAATCCTGCTCGCCGTCTGCGCCCTCGCCGCCGGCCGGTGGCCGATGCGCTGGCTGGTGGCGGCACTAGCCGCGGCGTTTCTTGTCGCCGCACTCGGCCGGTTCACCCCTATCTATCCGCTGGTGGTCGGGTTGCCGCTGGTGCGGCTGTTGCGATTCCCGGTGAAGTACATGATTCCGGCCGCGCTTTTCGTCAGCCTGCTCGCAGGCGCGGGCGTCGATGCGATCCGGGGGGAGTGGGACGGCCGTACGCGGGCGCGCATGCGAGCAGTGCTGATCGTTGCCGTCGCGGCGGCTCTGGCCCTTGGCATTGCCGCCGGGGCATCAGACGCGATCGCCGCCTGGATTCAGCCTTCTCTCGATGCGAGCCATGCCGGCTCCGTGCCGGGGCGGCTGCGCGAGGGGCTCGGCCGCTCCGCCATCCTCGCGGCGCTCGCCGCGGCCGCGTTGATGATCCGCGCCGCTCGTGGTCGCCGTCCTGCGCTGATCGCGGTGCCGCTCGCCGTCGCCGCCCTCGATGTCCTCGTCGCCGGCCGCTCGGCGCTCCGCCTCGCTCCGCCCGAGCTGCTCGAGCATCGGCCCGCCCTGCTTGATGCCTTCGCGCGGGCAGGCGAGCACAGGATCTACCGCGTTCCGTATGGGTCCGCGTTTCTCAACGAGCAGTTCACGCGAACGCCCCCCGGCTGGGACCCGGACTGGGCGTGGGCGCTCGGGCACGTCGAGCGCCTGGCCGCCCCCATCTCGACGCGATTCGGCCTTGCCGGCAGCTATGACGGCGACTTCACCGGGCTGACCCCGGTCGCCCTCACGCGCCTCACGGTGCAGGTCGATGCGCGGGCGGACGAGGCAGCGGGGTTGCGGCTGCTGCAAATGGGCTCCGTTACCGACGTCGTCGCCTTCGCGGAATCGTTCGCCGGCGCGCCTCCGCGGGTCGCGCGGCTTTCGGTGTTCGAGACTCCCGTGCGGGTGTTCGCGGTGCCGGATCCGATGCCGCGCGCATACGTCGTCTCCGGGGTGCGGATCGCGGATGCCCTCTCCGCGATCGAGGTGGTCACGGACACGGGATTCGATCCCCGCCGCGAGGTCGTGCTCGACGCCGACGCGCAGCAGGCCGCCGCCGCACCGGCGCACGGCCCGGCGGGGCGGGCGGAAATCGTCGCCCGCCGCAGCGATCGCCTCACCCTGTCGGTGTGGGCAGCCGTGCCCTCGGTGCTGGTGGTCACGGAGGCGTTCGACCCCGGCTGGCGCGCGTGGGTCGACGGCCGCCCGCAGCCGGTGTGGCGCGCGAACGCGATCTTCCGCGGGATCGCGGTGGGCCCAGGCGAACATCGGGTCGAGATGCGGTACCGTCCGCCTGCGGTGGCCTGGGGCGCCGGTGCGTCGCTTCTGGGCGTGGTGCTCACGGGTCTTCTCATCGGGAGGCGCACGTCTTGAAGAACCGGATCCTGGTGGTGGACGACGAGCCATCGATGCGCGAGATGCTCGCCATCATGCTGTTCAAGGAAGGGTTCGAGGTCCTGGTGGCGGACAGCCGCGCCGCCGCGGCCAAGGTGTTCACGCAGGGCACCGTCGACATGGTCATCACCGACGTCCGCCTGCCCGACGGCGACGGCATCGAGATCCTGCGTCACGTGAAATCGGCATCCCCGCACACCGTCGTCATCGTCATGACGGCCTTTGGCTCCACGGAGAGCGCGGTGGCGGCGCTGAAGCTCGGCGCGCACGACTACCTCATCAAGCCCTTCGACGTGGAGGAGCTGAAGATCGTCGTTCGCGGCGCACTCGAGAGCCAGCACCTGAAGGAGGAGAACGTCCGCCTTCGCGCCGAGCTCGATGCGCAGCACGGCGTCGAGCGGATCGTCGCCACGTCGCCGGCGATGGCGGCCTGCGTGGCGATGGTCCGCTCGGTGGCTCCGACGGCGTCCACCGTCCTCGTCACCGGCGAAAGCGGCACCGGCAAGGAGCTCGTCGCGCAGGCCATCCATTCGCTGTCGCCGCGCCGCGATGCGCCGTTTGTCTCCATCAACTGCGGCGCGCTCCCCGAGACGCTCCTCGAGAGCGAGATGTTCGGGCACATGCGCGGCGCCTTCACCGACGCCCACCAGAACAAGAAGGGGCTGTTCGAGGCCGCTCACCGCGGGACGCTTTTCCTCGACGAGGTGGGGGAGATGCCCCTCTCGATGCAGGTCAAGCTGCTGCGGGCGCTGCAGGAGAAGACGATCCGGCGCGTCGGAGGCACGGACGAGATCGAGGTGGACGTACGGCTCATCGCCGCGACCAATCGCAACCTCGAGTCGCTGGTCGCCGAGAAGACCTTCCGCGAGGACCTGTTCTACCGGCTGAACGTGATCCCGGTCCGTCTCCCGCCCCTCCGCGAGCGCCGCGAAGACATTCCGATCCTCGCCCGCCATTTCCTCGAGCGATTCGGACGTGAAGCCGACCGCCGCGTCACGGGGATCTCCGAGGAGGCGATGAAGAGGCTGCTGCGCCACTCGTGGCCGGGGAACGTGCGCGAGCTCGAGAACGTCATCGAGCGCGCGGTCGCGCTGGAGACGACGGACACCATCATGCCCGACCGCCTTCCCGACCCGCTGGCGCGCAGCGCTTCCGAACCGGTGCCGGCGTCGCAGCTCGGAGCCGGGTTCAGCCTGGACGATCACCTGACCCGGATCGAAAGGGAGCTGGTCGAGGGTGCGCTGACCAGGGCAGAGGGTGACCGGGCGCGCGCCTGCGAGCTGCTGGGGGTGACCCCGCGCTCGCTTCGCTACCTTATTCATAAGCACGCCCTGCAGTCCTAGCCGCTCGCGCACCCGGAGGGCGGCGGGAGCGACAAAAACTGTCTCCCCGCCATTTAGTGTCACGACCGAAATTGGCAGGCCCGCGAGTCAGGGTTGTGTTTTCAACGACTTCCGGGTGTCAGCGGCCCGGTACTGTTCTTGCTCTAGTGTCGAGCAACCAATTCTCGTGGGAGTAGGGAATCGAGGCTGTAACACGACGCCGACTCACGCGGATCCGCAACTGCTCCGGACGGTTCGAGCAGCTGACTTGCTAAAGGAGAACACATGAAGAACCAGAAGGGCTTCACCCTGATCGAGCTGCTGATCGTCGTGGCGATCATCGGCATCATCGCCG
>Ga0136617_10000494_pt1 | contig 32969 bp, 21 predicted proteins | sample AntDrymUQ3222106_2_FD_129672 | JGI IMG/M metagenome (GOLD analysis project Ga0136617, IMG submission 129672) | Polar desert sand microbial communities from Dry Valleys, Antarctica - metaG UQ322 (21.06) | ecosystem: Environmental > Terrestrial > Soil > Desert | place: Antarctica: Dry Valley... | reverse complement strand
TTCGCAATTCGGGCAATGGAAAATTTGAAGACGCGGCGCTCGCTGCCGGCGTCGCTTTTGACGACAAGGGAAAATATTTTTCGGGAATGGGCGTTGACGCCGCCGATTACGACGGCGACGGCAAGCAAGACGTTTTCATCACGGCGCTCTCGAACGAAACTTATCCGCTGTATCGCAACACGGGCGATTGGCTTTTCGATTACGTCACGCAAACGAGTGGCGTGGCGCAAATCACGATTCTCGGCGCGGGCTGGGGCGTTAAGTGGATTGACGCCGACAACGACGGACGGCGCGACTTGTTCGTCGCGCAAAGCCATGTTCTCGACACGATTGAGAAAACAAATTCGCTTTTGAAATACAAACAATCGCCGCTTTTGATGCGAAATACGGAAAAAGGTTTTCAAAATGTTTCATTAGCATCAGGCGACGTTTTTAAGACGGATTTAGCGGCGCGCGGGATGGCGGCGGGCGATTTAGACAATGACGGCGATACGGATATTATCATTGCGCAAACCAATGGCGTAGCCGTTGTTTTGCGAAACAACGGCACGAAAAATCACTGGCTCGGTATAGATTTGCGCGGTGTAAAGAGCGCGCCGAACGGCGAAGGCGCAAGGGTAATCGTGATGGACGCGAGCGGCAGAAAACACTTTTTCGATGCAAGCAACTCCGGCAGCTATCTGGCAGCGAACGACCCGCGAATCATAGTCGGATTAGGCGGTGCGACTTTGGTCAAGCAAATAGAAATTCGCTGGGCGAGCGGAAAAATTCAGACGATAGAAAATCCGGCGATTGACCGTTATCATTTGATTAAAGAACAATAAGTTTGCAAAATGCGTAGCCGAGCGGTTTTCATTTGTTTTCTAAAAAGTAAACGAACATTCTTAAATTCAGAAAATTTAATATTAATCGGAGAATAAAATTTATGCGGCGCAGAGGTGCATTGGTTTATCGAGTTTTTTGGTCGTTATTTTTGTTCTTTCTCGCACAGTCAGCGTTCGCCCAATCTCTCTATGAAATGCCGCAAGGCATTGAGGCGCGCGTGGCGAGCGGAGAAAATCCAACAGGTGAAAAAGGGAAGGGCGGGCAAGCGAACGGCGGGCGCAAAGGCGCGGCGACCGTCCCTATTAAAGCCGGCGCGAGCCGCATTTTAGCCGAGGCGAAAAACACGAGCGGAACGGAAAGTTTGAACGCTCGGACGATTGGTCAAGCTGCGTTTATTTTTATTTGGACAAACCGACGAATAACTTACCGGTAATTGACGCGGTTGAAAAAAGAACGGCGGGGCTATAATAACATTAATGGCTGATGGCGCGGATGCCTTGAATTTCGTCTAAAAATTCTGCTTGAGGTGATAAATTCGACTATTTTCTTCTGCTTCCTGTAGGTTTAACTTTTTCTACAACTTGGCGGATGGCATCAACGACTAACTCCGGCTGCTCTTGATGAATACCGTGACCGCTCTTTTCGGCGATGACCTGCTTGCCTCTCGGCGAGCGTCGTACCTGCCCTTCGAACAAAGAAGGCACGCTCATATTTTCCGTCGTTTGTTGTGCAATAGATAGTTGAGCAAAGACGCTGGCATATATGAGAAACATTAAAACTCTATTAATGACAGATTTCATCTAAGTTTCCTCGCAATTAATTTTATAAATCCACATCACGTTTTAATCGACCATCCTATAATTGGAAGCGTATAGATTATGCGGAAAAAATAATCATTTTTCTTTGGCGTTTTGTTTGATAATTAAAAGTTTATTAATGCCGTCGGTCAAAAACGTTTCCGTTTGTCCGTTTGCCCAAACGACTTCGAGTTTATCAATTTTGAGCGAATCTCCAAGTCCAACATGAATCGTCTGTTCATCCTGCGAAGCGTAATTTGCACCGCTAATTAAATCGAAACGCTGGCGAAGTTTTCCGGTCGTAACGTATACGATCGAACCGACGGCGTCTTTGGGCGTTTTCTTTGAAACATCGCCGACGAGTTTGATTTTTAGCCAGTTGTTTTTCGCCTCCGACACATTTCGCAAAAGCGTCGGCATCGCGCCAGAATTGGCGGTGATAACATCGAGTTTTCCGTCCGCGTCAAAATCGGCAATCGCTATTCCGCGAGCGTTGATTGAAAGAGCCAGACCGCTGTTTGGCGCGGCAGCGACTCTTTCAAATCTGATTTGTCCGCCGTTTACGGTTCTGGTGTTTTTGAAAAGCAGCAATTGCTGAGCGTAACTCGTTCCCCATTGAAAATTGTCAACCGCTGGATAAACGTGACCGTTTGCTACAATGATGTCTTTCCAACCGTCGTTGTCGTAATCTAAAAAAGAAGTTCCCCAACCTAAAAATGGAATTGTCGGCTCGCCCAATCCGGCTTGAAACGTGATGTCGGAGAAATTTCCTTCGCCGTCATTGCGGTAAAGCGTATTTGAATCGTCGGAAAAATTCGTGATATGAAAATCAACGCGCCCATCGTTGTTGTAATCGCCGACCGCCAAACCCATCCCGGCTTGCTCGCGTCCGTTTTCGTTAAGCGCGATGCCGGAAGCGTAGCCGGTTTCTTCAAACGTCCCGTCGCCTCGATTGATGTAAAGCTGTTTCGGCGTGGAATCGTTGACGACCAGTAAATCCAAATCGCGGTCGTCGTCAACATCAACAAAGACGGAAGAAAAACCGTAATAATCGCCCTCGTCCGCGACTCCTGCTTTTGCGCCGACTTCTTCAAACGTGCCGTCCGTTTTTTGATGAAACAATCGGTCTTTCGCACCTTTTAACCCGCGCGGTCCGCACATTACGGGCTGCCCGCGAAACTGGCACGGATTTTTGTCGCTGCTCGCGTCTTTGCGGACATCAGCCGGACTCGGCGGTAAATTGTTCAAATCGAAATCTACATAAGCCGGCACGAACAAATCGAGCCGCCCGTCTTTGTCGTAATCACCGAACGTCGCGCCCGTGTGCCAGCCTTTGAGTGCCAGACTGACTTTTTCCGCCACATCGGTAAAAGTACTATTGCCGTTGTTGCGATAAAGCCTTGAAACGCCGTAATTTCCGACAAACAAATCGGCGTCGCCGTCGTTATCGTAATCGGCGACCGCGACGCCCATTCCCCAACGCTCGTTAGCGAGACCGGCTTTTTCCGTTACTTCTTCAAATTTCCAATTGCCCAGGTTTCGGAAAAGCGCTGATTTTGCCGGTTTTTCCTTGCCGCGTTCGGCGTTCATCGTCGAGCCGTTAAGCAGATAAATGTCCGGCTTGCCGTCGTTGTCGTAATCGAAAACAGCAACCGTGCAGGCGGTCGTTTCAATGATGTAATTTTTTTCTTTGCCGCCTGAAACGCATTGAAAATTTTTGAGCGCGGTGTTTGCTGTCAGGTCGTGATAAATTTTGCGGGCTTTTTCATCAACAATTCCGGTCGTGCGTTTGCTGGCGTAAGTTTTTGCTTCGCCGGTGGATGCGCCGCCCATCTGAGGTTTTTGTGCGAAGAGAAAACTCATTACGCCGAATATCAAAATTACAAAAAGCACCGTCCTTTTCATTTTGCTTTATCTTTAGCCAATAAAAATTTAACTTTATTTTCTATTTGTTAATGAATTTTTCCTAAACTCTATTGACAGTTTAACACAGTCATGTTTACTATAGATTCACTTAGTTAAACGTTTACGCAAACGGTTAAATTATAAATTAAACTTAAAGAAAAATCATTTGAACGCGCGTACTCGCCGTGAATTCTATTGGGAAGATATTAATGCCTCGTCTTTGAAAGCCTGTTTTTGCTGACCATTAAGTTGAAGTTCACGGCATAGAAAACATTCATCTTCTTTGACGCATTTTGTTAAAGAGAAAAAATCATTTTCCTTATCTAACGAACTAAGTTTTTGAATTTATCATTCCTGTTTTTTTATTTTATCTCTTTGGTTATTATTCATTAATTTGTAAAGGAGTTGAATATGAAGTCGTTAAATTTGTTTGCCGCGCTTCTTCTATCATTCGTTTTAGGTACCGGATTCGTTTTTGCTCAAAGCGACCGCGGAACGCTGCGCGGCACGGTGACTGACCCGAGCGATGCCGTCGTTCCAAATGCAAAAGTCGTTTTAGCCGGCGTTGATAATGGCGAAAGCCGCGAAGTAACCACAGGAGACGAAGGGATTTATGTTTTCCCCGAAATCAAAGCCGGGATTTACCAATTGACGGTTGAAGCATCCGGCTTCTCGCGGACTTCCGTTGATAACATAAAAGTCGATGTGCAGGGAACACAGTCAATTATCGTCAAACTAGAACTCGGCGAAGTGACGGGTAATGTTGTTACGGTAAATGCCGAAGGTGTAACTATCAACAGCGATACGCCGGTGCGACAAACAACTGTTGACGAACGACAGGTTAGAGAACTGCCTTTGCTGACAGGCGGAGAATCCGACGGACGATCCCCGCTTTCGTTTATCTTTCTTGATAGCAACGTCAACGGAGCCAATAATGAAGGCGCAACTAACAGCTCCAAATTTAGAGTTAGCGGCGGTCAGGCGAGCGGCACGGAAATCTTGATTGACGGAGCCAGCGTGCGCCGAACGCAGAACGGGACATTTTTCAGCGAAACCGCGCCTAGCCCGAATGCTTTTCAGGAATTTACCATTTCGACCAATAGTTACTCGGCTGAGTTTGGTAACTCGTCGGGTGGCATCGTTAACTTTACTTTAAAGTCCGGCACCAATGAATTTCACGGCGAGGCATATAATTTTTTGCGCAACGAAAAATTCAATGCCGCCGATATTGATACCAATGCCCGGTGTCCTGCTACGAGGGATGATTGTCGTAACCGCGATAATCGAAATAATTATGGGTTTAACATCGGCGGTCCGATTTACCTTCCTAATTTTGGCGAAGGCGGCGCGGCTTTACGCAGCTTGAAAGATCGCGCGTTTTTCTTTTTTCACTACGAAGGTTATCGCCTTCGGGAAGGTCAAAACAATACTATTACCGTGCCGACGTTGCTCATGAGAAACGGCGATTTTAGCGAATTGCTCAATACCAGCGACCCGAATGTGGCTCGGATTAACGGCGGAAATCCGGTTTTGATTTATGACCCGCGCCAACCAGCGGATACACGCACCGCCTTTCCGGGCAACATCATTCCGCAATCGGCAATTGACCCGGCGGGTCTTGCGATTCTACAGCGTTATCCGCTGCCGACTCGACCCGGTATTTTTAAGAACTACGATTCAGCCGGCGTTCGACCGACCGACACAAATCAATTTACAATCAAAACTGATTTCGTTTTGACGACCAAGCAGCGTCTATCGGTCAGCTTTTCGCGGCGCGATACGGAGAGACTCGCGGGAGATTTCCCCATCTTGCCCTTGCCGTTTACCAGTTTCAATGTTTTTGCGCAGAACTTTAAATCGAATATTGCCCGTGTTCAGCACGACTACACAATTACATCGAACCTCCTCAATCATTTGAACATTGGTTACACCTTTTTCGACGTAGCAAATGCCAATACAACTACCGGATTTAATACTTCTTCGCTTGGAATTCCCTTTGGCTCTACGCAAAACATAGCGTTTCCGCGTATTAATTTTCCCGGTTATGGTCAACCGCAGGGTACAGAGGATTGCAGACCTTCGTCTGATCCGCGCTGCGTCCAAAACATCGGGTCTTCGTTTTTTGATGACCAAATCCGCGACGGAACTTTAGAATTAGCTGATTTCGTGACGTTTGTCACTGGACGACAAACCTTTAAGTTCGGCGCCAATGTGCGCTTTGCACAATTTAATGTTCGGCAGGACATTGATCCGGGCGGTTCATTTAACTTCCGCAACAATCAAACTACGCGGGACGATGATCCAAATGGCGGTTATCCTATTGCAAGTTTGATTACAGGGGCAACTGAGTTTGCTTTTAATTCCAACAACTCGATTGACCCGGCTTTTCGTCAATTAACACAAAGTTATTTTATACAGGACGACATAAAACTGACCCAGAGGCTAACGGTTAACGTCGGACTTCGTTATGATTTACCGGGTTTGAGAACCGAAGCGAAAGATCGGTTTCGCGGTTTCGACCCGACTGTTGCCAATCCTCAGGCTGGCGGCAGGCTCGGCGCGTTAGTCGGCGCGGGCGGACAAAGCGGATTGCAAGCCGAAAACCGTACTCTGGCAAAAAGCGACCGGTCGAATATCGGTCCCCGCCTCGGCGTAGCATATTCTTTGGATAATAAAACCGTCATTCGCGGCGGCATCGGGCTTTATTATGCTCCGGTTTTATACGGAACAAACGGCGGCGGCGACATTAACACCGGTACCATCGGTTACAATACTACCGGACAATTATTTACGCCTGACGGACGCAATGCCCGCAACTTTTTATCGAGCTTTCCAAGCATACCGGCGACCGATCCGAACAGCCAGTTTGTCGGAAATACGGGAATTCCAATCTTAGCTTTCGGTCAATTCGGCAACGGCTTCCGAACGGGACGAACTCTGCAATATACGATTGATGTACAGCGCGAACTGCCGTTTAACTTAGTCGCTTCAGTCGGTTATATCGGACACCGCGCCGATCGTCTGCGCTCAAACTTCGGACGACCGAATGCGCTTACTCTCGACCAACTCAAACTCGGCAACGAAATTCTGCGAATGAATATTAACGATGTTACACCTGAGCAACGCACGTATGCGTCGAGCATCGGGGTTAGTATTCCGGCAAACGCGAACGCCGTTTTTCCAGGCTTTGGCGGCAATGTCGCGCAGGCTCTCCGACCATTTCCGCAATACGGGCGAGTGACCGATATTTTAGAAAGTGAAGGCGAAAGTGAGTATAATGCGCTGCAGCTTAAAATTGATCGCCGTTTTTCTCAAGGCTTCCAGTTCGGCGCGTCATATACTTTCTCACGTTTGATCCAGAACGCTTCCGAAGACATTTTGGGAGGTTCACCGCTTGACGGCGTTTTGCAAAATCCATATGACCTCAAAGAATTGAAAACCATTTCGCCGACTCATTCACCGCACGTCTTTGTCACCAACTTCTTGGCGGAAATACCGTTCGGCAAAGGCAGACGGTTTCTGGATAAAGGCGGAATAGTAAATGCGCTGCTCGGCGGTTTTCAGGTTTCGGGTATTTTCCGTATTCAACAGGGAACGCCGCTTGTTTTCTCGCTTGAAGAAGAAAATGGTGGCTTTCTTGAACTTGCTGGAATTTTCGGCAGGCTGCGTCCGAATTTAACCGGACAGCCGATTGCCTTAGATACCCGAACTGCAGTTCCGGGAGATATAAATGGAGTTACTCCGGGAAGATTTTTTGTTGTCAATCCCGCCGCGTTCACCGCGCCGCCGAGATATAATGCAGCACCGGCATTTCTCGTTAACGGAGCAATAAATCCGGCGTATGCGGCTTATTATTCCGACCCGACCAGATTTTTCGGAACAGCACCGCTCGTCAATACAGATTTTCGATCTGACCGATTTTTCACAGCGGATATGAGCATTTTGAAGAAAACACGCTTTTCAGAAACAGTTGCGTTTGAAATCGGCGCGGAATTTTTCAATGTCTTTAACCAGGTTCTTTACCTGCCGCCCGATACTTTACTTGGACGACAGGACGGTGCTAACGGCAATATCAACCGAAACTCAAATTTTGGCGCGGAAGGTTTTACGTCGAGACTTGGTTCAGCCGGAAACCGCGTTATTCAACTGAGGGCGAGACTTGTTTTCTAATTCTTGCACTTAACGGCTATCAATACGGCGCGGAGAATGTTTCAAAACAATTTCCGCGCTCTTTTAACCAAAAAAATCTAAATTCTGCCGATGCCTTACGAGTGGGAGAAAAACACAAAAATTTTTATTGCGGCAATTGTCTTTTTGTGTTTTTGCTTCCACGCTAATTTGGCGCAAACAAAATCTTCAGCTGTTAATACTCAAAAAATCGAAAAACTGCTGGCGGAATCTACCGCCGCGCTTCAGACAGGAGATACTATCCGGTCGCAAATAATTGTGCGGCAAGTTTTGTCAATCGCGCCGCGAAATGTGACGGCAAATATTCTGGCGGGTATTATCGCCGATAAAGAAAACGATTTGGCTAAAGCGGAAAAACATTTCGCGTTAGCGGCAAAAATTGCGCCGAACGCGCCGGAAACGAGAAATAATTACGGCGCTATTTTGCTGCGGTTGGGACGCAAAAAAGAAGCTGCCGGAGAGTTTACGGCTTCGCTCGCCGCAAATCCGAGGCAAGCCAGCGCGCTGGTCAATCTGGCGCAAATACGTTTAGCGGAAGGCAATTTAACACGGGCGCACGAGTTGTTCGGCAAAGCCAAAGCTTTTGCTCCCGACGTGGAAATTCTGCGGGCGCTCGTGATGATTTCTTTAGGATTGCGTGAGAAAGAACGCGCCGCTCAAGAATTTACTGAATACATCTCCGCGTTAAAAGCGGAATCCGCGCCGCTCGAAACCGATAATAAAACGCGGGACGTTTCGTTTGCCGAAGCGTTGCTGGCTGGCGGGTTGACGGTTGAAGCCCGACAAGAATTGGAATCTATTCTCTCGAATGAAAATCAGAATGTCAGCGCGCTGGTTTTGTTGTCGAAAGTTTTCGTCGGGCAGAAAAATATCGCCGCCGCCGGGCGGCTTCTCGAATCCGCGGTCGCGGGCGGTCTAGACAACGCGAAAGTTTACCTCGCGTTAGCGGAAGTTTATGAAGCGGGCGGTTACCCGGAAAACGCGATTCCGGCGATGCGGCGGGCGATTGCCAAAGAACCGAAAAACGATTTTTACCGCAGCCGATACGGTTTACTGTTGGTCAATTCAAAAGCTCCGGCGGCGGCGCTAGTACGCATTGAAGAAGCGTTAAAAGAATTTCCCGATTCACCGTCGCTGTGGTTTGCGCTCGGCATCGCGCAGTTTGACAACAACAAAATTCCAGAAGCGGGAAAAGCGTTTGAAAAGGCTTTGTCAATTGATTCGCAACTCGTTCCGGCGCTGGCTTATTTGGGCGCGGTGTTTGTCGAGCAAGCGCGATACAATGATGCCGTGAAGATTTATGAACAAGCTATCGGAATAAATGGTAAAGTCGCGCTTCTGCATTATTTATTGGGCGATACGCTTTTGAAAATGACGGACGTTGACGATAAGCGTATCGAAGCGGCGCTCAAACGAGCCGTCGAACTCGACGCGACTTTGACTTCGGCGCATTTAACGCTCGGCAGACTTTATGTTCGTCAAGCTCGTTGGACAGAAGCGGCTGTTTCACTTGAGCGTGCGGCGAAACTCGAACCGAACCGTGCCGAAACTTTTTATCAACTCGGACGAGTCTACGCCAGGCTCAAGCGAACGGACGAATCAAAAGCGACTTTGGAGCGATTTAAACAATTAAATGATTCGCAAAAACAGCAGAAAGAAACAGACCGCCGCGAACTCGTCCGGCGGCTTGCCAATGTTCGTTTTTAGGGAGCAATAAAATGAAAAAGTATTTAATTACAGCCGGGACAATTTTAATCGCCGCTCTCGGCTTTGGCGGACAAGTTCCGGCGCAAGAAGCAAAACCTTCTCCGTCGCAGACTTCGACGCAAAACAAACCGCAGTTTGAAGAATGGAGCGATGAGTTTAACGGCGACCAGCTCGACGAAAAAAAGTGGGAAAAATTTACGTTTGAAGGCGGTTCGGGCGGCAAACTCGAAGTCAAAGACGGCGCAGTGCAAATTCGCAGCGCAGGTAAAACCCGCGCCGGAATTCGCACAAAAGATTCTTTTTCCGGCGACCGTTTCGCCGTTGAAGGGAGACTCTCGAAAGTCAGCGCGGCGTATCCCGAACCCGGCAGCCGCATCTCGACGCTCGGTTTCGGAACTCTGACCATTTTGTTTGACGGTTCGGGGCGCAACCGAATCGAATGGATGCTGACCAGCGAAGGAACTTTTGAGGCGTGGTCAATTGTTGACGGTCGCGGCGAGCGCCTTGACAACAAAAAACTCGGCACGAAAATGAAAAACCCGGTGCTGCTCATTGTTCGCAAAGGCGACGAATTCAGTTTTTATATCAACGACCCGAAAGGTAAGCCGCAAGACGCTCAATTAGGTTTGACGGCGACGGTCAGAAATCTTCCGAAATCGTTTCACGTAATGCTTTACGGTTACGGTTCGTCGGAAAACAACTGGGACGGCGTGCGCGTCGTCGTGCCTAAATAATAAAATTTGTTGCGTCTGTTAAAGTTTGCAGATGTGGCAGACAAGCGTGCGCGGTTGGATTTTATTGACGAGCAAAAAATCTAATGCTTCTTAAATACAAACTTCGGAGTTTAATTTTTATCGTTTCGGTTTTATTGCTGAATACGATTGCTTTTTCGCAAACTTCGATTGGTTTAAACCGTAAAACGCCGCTTTATCAGAATCCGGTTTTCAATTTCGATTTTCCCGACCCGACCGTCATTCGAGCATCCGATGGATATTTTTATGCTTACGCGACTCAGACTGTCATTAACGGCAACTGGTTAAACATTCAGGTCGCGCGGTCATCTGATTTAGAAAATTGGATTCGTCTTGGCGACGCTTTGCCCGTCAAACCTGCTTGGGCAAATCAAACCCAAAATTTCTGGGCGCCACACGTAACGGAAGTCGGCGGCACATATTTTATGTATTATTCAGCCGACCCGAATTCCCGAAACGGACTTTGTTTGGCGGTGGCGACGGCGACCAATCCGGCAGGACCTTTTACAGATAAAGGCACGGCGTTAAAATGCGGGGGCGGTTTCGTCAACATTGACCCGATGGCGTATGACGACCCGGCGACCGGAAAACGTCTTCTTTATTGGGGAAGCGGTTTTGAGCCGATAAAGGTTCAGGAACTCGCCGAAAATCGTCTTGAATTTGCGGCAAGTTCTCAGCTGGTTAATTTGATTTTCCCGATTAACAGTACAGATGCGAATATGTATCGGGATTTAGTCGAAGGAGCGTGGGTAACTTTTCGCAACGGTTATTATTATATGTTTTTTTCCGGCGACGACTGTTGCACCAGCGCTCATTACGCGATTATGGTGGCGCGTTCACGCAGCGCGATTGGACCGTATGAAGTTATGCCGGAAAACAACGGCGTAATTATAAAAGGAAACGATAAATGGCTCGGTCCCGGACATAATTCCGTGATTCGAGATGACAAATCGCGCGATTGGATTGTTTATCACGCTTATCATCCAAATGACAGAAATCGCGGGCGTGTAATGATAATGGACAATTTAATTTACGGAGCGGACGACTGGGTCAAAGCGGCGGAAGGCGCGCCGACAAAAGAAGTTCGTGTTGCGCCGTTCATCAATTGGCGACGATAGGAACTTAAAAAAAGTCGAAATTTATCGGTAACCGATTGCAAAACACATAAAATGCTATCCAAAAAGTTTGCCTGTTTAATTTTGTTTATGCTTTGCGTAACGGTTTCCTTTGCGCAAACGGCACAACCGGCAAAACAAGCAGACACTTGGCAGAATCCGATTTTTGATTTTGATTTCCCTGACCCGACCGTAATTCGCTCATCGGACGGATATTTTTATGCTTATGCAACGCAAGCGGTGGTTGACGGAAAACTTCATCATATACAAATTGCGCGTTCAAATGATTTGATAAATTGGCAAAGAATGTCGGACGCTTTACCGCAGAAACCCGTGTGGGCGGACAAGTTCGAGCCGAAATTCTGGGCGCCGCACGTAACCGAAGCAGACGGCAAATATTTTATGTATTACTCGGCTGACCCGAATACACAGACGGGTTTGTGTCTGGCAGTTGCTGTCGCCGACAAACCGACCGGACCGTTTGTGGACATTGGCAAGCCTCTGAAATGCGGAACGAGTTTTATCAATATTGACCCGATGGCGTTTGATGACCCGAAAACCGGAAAGCGACTTCTTTACTGGGGAAGCGGATTCGAGCCGATAAAAGTGCAGGAACTGGCAGCAAATCGCACGGAATTTGCGCCGAACAGTCAATCGATTGACGTTGTTTTTCCGATAAAAAACGAAGACCCGAATAATTATCAGCGGCTGATTGAAGGGGCTTGGGTAACTTACAAAAAGGGGTTTTATTATCTTTTTTATTCGGGCGACAACTGTTGCGGCGATAAAGCGCATTACGCCGTAATGGTGGCGCGTTCGCGAAACGCGCCGGGAAAATTTGAAACGCTGGCACAGGCGACCGGTAAAACGAACAGCGTGATTTTAGAGAAAAATGACGAATGGCTCGCGCCCGGTCATAATTCAGTCATCCGTGACGACAACGGTAACGATTGGGTTTTTTATCACGCCATCAACACAAAACGGCGCAATGTCGATGCGGACGAAACTATTGGCGGAGACCGTGATGTGCGGCGTGTGATGTTGATGAATCGGCTGATTTATAAAAACGGCTGGGTTTACGCCGAAGGCGGAACGCCGACTTTAACAAGTAAAAAGTTTCCGAAAATTCGTCAGCGAAAAAAATAGTTATATAAGTTGTAAAAAAAGATTAGTGTAAACAGAGATTTTTGAAATAAAATTAAAACCCTGAAATCAAACTTTTTCGATGAGCAGCATCAAGGACATCGCCACGGAAGCCGGCGTTTCAACCGCAACGGTTTCGCACGTTATCAATAAAACGAGATTCGTTTCGGACGCAGTGCGGGCGCGTGTTTTAAAGGCTATCGAGCTGCATAATTATTACCCGAACGCGAATGCGAGAACTCTGGCTTCGGGTAGAAGCCGAACTTTCGGGCTGGTCGTTTCGGATATTTCCAATCCGTTTTTTCCCGAATTGGTAAAAAGCATCGAAGAAGCGGCTTTTGAGCGCGGTTACGACGTTATTTTGTCGAACACGAATTACGACGCCGAGCGCACTTCACACTACGTCCGGCGATTTATCGAACGCAATGTGCGCGGAGTGATTCTGCTGACTTCCGAGATGGATAAATCCTTGCTCGACGAACTCGCCAGATGCGAAGTTCCGGTTGTCTTTCTGGACTTGGGCGAAGCCGGTTTGCACGCCAGTAAACTGCGCGTCGAATATGGCGAAGGAATCGCGCAGGCGGTTCGGCATCTTGTTGATCTCGGTCACAGCGACATCGCCTTTATCGGCGGCACGGCGCATTTAAGATCGGCAAAATGTCGGCTTGAAGCCTTTCGCCAGACAATGCGGCGGATTTGTCCGAATCAGATTGAGCGAATTTATGCGGGCGACTTTAAAACCGAAGGCGGCAGACGCGCCGCTTTCGAAATGCTGGCGGAAAAAAATCTGCCGACCGCCGTTATCGCCGCTAACGACTTAATGGCGCTCGGCGCGATTCAGGAATTTCGCGCCGCCGGATTGAATGTTCCGCGCGACATTTCCATCGTCGGATTTGACGATATTGCGTTTGCGATGCTGACCGAACCGGCTTTAACAACGGTGAATCTGCCGCGCGGAGAAATAGGAAAACGCGCCATCGAAGCGCTTATGGAAACGATAAACACGCCGACGCAAAACGGGGTCGAGATCTTGATTTCCACGCAGCTTGTCATCCGGCAGTCAACGGCACAGGCGCGAGTTGATAAATTTGAAAAGCAATAATACACGCATTAATAATTGCTAAATTAGACGAAAACGAATTCGATTTTTTAATTGAGCGGTTGTTAAAAAACATTGAGTAAGTTGAAAAAGTAAATTAAATGCGTTTTCTTAAACCAATACAAAAATAAAAGAAGTATGTTGAAAAAACAAAAATTCTCGGGCAAAAAAGTCGGCATTATTTTATTCGTTCTGCTTGGTTTGACCGCACAGATTTTCGCGCAGAAAGGCGCGACTTATACGAATCCGGTGCAGGCAGGCGATTATCCAGACCCGTCGGTGATTCGCGTCGGCAAAGATTATTATGCCACCGCGACGTCGAGCGAATGGGGACCGGAGTTTCCTATCTTACATTCGCGCGATTTGGTTAATTGGACGACCGTGGGCGTCGTGTTTCCGAAACGTCCCGAATGGTCGGTCGGCAATTACTGGGCGCCGGAAATCTGGCAGGAAAACGGTAAGTTTTATATTTTTTACGTCGCGCGGAAAAAAGGCGGCAATCTCTGTATCGCTGCCGCATCTGCTAATAAACCGACCGGACCTTACACCGACCACGGCGCGTTGGAGTGTCAGGAAGTCGGCTCGATTGATGCTTTTCCGATTCGTGACGAAAACGGAAAATTGTTCGTCGTCTGGAAAGAAGACGGCAACAGCGTGGGCAAACCGACACCGATTTGGGCGCAGGAACTCGACATCCAAAAATGGAAGCTCGTTGGCAAACGTCAAGAGATTTTGCGGAACGACACGGAAACCTGGGAAGGAACCCTCGTCGAAGGTCCGTTTATAATGCGCCATAAAGATTATTTTTATATGTTTTACGCGGCGAATTTCTGTTGCGGGCGCGGCTGCAATTACGCGACCGGCGTGGCGCGTTCAAGAACTCTTTTGGGAACTTGGGAAAAATACGAGCAGAATCCGATTCTTAAAGGCAATGAAAACTGGAATTGTCCGGGACACGGCTCGATGGTGACGCTTGAGAACGGACGCACGTATTTTATGTATCACGCTTATCACCCGAAAGATACGAATTATGTCGGACGGCAGGCACTGCTCGATGAAGTGCAGTGGACGCCGGACGGCTGGGCGACGATAAACAACGGAAAAGGTCCGAGCAAAACGGCTGTCGCGCCGCTCGGTATCGCCGAAAAAGAAGAGGAATATCGCTTTTTCGATGATTTCAACTCACCGACTCTGCGCTTCGGCTGGCAGTGGCAGCAAAATAATATCCCGAATCACCGCATTACAAACGGCTTTTTAGAACTAGCGCCGAACAAAGACAACGAAAAAAATCCGATTGGCGCGATTATGGCTTATTGGACGACCGTCGGAAGTTATACGGCGACGACGTTGCTTGACAAGGCGACGATGAAAAACGGAACGATTGCCGGAATCTCGGCTTACGGCGACGGCGATAACGCGCTCGGCTTCGGTTTGCAAAACGGTAAAATTCTGGTTTGGCGACGCGAAAAAAATAATCACCGGATGCTTTTCGCGACGGATGCGCCCGCGGGAAATCAAATTTATTTGCGAATGACGGCGCGTGACGGAGTTTTTTACAGCTTTGCTGTCAGCCGCGACGGGAAAACTTTTACTCCCGTCGGAAGCGAACAAAACGGCGATTATCTGCCCCCTTGGGACAGAGGCATTCGCGTCGCATTGACGACCGGCGGAACTGACAACGCTTCGGCGCGTTTCGGATTTTTGCGGATTGAGCCGACAAAATAAACTTTATTTCAGACAGGCATTTACGGAGTGATAAAAATTATGAACCTTCTATTGAAGAATCGAACCATTTTAGTTTTGATAACGCTTTTCACAATCGCTCTCGTCGGCTGTGACCGAAAACCGGCAGGCGGCAATACCGGCAGCGGTGATAATACATCCGGCGGCGATGGCGGCGGCAAAAAAACAGTTGCTTTCGCGCAGATGGAAAACACCGGACCGTGGCGCATCGCTGAAAGCAACAGTATGAAAGCGGAAGCCGCGAAACGCGCCGATAAATATAATTTCGTTTACACCGACGCGCAAAGCACGACCGCCAAACAAGTTTCCGATGTGGAAGATTTGATTGCGCGTAAAGTGAACGCGATTTTTCTCGCGCCGCGCGAAGCCGAAGGCTTTTCCTCAACTTTTCAAGCGGCAAAAGCGGCAAACATTCCAATTATTTTAATTGACCGCGAAGCGACCGGAACGCCCGGCGTTGATTTCGTCACCGTTATTAAGTCTGACTTTGTTAAAGAAGGTCAACGCGCCGGCGAATGGCTGGCGAAACAAACGAACGGCAAAGCCGGAATCGTCGAACTGAAAGGCACGACCGGCTCGTCGGTTGCTAATGACCGGAGCAAAGGTTTTATGGACGAAATCGGCAAAAGCCCGGATATGAAAGTTATCGCTTCGCAGGACGCAAACTTTACCCGTGCCGAAGGGCAAAAGGTGATGGAAAACATTATTCAGGCGAAAGGCAAGGAAATCACCGCCGTTTACGCGCACAACGACGAAATGGCTTTGGGCGCGATTGCAGCTTTGAAAGCGGCGGGAATGAATCCGGGCAAAGATGTAATGGTTGTCTCGGTTGACGGTCAAAAGTCGGCATTGCAAGCCATCATCGCGGGCGAAATGAATGCAACAGTCGAATGCAATCCGCGGTTCGGTCCGATTGCTTTCGACACGCTCGAAAAACATTTCAGAGGAGAAAAGCTACCTGCGCAAATCATCAACGAAGACCGCTTTTTCGATGCTACAAACGCGGCGCAATTCGTCAACGAAGCGTATTGATATTTGTTATTGGTCATTTGTCCTTTGTCCTTTGCAATTTAAATCAAGATTGCGGATTACGGACGAATGACCACTGACGAAGGACAAAGGACGAATAACCAATGACTAATGAACCGCTTTTGCGGATGCAAAAAATGAGAAAGGTCTTTTCCGGCGTGGTTGCGCTCGACGACGTGGATTTTACGCTTGAGCGCGGCGAAGTCCATTCGCTCGTCGGCGAAAACGGCGCGGGCAAATCAACGCTTATCAAAGTGATGACCGGCGCGTATAACCGCGACGGCGGCGAAATGTTTTACGAAGGCAAGGCGGTTAATTTTCGCACGCCGGAGGAAGCACAAAACGCCGGGGTCGTCGCCGTTTATCAGGAAGTCAATCTTTTGATGTTTCGTTCGGTCGCCGAAAATATGTTTTTGGGACGCGAGCCGCGCCGGTTCGGATTGATTGATTGGAATAAAATGTATCGGGAAGCCAGTGAAGTTTTGCAAGATTTAGGTTTGCAAATTGATCCGAAAGCCGTTTTGGGAAGTTTGAATATCGCGTCGCGTCAAATGATTGCGATTGCCCGCGGCGTTTCTCTGGGCGCGAAAATTCTCGTCTTGGACGAGCCGACAAGTTCTTTAACCGAACACGAAGTCGGACTTTTATACGAAGTGATTCGGCGTTTGAAAGCGCAGGGAACCGGCATTGTTTATATTTCACACCGCTTTGACGAGCTTTACGCCGTGTGCGACAAAGTGACCATTTTGCGCGACGGAAAATTTATCGCCACGCGCGAACTTGCCGGTCTCGAAAGAATTGATCTTGTTTGTTTAATGCTCGGCAAACAGCGCGAAGATTTGGAAAAGAAGGGTGCGACCGCGTTCGGCGAACACCACGAAGCGCAAGCCGCCGAACCGCTTTTGGAAACGGAAAGTTTGACGCGCGGCAGGCGCCTTAGAAATGTTTCTTTGAAAGCCGGGCGCGGCGAAATTCTCGGAATGGCTGGACTTTTAGGCAGCGGCAGAACAGATGTCGCGCGAGCCGTTTTTGGCGCGGACGCGGTTGATAAAGGCAAAGTTCTACTCGAAGGAAAACAATTAAAACTGCGCTCGCCGAACGACGCAATTCGCGCCGGAATCGCGTTTTTGTCCGAAGACCGCAAAGCCGAAGGCATCGTTCCCGAATGGTCGGTCAGGGAAAATATGACGCTCGCCGCGCTGCCCGCGTTGACGAGTTTAGGCGTAGTTTCCCGCGCCAAACAAACGGAAATCGTCGAAAAATTTATGCGGCGGCTCGGCATTAAAGCCTCAAGCGGCGAGCAGAAAATCCGTGAACTTTCCGGCGGCAACCAGCAAAAGGTTTTACTGGCGCGGTGGCTCTGCAAAAATCCGAAGTTTTTGATTTTAGATGAACCGACACGCGGCATCGACATCGGCGCAAAAGGAGAAATCCAAAGTCTGATTAACGAATTAGCGAATGAAGGTTTGGGCGTTTTAATGATTTCCTCAGAACTCGAAGAACTGGTCGAAGGAAGTTCGAGAATCGTCGTCATGCGCGACGGCGAATGCGCGGCGGAGTTGCGCGGCAAAGACATTTCGCAGGATTCGATTATCAACGCGATGGCAACCGAATGATTTCTGATTTTGGATTTTTTGAAACAAGAAGTTGGGTATTAGCGCAATTGATTTATTTTAAGTTTTTTACCAAATCAATTCTAGTCAAGCTAAAATCAGCGTTTCATATCTCTTCCAATCTAAAATCCAAAATTTAAAACCAAAATTGAAATATGGCTGAAGTAATCACACAACCGATAACGAAACGCTCGACTTCGAGCTTTGCCGATTATGCGCCGACTTACGGCGCGGCGACGGCGCTCGTTTTATTGATTTTGGCAAACATCGTTTTCACGCCGAACTTTGCCGACATAGACAACTTCCGTAACATTCTCGTGCAGGTCACGCCGACAATGCTCGTTGCAATCGGAATGACGTTTGTGATTGCGACGGGCGGCATTGATTTGTCGGTCGGTTCGTTGATGGCGATTGCGTCGGCGGTGGCGGCAACCTCCTTAGATTACGGCGCGTATCCGGCGATTCTGGCGGCGCTTGCGGTTGTTACATTGATTGGCGCATTCAGCGGCTGGCTGATTTCAACCTTTAAGATTCAGCCGATTATTGTGACGCTCGCGCTGCTGATTGCCGGACGCGGAATCGCGCAGGTTATCAGTAACGGCGGGCAGTTGATTCCTTTTTCTAATCCGAGTTTTGAATTCTGGGGCAAAGATTCGCTCTTTGGCATTCTGCCCGTGCCGATTTTCGTGATGGCTTTGATTATCGGGCTGGCGATTTTCATTCTGCGGGCGACGATTTTCGGGCGGCACGTCATCGCCGTCGGCGGCAACGAAAACGCGGCGCGGCTTTCGGGAATCTCGGTCAATCGCACGAAAATAATGGTTTACGCTTTGAGCGGTCTGCTTGCGGGAATCGCCGGCTTGATCTACACGGCGCGTTTGGGCGCGTCTGACGCTTCGCAAGTCGGGCAGACGATTGAGCTTGACGCGATTGCGGCAACCGTCGTCGGCGGAACGGCTCTGACGGGCGGACGCGCGACGGTCATCGGCACTGTTCTAGGCGCGTTGATTATGCAAATCATCACGACGAGCTTTAATATGAACGGCATCAAGTTTTCATACGCGCTCGTGATAAAAGCGGCGATAATTTTATTCGTCGTTTATTTGCAGCGTCCGAAATCGCATTGAGAAAATCGTGCGCGGGAATTGTGTTTAAAAACTTTCAGGAAATACGTTATGAAGAAAATACTTTTGTTAGTGTTTATTTTTTCTGCTCTATTCTTAAGTTGCGAGCGAGTGTCAGAAACCCAAACTGAGCCTAAAAAGATTCAATCCGAGCAAGATAAAAACAAACCCAAAATCGTTGCGCTCAAAACTGGTGAACCCGCTGAACTTGCCTATGATGCAGGAACGGCAAGGTTTTTAGTAAATAGTGAAGATACGGGTGGTGCGTGGTCACTTGTCGAAGTAAAGGAAATGCCCGGCTACAAAACGAATTTGCACCGTCATAATAATACGGACGAAGCATTTTATGTGCTGGAAGGAATGTTGACCATCAAAACTAACGACAAGGTTTCTGAGTATCCTGCCGGTTCATATGTTTTAGTTCCGCGAGGAACAGCACACGCACAAGGAAATTTCGGGAAAGTTCCGGTAAAGGTTCTAATAACATTTACGCCGGGCGGATTTGAGCAATCTTTCAAAAACAGAGTAGAACTTTTCAAGACGGTAAAGCCCGACCATCCTGATTATAGAAAGATGCGAGAGGAGCTTACGAAAAAGAGCAAACTAGACGTAGAACCATTAGCCTTAGGTGACTGGCTTAATCAAAAATAATTTTCGGCAAACTCTCCCTTGCCAATGAGCAGCACAGCAAATTATTGGACGCAAATCGAAGAAGCAACTTTCATAAATCGTTGATTGATTTTACAAAAACTTATGTCGAAAATTCAAAAAATTCAACAATCGTTCGCGCTCATTTTATTATTTTGTTTCGCCGTTTCCGGCGCGCCGAAATGGACGGAAAAGCAAGCTAATGATTGGTATGCGAAACAGCCGTTTCAGGTTGGTTCCAATTACATTCCGGCAACGGCGATAAATGAATTGGAGATGTGGCAAGCCGATACTTTTGACCCGAAGCGGATTGATACGGAACTCGGCTGGGCGGAAAGTTTGGGTATGAACACAATGCGTGTTTTTCTCCACGATTTGGCTTATGGTCAAGACCCGGAAGGTTTTAAGAAACGGCTCGATCAATTTCTCGACATCTCCGCAAGGCATAAAATCAAACCGATGATTGTTCTTTTCGATTCGGTTTGGGACCCGAATCCGCAAATCGGACGGCAGCGCGTGCCGCGTCCAGGCATACATAATTCCGGCTGGCTGCAATCGCCGGGCGCAAAGGCGCTGGCGAATCCAGCGGAATATCCACGACTGGAAAAATACGTCAAAGATGTCGTCGGCAGTTTTGCACGAGACGAACGCGTCCATTCGTGGGACATCTGGAACGAGCCGGACAATAAAAACGGCAACGATTACGCCAAACAAGACCCACCGAATAAAGTCGAGTTAGTCAATAAACTTCTGCCGCTTGCTTTTCAATGGGCGCGCGCCGCGAATCCGCGACAGCCTTTAACTTCCGGCGTTTGGAAAGGCGAATATCCGAATGCGGAAAAGTTTGACCCGACCGAACAGATTCAAATCAAAAACTCGGATTTTATTACATTTCACACATACGAAGCAGCGGATGAAGTTGCCAAAAGAATTAAATTTTTGCAAAAACTAAATCGTCCGATTGTCTGCACCGAATATATGGCGCGTCCGCGCGGCAGCACGTTCGTCGCCATTTTGCCGGTCGGCAAACTCTACAATGTCGGAATGATAAATTGGGGTTTTGTGCAAGGCAAATCGCAGACGAATTACCCGTGGGATTCGTGGGAAAAACCGTATGTCGAATACGAGCCGTGGATTTGGTTTCACGACGTTTTCCGCACGGACGGCACGCCGTATCTGCGCGAAGAAACCGAATTGATAAAAAGAATTACGGGCAAAACAAAAATGCAGACAGTTGGAGCGAAATAGTCAGAACCGCCTGCGTGAGGGGGCTGCCTGCATAATAGAATCAAAGAAATGAAACCACAGATGAACACAGATAAACACAGATTTCAAAACGATGAATTAGGAACGATGAATGATAAATTAAAACAATTGTCTTTCCATTCATCATTCCGCATTCCTAATTCATCATTAAAATTATCTGTGTTCATCTGTGTTTATCTGTGGTTAATTTTTCTTGCTTTAAGTTCTTCGGCACAGATTTACACGAATCCCGTTATCGCCGGAGATTTTCCAGACCCGTCGGTGATTCGCGTCGGCGAAGATTATTATGCTACAGCGACGACTGGCGGTTGGTCGCCGTTTTTTACGATTGCTCATTCAAAGGATTTGGTTAACTGGAAAATCATCGGCTCGGTTTTCCCCCAAAAGCCGGCTTGGGCGAAAGGCGATTTTTGGGCGCCTGAGATAGCCGAAGATAAAGGAAAATTTTATATTTTCTACACGGCGCGGCGCGACGAAGGCAAAGGCAAAAAAGGAACTTTATGCGTCGCGGTCGCCGTTGCCGACAAGCCCGACGGCAGTTACACCGACAAAGGCGCGTTAGTCTGTCAGGAAATGGGTTCGATTGATGCGTTTTTCATACGCGACGAAAACGGTAAGCCGTTTCTGGTTTGGAAAGAAGACGGCAATGACCGCCAGCAGCCGACCTGGATGTATGCGCAGGCATTAGATGATAGTTTGACCAAACTTGTCGGCAAGCCGAAAAAACTTTTCCGCAATGAAGGTTCGGGCTGGGAAAATCACGTTGTCGAAGGCGCGGACATTGTGCGAAAAGACGGTTGGTTTTATATGTTTTATTCGGGCAACGCCTGTTGTGGACGCTCTTGCAACTACGCTTTGGGCGTGGCGCGAAGCAAAACTTTGTTAGGGAAATGGGAGAAAAATCCGGCGAATCCGATTCTGGCGGCAAACGATGTTTGGCAATGTCCCGGTCACGGCACGATTGTCAAAACGCCGGACGGCTCGGATTTTTTGCTGTATCACGCTTATCGCAAACGCTCGGACGCTTTTAACATCGGGCGCGAAGCTCTGCTCGATAAAGTCGAGTGGACGAAAGACGGCTGGGCGACGATCAACGGCGGGCGCGGCGCGTCAAACACGGCGAATCTACCTTTCACCTGGGCGAAGCAGGAAAAGAATTTATCGTTTGTTGATGAATTTGACGCTTTCGCTTTAAGCCCGAATTACCAACTTCCGTTATCGCCGTCCGAAAAAATTGATTTAACATCTGGAACTCTGGCATTCGGCGCAGACGATACGAGCGAAGCCGTCATCGCCACGCGAACCGTTTCGGGCGATTATACGGCGACGACTTTGATAAAAAACGCGAGCGCATCGGCTGATGAAATCGTCGGACTTTCAGCTTATAGCTGGCGCGGAAACGCCGTCGGAATCGGTTTCGGACTTGGGAAAATTTCGGCTTGGCGGCGCGAAAACGGCAAACAGGAAATCACGGCGAGCGCAAATGCGGCGCAAGCGCAAAACATTTATTTGCGAATGACCGCAAAGGGCGGCGAGTTTTACCAATTTGCTTACAGCCCGGACGGAAAAATCTGGACGGATTTAGGAAAACCGATTGCAGGCAGCCACGTCGAAGGCGCACGAGTCGCCCTGACTCACGTCGGCAAAGCGCAGACAGCGCGATTTGATTGGTTGAAAATAGTGGTCAGTGGTGAACGGTAAGTGGTAAGTTGCATAGAGTTAAGAAGGCTTCTTCAATTTACATTTACCACTTACCATTTAGCACTGACCGCTAAGGAAAATTATGAGCCAACCTGAAACATTAAACGAAGTTAATACGGATGCGAGCCGTTCGAGGCGGGCGAAAGTCGGTTCGTTTTTGCAGCAGCAAGGCGCGCTGGTGATGCTTGTTCTGGTCTGCATCATCGGCTTTGCGCGTTACGAAGCGTTTCTCACGCCGGAGAATCTGCTGAACGTCTTGCGCCAAAATTCGATGCTCGGTCTGGTCGCGCTCGGTATGACGTTTGTGATTTTGACGGGCGGGATTGATTTATCGGTCGGCGCGATACTCGCCGTAGCGGGCGTGATTGCCGCTAACTTAGCCGAGCAAGGTTTAATTATCGCGCTCGTCGCGGCGGTTGGGGCGGCAACCGTTTTAGGTTTAATCAACGGTTTGGTGATTGCCAAAGCCAGAATTCAACCGTTTATCGTTACCTTGGCGATGATGATTGCGGCACGCGGCTTAGCTCTCGCGGCGACCGGCGAACAATCGGTCAGAATTACCGGCGCGAACGAAAGTTTTACTTGGCTGGGTAGAGGCTCAATCAGTTTTCTGCCCGTTCCAATTATTATTTTGATTGTCGCATTTGCCTTCGGATGGCTCGTTTTGAATCACACGCGATTTGGGCGCAATATTTTCGCGGTCGGCGATAATGACGAAGCCGCTCGTCTGATGGGATTGAACATCAACCGCGTTACTATTGCTGTTTACGCGATTAGCGGAGCATTGGCAGGATTGGCGGGCGTAATTCTCGCATCGCGTTTGGGAACGGGACAGCCGGTTGCCGGTGTCGGTTGGGAACTCGACGCGATTGCGGCGGTCGTTATCGGCGGAACGCTTTTAACGGGCGGACAAGGCAGTATTTTATCAACGCTGGTCGGCGTTCTCTTGCTCGGCGTGATTTTTAATTTATTCAATCTCGAAGGTCAAATCAGCCCCTGGTGGCAGCTTGTTTTGCGCGGCGTGATTTTGCTGTTTGTGGTCGTGGTGCAAAATCGTTTGACGAAACTTAAATAACGGAAAGTGGAAAACGAAAGATTTTATTTCCGCTAATTTTCCGTTTTCCATTTCTAAAGTTATGCGTTACAGCCAATCTGAAATCGAACAATTTACGCACGAAGCCATCACGCAAGGGCTGTGTGTTTTGCGCGGACATTTTCCGGCGGAAAAACTGCGTCGTTGGAACGAAGAATTTCAGCCGCTTCTCGAAGCGCACGTCGAGCGCGAAAAGGGCAACGAAAATCGCGGCGCGAATCGTTATTACGTGACTTTGCCGTTCGTCGAGCCGTTTGCCGACGAGGCAATTTTCGCCGACCCGGACGTTTTGGCGATTGTTGAAAATCTTGTCGGAAAAGATTTTGTGATGTGCCAGCTGGCGACCGACACGCCTTTGCGAGGCTCGGATTATCAGGAATTGCACCGCGACGCGCCGCCGCTTTTTCCAGAATTAAAAGCTGAAACTCCATCGTTTCAGCTCGCCGTTAATTTTCCGCTCGTTGACGTGACAGAAGAAAACGGACCGTTTGAGACGACCTACGGCACGCATTTGATGACTAAAGAAGAAGGCTTGCGAAAATTGGAATCGGGCGAAATCAAGCTCGAAAAATTGATAATGAAAACCGGCGATTTGATGATTCGAGACGTGCGGGCGATTCATCGCGGAACGCCGAACAAAACCGACGAGCCGCGCCCGATGTGCGTCGTCGGTTACAGCCGCCGCTGGTTGTTTCGACCGGAAGTTTCTATCAGAATTCCCCGAAACACTTGGGAAAATCTTTCCAAGCAGGCAAAACATCTTTTGCGGTTTAACCCGCGCGTCGAATCGCTCGACGAAATTGATACGCGGGAAGTTTATCAGGCGTTCGCTTATTAATATCAATGCCTTCCGCTTTTTTATGCTCGGCTGAATATAATTCACGCTGATTTTGATTACCGGGATTCTGCCCGGCTTTTTCATTTCAAAAACGGTTAGAAGAATTCGTTGAGAAACTTAAAAAGTTTATGTTCCGTAATTGTCTATGAATGCAATTGAACAAAAACAAGAATCCGGTGTTGGCAATAAATTTTGGAAACTTCTCTTTCTTCTTGCCGGCGTTTTGCTCTTTGGGTTATTCGCTTTCCAACTTTGGATTCATGCTGCGCGATCAAGCACGACGGTCGATGAATCGCCGCATATTTTAGCCGGACACAGATATTGGCAATGCGGTGATTTCGGAATTAATCCTGAACATCCGCCGCTTTTGAAGCTGCTAGCAACCATTCCGCTAAATTTTCGCAGCCTAAAAGAACCAAATTGGGATTGCGGCTCGCGGATGACGCCGAAAGGCGAAAGTTTTATTGCGGGAAGAAAATTTTTGGGCGACAACGGAGTAGACAATATTGTTTTTACGACGCGCGTTTCAGCAATGGTAATGAGCTTACTGTTGTTTGTGACGGTCTTTCTTGCGACGTGGGAAATGTTCGGACGCCGGACGGCTTTAACTTCTCTGGCGCTGCTCGCCTTTGAACCGAATCTGATTGCGCACGGGTCGCTCGTAACAACCGACATGGCTTTAACCACAACGGCTTTTGCCGCCGTTTACGCGCTTCGTCGTTTTCTAAATAATCAAAACCTGTTTCGTTTCTTGTTTTTAGGATTGACCGTTGGTTTAATGCTGGCGGCGAAACATTCAGCGGTTGTCTTTTTGCCCGTTTTGTTTGCGCTTTTCGTTACCGACGCATTTTTTCGTAAGGGCGAAACGCTTTTATGGAAACAAATTTTCAGAAATATGTCGGCTTTCGTCGGTATCGTTTTAATCGGTTTAGTTTTGCTCTGGGCGTTTTACGGTTTCCGCTATTCCGCCATACCGAATGCCAATGAAAATACGATTTCAGTCGAAAACTACATTAAAGAAAAAGGCAGCCCGGAAATGGCTGAATCATTTGCGGCAAAAACAGTTTCAAACGTCAGCCGGACGCGAATTTTGCCCGAATCTTATGTCTTGGGTATAGCCGACATCATTAGCTGGAGCAGCCGCAACGCTTTTATTTTTAACCGCAATTACGCAGCCGGACAATGGTTTTATTTTCCTCTTGCCTTCGTCGTCAAGACAAGCATTCCGTTGCTTTTACTGTTGCCGTTTGGGTTATTGTTGCCGTTTTTTCAGAAAGAGAAACGGCGCGAAATAATGTTTCTGCTCGTGCCGCCTTTATTTTTCTTCGCCGTCGGTCTGACCTCTAAGCTAAATTTGGGCGTGCGCCACATTTTGCCGGTTTATGCTTTCTTCATCGTCGCGACTGCTGCCGGCGCGGTGACGATGTCTCAAAGATTTAAGCTTTTTCGTTACGTTTTGATTTTACTATTACTGTTTCACGCAGCGACTGCCGTAAGAATCGCGCCGAACTATATCGCTTTTTCAAATGATTTCTGGGGCGGCGTAAACAATACTTACCGAGTATTTCCCGGCGATTCAAATACGGAATTTGGGCAAAACGACAAACTCGTTGCCGAGTATCTGGCGCGTGAAAACATTAAAGAATGCTGGTATGCCCCGTTCGATACAACCGTTGATATATTGCCGAATAATTTTCCTTGCCACTATGTAGTGAGCGCTTCGGCGGGCGTGTCCGAAAACCTCTACGAGCCTGTGCCGCCTGTTATCGAAGGCACAATTTTGTTAAGCACGACCGTTTTACCGCCGCGCGGAGGCGAGGAATTTTTGCCAATATCACAATCCGCCGCCCCGATTGCCCAAATAGGCGGCAGCATTTTTGTTTATCAAGGGCGTTTTGAAGTGCCGCAAGCTGCCGCCTGGAGTTTGAGCGCGCGTGTTGAACAGCTCGTTCATTTGAGGCGATTTGAAGAAGCTCTCACCGACGCGCGGAAAGCAATTGAGTTGGCGCCGAATTCACCATACTCGCATTTCGCGCTTGGATTGGCATTAGACGGCTTGGGACAAAACGAAGAAGCGCGACAAGCATTTGAAACAGAAATTAAGCTCAGGCAGGCAAATCCATAGCTTCACCGAATTTTCTAAAGATTACATCCACTAGGATAAAACAAATCAACTGTCCAGTTTCTCAACCCGCAGTCAAAACAACAAAACAATTTTACAATCGAAAAAGAGATGTTAAAATGCACTCATTTTCTCGCTTATGGTTTCTTCCGACAAACAGCTAGGGTATTACCGCATCATCGAAAAACTCGGCGCGGGTGGAATGGGCGAAGTTTATCTCGCCGAAGACTCGCGACTTAAAAGACATGTAGCTTTGAAACTTCTTCCCGAAAGCGCAACCGCAGATGCCGATAGACTACGACGTTTTGAGCAGGAGGCAAGTGCCGCTTCGCGTCTGAATCATCCGAATATCGCTCATATTTACGAAATCGGTGAAGCGGACAATCTTCATTTTATTGCAATGGAATATGTCGAAGGCAAATCCTTGAGCGATAAAATCCATGGTGTTCCGCTGCCAATCTCTGAAATCACTTCAATCGGAGCGCAGATTGCCGACGCGCTCGAAGAAGCTCACGCGCAGGGCATCACGCACCGCGACATCAAATCCGACAATGTAATGCTCGACCTGCGCGGGCGCGTCAAGGTTTTGGATTTCGGGCTGGCAAAAATTTCTCAAAAGACGGAAGTTGCAGATAGCAAAGCAACTACGCAGGTAAAAACAAATCCGGGCGTGGTAATGGGAACGGTTTCGTATATGTCGCCCGAACAGGCTCTGGGGCGAGAGACCGATGCTCGCACAGACATTTGGAGTTTGGGAGTCTGTTTGTATGAAATGGCAACGGGCAAATTACCTTTTACCGGCGATAGCATCACCGAAACTATTCAGCAAATCACCCACGCGCAGCCGGAAGCCATTGCGCGTTTTAATTACGATGTGCCGCCCGAACTTGAAGTTATCATCAAAAAGGCTCTCAGGAAAAAGCGCGAGGAGCGTTATCAAACGGCGCGCGACATTCGCATTGATTTGAATAATTTGAAACGCGAACTCGAATTAACCGAGCATTCGATTGTGCCAGAGCGAAGCGGCAATAGAAAAATTTCAAACGGCAGCGAACAACCGGCGCAAACTTTTACAAAAAAGCAAAACATTGAGACAAACGAAACCGCAACGATTCGCGCGACTTCAAGCGCGGAGTATATTGCTACGGAAATCAAACGCCACAAAACCGGAGCGTTTGTCGTTTCCGTTTTGTTGTTGCTGGCGCTCGGTGGCTTTGGTTACGGTTTGTATCGTTTGCTTCAGACACGCGCCGAGCCGCCAGCGCAAACAAATAAAACCGCGCCCGCTTTGAAAGCTCAGCGCCTGACGGGAAACGGCAAAGCCATACGAGCCGCGATTTCGCCGGACGGGAAATTTCTCGCTTATGTGCAGAACGAAGGCGGGCAGCAAAGCCTCTGGGTCAAACAGATTTCCACCAACAGCAACGTGCAGGTTATCGCACCTGCCTTGATTGAAAAATATACCTATCTGGCTTTTACGCCCGACGGAAACTACATCTATTTTAACGGCAGAAACAAGGAAAATCCGGTGAATACGATTTTTCGCGTTCCGACTTTCGGTGGCTCTTTCTCAAAAATTATCTCAAACGCCTACGGAATCTCTTTTTCGCCCGACGGCAAGCAATTTACTTTCGGGCGGTGGGACGTTAAAACAGCGGAAACGGCTGTAATGGTCGCCGGCGCGGACGGCGCAAACGAGCGCAAGCTGGCTTCGCTTTTCGGGACTCGATATTTCAGCGAGGCGATGGCGTGGTCGCCCGACGGAAAATTGATTGCCTGCGGCATCGCCGATGATGAAAAGCCCGAACGCAAGCAGACGCTTGCTGTGCTTGAGGTTTCGGACGGCGCGATGAAAGAACTGAGTGAATACGAATGGGACGACATAGACAGCGCGGCGTGGCTGCCGGATATGAGCGGAATTATTTTCAGCGCGGACGATACGGGCGGCGGCGAGGGCGTCTCTAAACTTTTTGAAATCTCGTATCCAGGCGGCGAGTCGCGTCGCCTGACAAGTGATTTAACGCATTATTCTCGCCTGACTATAACCGCCGACGGCAAGACGATTGTTGCCGTCGAAAACGAATGGACATCCGGCGTCTGGGTTTCGCCAAACGCCGATGTAAATCGCGCGGCGCAAATTACGACGGGCAAAGATAAAGTCGCGCGCGGCATTGCTTGGACGCCCGACAAACGCATCGTTTACGTTTCAAGCGCGAGCGGCAACACGGAGGTTTGGATAATGAACGCAGACGGCTCAAATCAGAAACAATTGACCAATGACGCTCGCATCAAATATACACCCGTTGTTTCTCCCGATGGGCGTTACATCGTCTATGCCACGTCGCAGGGCGGCGGAGACTTGTGGCGCATCAACATCGACGGCAGCAGCCCGACGCTTCTGACGGGCAAGGGCGCGGACGAAGCCAACCCGGACATTTCACCTGACGGAAAATGGATAGTTTATTCGGCTTGGACTTTAGGCAAACAGGCTCTCTGGCGGATACCGATTGAAGGAGGCGAAGCGAAACAACTAACCAATTTTGAATCAACCGAGCCGCACGTCTCCCCGGACGGAAAATTTATCGCCTGCTTTTTTATTGACGAAAAAAACATTTCGCACATCGCGGTTATTTCCTTTGAAGGCGGCGAGCCGATTGAAACATTTGACGTGCCGAAAACAGTCTATACTGATATGTCGCCGAAATGGACACCGGACGGGCGCGGGATTACCTTTATAGACAATCGCGGCGGCAGCCGCAATCTCTGGGTGCAGCCAATGGGCGGCGCGGCGAAACAACTTACTGACTTCAAACAGAACGGCATCTATCGCCGCGAATGGACGCGCGACGGAAAACAAGTCGCAATCGTGCGCGGCGAAGAATCAAACGACGCCGTGATGATTACCGATTTCAGATAATTGATGCTCGAAGCAAACAAAAAATTCGGACGCTACCAAATCCGCCGGAAAATAGGAGAAGGCGGAATGGGCGAAGTCTATCTGGCGCAGGACACGAGCCTCGAACGCAAAACAGCTTTAAAAATCCTGCCCGGAAGCGTGGCGCAAGATGCTGAAAGAATGCAGCGTTTTGTGCGCGAGGCAAAATCCGCGTCGGCTCTTAATCATCCGAATATCATCACCATTTACGAAATTGGGGAAACAGACAATACGCATTTCATCGCTGCAGAATACATCGAAGGCGACACTTTGCGCGAGCGATTAAACGACGCGCCCGTTAATATCAATACATTTCTTGATATTGCCGTCCAGGCTGCAAGCGCCTTGGACGCCGCCCATCGCGCGGGCATTATTCACCGCGACATCAAGCCGGAAAATGTGATGATTAGACCTGACGGGGTAGTTAAGCTGCTTGATTTCGGAATTGCGAAATTAACAGAGAAACGAAATGAAGCTGATTCGGAAGCGGCGACGGCTATCAAGGCGCAAACCAATCCGGGAATGATTATCGGAACAGCCGCCTATATGTCGCCCGAACAAGCGCGCGGAAAGGAAGTTGACGCGCGGACGGATATTTTTAGCTTTGGCGTTATGCTCTATGAAATGATTGGCGGCAAACAGCCGTTTGAAGGCGAGAACGCGATGGATATCATCGGTTCAATCCTGAATAAAGAGCCTGCTGCGCTGCATCAGCTAATGCCTGATGTTCCGCCTGATATTGAACGGATAATCAACAAAGCGCTCAGAAAAGACCGCGAAGAGCGTTATCAAACGGTGAAAGATTTACTGATTGATTTGAAAGATGCCCGGCAGGATTTAGAGTTTCAAAATAAACTTGAACGGACGGCTTCACCGAATCGGGAAGAAACAAAAACTCAAGTTTTCAATGCAACGACAGCCGATGCCGCGCACACGACTTCGAGCGCGGAATACATTGCAACAGAAATCAAACAACACAAACGCGGTTTTGTAATTGGCTTGTCAATTCTATTGCTTGCGGCTATCGGACTTGGTTATTGGTTTTTCGCTAATCGTTCCGCCAACGCAACACAAATCGAATCCATCGCCGTGTTGCCGTTTGAAAATCAGAATCCGGAGACCGAATATCTTTCGGACGGCTTGACCGAAAGCGTCATCAACAATTTGACCAAATTGCCGAATTTGCGCGTCATCACCCGAAACTCCGTTTTCCGCTATAAAGGGAAAGAGACAGACCCTGCAACGGTCGGGCAGGAGTTGAATGTTCGTTCCGTTTTGACGGGCAGAGTCGTTCAGCGCGGCGATAATTTGATTATCAGCACGGAGCTGACGGATTTGCGGGATAACAAACAAATTTGGGGACAGCAATACAATCGGAAAGTAACTGACGCATTCGCTTTGCAGCAGGAAATCTCGCGGGAGATTTCCGAAACGTTACGCTCGAAGCTGACGGGCGAACAGCAACAGCGACTCGCAAAGCGTGAAACCGTCAGCCCCGAAGCCTATCAGCTTTATTTGAAAGGCAGATACCACTGGAGTAAGAGAGAGGATAAGGAGTTTATCTTAGCGCGGGAATACTTTCAGCAGGCGATAGATAAAGACCCGAGTTACGCGCTGGCTTATGTCGGACTAGCAGATTCTTACTTGCTAGGCAAAGACCTTTCACATTGGGAAAAGGTCTCAAAAGCGAGGGCAACGGCGCAGAAGGCACTTGAGATTGACGAGACACTCGGCGAAGCTCACAACACGCTTGCAAATATCAAACACTGGGACGATTGGGATTGGGCAAGTGCCGAGAGAGAATATAAACGCGCTATCGAACTCAGTCCAAACTACGCTACTGCTCATCATTGGTATGCCGAGTCTCTTTTAACTGTGGGACGGTTTGACGAAAGTTTCGCAGAGTACAACCGAGCGTTAGAGCTTGACCCGCTTTCACTATCCATCAGCACAGATTTAGGATTGGCGTATTACTACTCACGTCAATATGAACGCTCAATTGAACATCTAAAAAAGTTAATAGATACAGACCCAAACTATGTGCGAACACATTTTTATCTGGCGTGGGTCTATGAAGAAAAGGGAATGTTTAGAGAGGCGCTCGCGGAATATGAGAAGGGTAATCTCCTTGAGGGGAAAGATATAAACGAATTTGCGAAGGAAAAGGCGAAGGTCGAAGATGCTCTTAGAACATCAGGAGCAAAAGGCTACTGGCAGCAGATACTCAACATAACTAAAGAAGGCGCACAAAGAAGTGGGAAACCCGTTTGTGGAAACAAATACTACCTACACAGAGCGAGTAATCTCTGCGGCTTCAATCATATTGAAGTAGCAAGTCGCTATGCGCGGCTCGGTGAACGAGATAAGGCGTTTGAACTGTTGGAGAAAGCCTATGAAGAGCGGAATACAGATTTAGCTTGGCTTAAAGTCGCGCCTGAGTGGGATAGCCTGCGCTCAGACCCGCGCTTAGCTGATTTACTGCGGCGCGTTGGTCTGCCGCAGTAAAGCAGTCAAATAATTATGGATTTACAGGAGAATACAAAATTAGGACGCTATGAGATTCGCAAAAAAATCGGCGTGGGCGGGATGGGCGAAGTCTTTCTAGCAACCGATACACAGCTTGAACGCTCTGTTGCGCTCAAACTTTTGCCCGCCGAATTTTGCTGCGACGCCGAAAGAGTCCGCCGTTTCAAGCAAGAAGCCCGCGCCGCATCCGCGCTTAATCATCCGAACATCATTACCATTCACGAAATCGGCGAAGTAGAAGACCGTCTGTTTATCGCCACGGAATTTATTGAAGGCGAAACCTTACGCGAAAAGATCCGCAAAAATGATTTAAGCGTTTATGAATCGGTAAGGATTGCCGAGCAAGTTGCCGCAGGACTGTCCGTTGCACACTCTTCAAACATCATTCACCGCGACATTAAACCCGAGAACATAATGATTCGCTCCGATGGTTACGCGAAGATTCTCGATTTCGGATTGGCAAAACTTGTTGAGAAAAAAACGGAAACGCTCGACGCCGAAGCTGAAACCAGGGCGCAGGTTAATACGCGACCCGGAATGGTAATGGGAAGCGTCAGCTATATGTCGCCCGAACAAGCCCGTGGCAGAGACATTGACGAGCGGACGGACGTTTGGAGTCTCGGCGTCTGTTTGTATGAAATGTTGGCGGGGAAAAATCCTTTTGCGGGTGAAACCATCAGCGATTCTTTGGCAGCTTTAATCCACGTTGAGCCAGAGCCGCTTGATGAAAATCTGCCCGCCGAACTGCAACGCATTGTCAGAAAGACATTGCAAAAGGACGCAAACAAACGGTATCAAAC
>Ga0136617_10000493_pt1 | contig 33056 bp, 34 predicted proteins | sample AntDrymUQ3222106_2_FD_129672 | JGI IMG/M metagenome (GOLD analysis project Ga0136617, IMG submission 129672) | Polar desert sand microbial communities from Dry Valleys, Antarctica - metaG UQ322 (21.06) | ecosystem: Environmental > Terrestrial > Soil > Desert | place: Antarctica: Dry Valley... | reverse complement strand
TGCTTGGCGGGCGCGTCCTTGTAGGCGGTGAGCGCGTCGACGGGCGGCTCCGCTTCGCCCGCGCCGGTGAGCATCGTGTTGATCGTCGCCACCACGAGCTCGATGTGCCCGTACTCCTCGGCCGCGATGTTGGCGATCAGGTCGTAGAACGGCCGGACCGTCTGGCGCCCTCGGAAGTTGAACGACTGGAACGTGTAGTTCATCAGCGTCGACATCTCACCGAAGCGGCCACCCATCAGCTCCTGGACGGCCTGGGCACCGGCGGGGTCCGGGTCCGAGGGGGGCGGCAGCTCGGCGCCGAGGCGGTCGATGCGCAGGATCATGCGGGTTCCTTCCGGTGGTGTGTGGGCCCCGGGTCATTACCCGCTCGCCGGGGAGCGGATCGGAGGGCGGTTCGATTTCTGCCCTCTGGCGCGGCGCGATCCCGACCTTTCGCCGGTGGCACGACCTCGGACACCGGCGCCGGTCGCGGTCAGCGCGTGGTGCACGGGCCGGTCGGCACGCGGTGGTAGCCCTTGGCGCCGATGGCGCGGGCGAGGGGGCTGCGCGGATCCTCACCGGCGGCGAGGCGGTCGAGCGCGTGGCCGAAGTCGTAGCGCGGGGACCAGCCCAGCTCGCGGCGCGCGCGCGCGTTGACGTAGACGCGCTCGATGCTTCCGAACATCGTCCAGCCGCGCGGCGCGAACACGGCCTCGTAGTCCGGGCAGCGGCGGCGCAGTACCGAGGGCGCGTCGACCGGCAGCGCAGGCAGGTCGTCGGGCGTGAACGGAGTGGTGGCGCTGACGATGTAGCGCCCGAAGCCGATGGCCGGGGCGCGCTCGAGGGCGCGCCGGTGGGCGCTGACGACGTCCGCGAGGTCGACCCTCCGGTAGAGCAGCTCGTTGACCTTGACGTTGGCGTCGTCGTACGCCGCGCGGACGTGGTCGCGGTCGTCGCCCTCGGGGAAGAACCGGGACGTGCGCAGGACGACGCACGGCAGCCCGTGGTCGCGGTGGACCAGCTCGCAGAGGTCCTCAGCCGCGGTCTTGGTCACGCCGTAGACGTTGCGGGGCACCGGGACGACGTCCTCGGTGATCCACGCCGCCGGCGCACCGGGCGGCGGGGTCAGCGCCCGCCCGAACGTGCTCGTGGTGCTGGTGAACACGAAGCGCCCCACGCCGGCCGCGACGGCCTCCTCGAGCAGCGTGAGCGTTCCCATCACGTTGGTCTCGACGAACGCCTCCCGCGCGTGGGAGCCGACATGGGGCTTGTGCAGGGTCGCGGCGTGGAGGACCGCGTCCATCCCCGCGACGCACGCTCGCACGCATGCGCGGTCGGCGACCGACCCGACCACGCTCGTCGAGCCGGAGGCGAGCACGTCGAGACCCGTCACGTCGTGCGCGTCGGCGCCCAGGACCCGCACGAGCGCGTCGCCGAGGTGTCCCGAGCTGCCGGTGACGAGGATCCTCACCGAACGGATGATGCGGCATCGCTCGCGCCCAACGCGGGCCCGTGCGGTCGTCGACGATGGGCGGTCGCGGGCTCGAACCGCGGACCTCCTGCTTGTAAGGCAGGCGCTCTGACCAGCTGAGCTAACCGCCCGGGGCGAGTCCGGAGATCGTAGACCGCCCTGGGCCGGCTGCCATCATGGCCCGTCCATGGACCGCTCCGTCGCGTGGCGCGCCGCTCTGCTCCAGGGCCTGACCGTCGCCGTGATCGCGGTGGTGCTGGGGACGACGCTCGAGGGCTCGTTCTTCGCGGACTGGGGCTGGCTCGCTGGACCCGGCGTGTGGGGCGGGTGCGCGCTGGTGACCGCCGCGGCGCTGCGGCTGCCGCCGGTCGCGGTGCTGGGCGGCGCGGCGCTGTCCGGGCTTCCGAGCCTCGCCGCCGTGCTCGCCGGCGTGCACTGGGCGGGCACCCCGCTCGCGCTGCTGCTGTTCGGCGCTTGGTGCGGCTGGATCGCTGCCCGCCGGGACCGCGTGCCCGGCGAGCGCCGGCCGGTGGCCGCCTGATGGACCTCGGGCTGGACGGCCGCGTCGCGCTGGTCACCGGCGGCTCGCGAGGCATCGGCCGCGCGATCGCGGCCGGGCTGGCGGCCGAGGGCGCGCGGGTGGCGATCGCCTCGCGCTCGGTCGAGCGCATCGAGGAGGCCGCCGGCGCGATCGGCGCGACCGGCTATGTGTTCGACTCGGAGGATCTCGAAGCCGTCCCCACGCTGATCGACCGCGTGCAGGGCGAGCTGGGGCCGATCGAGGTCTACGTCGCCAACACCGGCGGCCCGCCCGGCGGCGGCGATCCGCTCGGCTTCACGCGCGCGCAGTGGGAGGCGGCGCACCGCTCGCTCGTGCTCTCGCCGATGGCCTTCCTCGAGCGGCTGCTGCCGGCGATGGGCCAGCGCGGCTGGGGCCGCGTGGTCGCGATCGGCTCGATGGCGGTGCGCGAGCCGATCGACGACCTGCAGCTGTCCAACGCCCACCGCCCGGGGCTGGCGGGCGCGTTCAAGGTGCTCGCGCGGCGCCACGCCCCCGACGGGGTGACGCTCAACTTCGTCCACCCGGGTCGCATCGCCACCGACCGCGTGGCCTCCAGCTCCGGCTCGCTCGAGGCCGCCCAGGAGAAGGCCCGCGAGACGATCCCGGCCGGCCGCCTCGGCACCCCCGAGGAGCTGGCGGCCGCCGCCGTCTTCCTCTGCTCGGAGCAGGCGTCCTACATCACCGGCACGAGCCTGCTGGTGGACGGCGGGGCCACGCGCAGCGTGTGAGTACCCCCAGGGAGAGTCGAACTCCCGCTACCAGCGTGAAAGGCTGGCGTGCTGACCACTACACCATGGGGGCAAAGCGCGACGGAGTCTAGGCGGACGGCGCCTCGTCCGGCCAGTGGCCGTGCTCGTCGAAGTACCGCCGCGCCGCCTCGTCGCGCTCTCGGTCGTCGCGGCCGGTCGCGATGAAGTACGCGATCATCGCGACGACGGCGACGGCGCCCAGGAGGGCGATGATGGACCAGAGTGTTTCGACCACGAATGCCCCCGGCAGGACTCGAACCTGCGCGCGACCGATTAAAAGTCGGTTGCTCTATCCAACTGAGCTACGGGGGCTCGACGAAAACTCTAACCCGTTGGGGCGACCATTCACGCGACGTTCGTGGGTGACGCGCCGATGACAGTTGCAGCAGCGGATCTCGCAGTTCGCCAGTTCCTGCTCGAGGGTCGCGAGCGAAACGTTCCACGCCATCTTGCTGATCTGCCCGCGCTTGACGCCGACGTGGTCGAACTCCAGGACCAGCATGTCGGCCTCGCCGCAATCCGCGCAACGGCCCGCGGCGAGGATGCCGTGGACGTGATTGAGGTTCCGACGGACCGGCGTGGAGAACCCGCGGCGCGGATCATCGACGTCACCCGCGAGGCGCGACCAGCCGGCGCGCCGTGCGGTGATGCGCCCGTGGCAGTTGGCGCAGCGGATGGCGCAGCGGGCGATCTCGGCTTCCAGCCGCGGCTGAGGCGCGCCCCATGCCGCCAGGGCGCTCACAAGCGCTGACTTCTGGCCAAGATGGTCGAAGTCGAGAACCCTCGGATCACCCTCGCCGCAGTCGATGCAGTGGTGGGTGGCCAGGTACGCGGCGACGAAGCGACGGGCCATAGCCACCCGAATCCGCCGCGCGTCGGCGCTCTGGCGCCGGTGCAGCTCGCCGCGTTGCCGGAAGTACGCGCGGAAGCAGTCACGGCACCAGTGGTGCAGGCCATCGCGCATCTGGTTGAACGCCGCGAGCGGGAGGCTCTCGCCGCACCTCCCGCATCGTTTGAGCGCCGAGCCGACCACGAACGTATGTTCCCATGACGCGCGGACGGAAGGCCGGCACTAAGCTGCCCGCGTGAGCGCGCGGGGGGAGAGCCGGGCGGCCGGCTCTGGCCGGCGTCGGCGGCGGACGCCCGAGGCGGCGGAGGCCGAGATCGTGGCCGCCGCGGAGGCGCTGCTGCGGGTGCGGCCGTTCCGGGAGCTGACGGTCGACGAGCTGATGCGGCGGACGGGGTTGTCGCGGCCTTCGTTCTACGTCTACTTCCGCGACCGGCACGAGCTGGTCCTGCGGGTGGTCGAGCACATCGGCGGCGAGCTGTTCGCGATGTCCGAGCGCTGGTACCAGGGCACCGGCGACGGGCCGGCGCTGGTGCGCGAGGCGATCGACGGGGTCGTCGGCGTGTTTGCCGCGCACGGGCCCGTGCTGCGCGCACTGGCCGACGCCGCCGCCGACGATCCGCGGGTGGAGGCCGCCTACGGCGAGATGCTGCAGCGCTTCGTCGACGCGACGGCGCGGCACATCGAGGAGGAGATGGCCGCCGGGCGGATCCTGCCGCTCGACGCTGAGGAGACGGCGACGGCGCTGACGTGGATGATGGAGCGCTACCTGCAGCTCAGGCTCGGCCGGGAGCCGCGCAGGCCGATCGGTGAGGTGGCCGGCGCCCTGACCACGATCTGGTCGCGCGTCCTCTACGGCAGCGAAGCCGGCTCGCGCGGCTGAGCGGCCGCACAGGCGCGGCGCGCGCCCGTGGAGAACGATCAGTCGAGCTGACGGGCGAGCCAGAGCCCGGCCGCGGCCGAGCCCCCGATGACCGCGCTCAAGCCGATCACGGCGTTCCGGCTGACCAGGTCGCGGTGGCGGAGCGTCGCCAGCAGGTCGACGACGTCGCAGCCGGCCGACGCGAGCAGCCACGGCCTCGCTCCGTCCTCGCCGGCGACCGCCCAGGCGGTGCCGAGCCCGAGGGCGACGTCGCGTGCTCCCACGGAGGCGAGCGCGACCTGCGTCCCGGGCCGACGACTGGCCTCGCCGACCCAGCCGGAGCCGGCTCGAGCCGGCACGGCGACCAGGGCCACGCCGACGGCGGCGCGGCCGAGCGCGAGGACGCGTGCGACGGTCTGGTGCTCCATCAGGCGCCGGACGCTAGCACCGGCCCGCCGCCTCGCCGGGGGGCAGACCGGGCGAGCGGGAGCAGGACGGGGCGGCCGCCGGGCGGAGCGGGGCGGACGGGGCGCGGGCCGCGCGGGCGGTCAGTGCCTGAAGTGGCGCCGGTGCGTGAAGACCATCGAGATGCCGGCGGCGTCGGCGGCCTCGACCACCTCGTGGTCGCGCTTGGAGCCGCCCGGCTGGATGATCGCGGTCACGCCCGCGTCGACCGCCAGCTGCGGGCCGTCGGCGAACGGGAAGAAGGCGTCCGAGGCGAGCGCGCCGCCGGTCAGGTCTGTTTCCGTGGCGGCGGCCTTCTCGATCGCCAGCCGGACGGAGTCCACGCGGCTCATCTGCCCGGCGCCGATCCCGACCGAGGCGAGCTCGCGCGCGAGCACGATCGCGTTGGAGCGCACGTGCTTGCACACCTTCCAGGCGAACAGCATCTCCCCCCACTCGCGCTCGGAGGGCTTGCGCTCGGTGACCACCTCCATCTCCGTGCGGTCCTCGAGGTCGATGTCGCGGTCCTGCACGAGGATGCCCCCGAGCACGCGTTTGATGTCGCGCTCGGAGATGTCGACCCGCCGCCGCTCGCCGTCCTCGAGGATGCGCAGGCTCGGCTTGCGGCACAGCACGTCCACCGCCTCCTCGGTGAAGCGGGGCGCGATCACGACCTCCACGAACTGGCCGGCGAGCGCCTCGGCCAGCTCGCCGTCGACCGGGCGATTCAGGCAGATCACGCCGCCGAACGCCGACAGCGGGTCGCAGGCGAACGCGCGCCGGTACGCCTCGAGCGCTGAACCGCCGACCGCGCAGCCGCATGGGTTGCTGTGCTTGATGATCGCGCAGGCCGGCAGCTCGAACTCCCCGACCAGCAGCCTGCCCGCGTCGAGGTCGAGCACGTTGTTGAACGACAGCTCCCGGCCACCGAGCTGGCGGACCATCGAGAGCACGTCCATGCGTGCTCCGACCTGCCGGTAGTAGGCGGCTCGCTGGTGCGGGTTCTCCCCGTAGGCGAGGTCGGTGACCTTCTCGAAGGCGGACATCATCACGGGCGGGAAGTCGTCGTGCTTCTCGACGAACCAGCGTGCGATCCCCGTGTCGTAGCGCGCGGTGTAGCTGAACGCCTCGACGGCGAGGCTCTCGCGTGTGGCCAGGGAGAGCCGGCCGTCGGACTCGGTCAGCTCCTGCAGGACCGCGTCGTAGCTCTCGGGCTTGACCACGACCGCCGAGAAGCCGAAGTTCTTGGCCGCCGCGCGGATCATCGTCGGCCCGCCGATGTCGATGTTCTCGATCACCTCGTGCTCGGTGACGCCGCGGCGGGCGGCCGTGGCCTCGAACGGGTAGAGGTTCACGCACACGAGGTCGACGAACTGGACGTCGTGCTCCTCCGCGGCCGCCATGTGGGCCGCGTCGTCGCGGAGCGCCAGCAGGCCGGCGTAGAGCCGCGGGTGCAGCGTCTTCACGCGGCCGCCCATGATCTCCGGGAAGCCCGTGAAGTCCTCGATCGGCCGGACCGCGAGCCCGGCCCCCTGCAGCGTCGCGGCGGTGCCGCCGGTGGACACCAGCTCGACGCCGAGGCCGGCCAGCCCGCGTGCGAACTCGACGATGCCGGTCTTGTCGGAGACCGACAGCACAGCGCGGGCGATCCGCACCTCTCCGGGCTGCGTCACGCCGTGCCTCGCATCGGGCGCTGACGATACGTCACGGCGTGCGTCGGGCGCGGCGAGCCGGATCACGTCGCCACCAGCACGCGGCGCGGGTGCCGTGGGTCCGGCCGGACGGCGTCGCAAGCGATCAGGGCGACCGCCTCGCAGAGCAGATCGTGCTCGATCGGGCTCAGCGCGGCCCGCACCTCGGCGGGCTCGGTGGCCGCCGGGAGGTCGACCGCGCGCTGGAGGATGATCGGACCGGAGTCGATGCCCTCGTCGACGAAGTGGATGGTGACGCCGAACACCTTGACGCCGTAGTCCAGGCCCTGCTCGATCGCGCGGATGCCGGGAAACGCAGGCAGCAGCGCCGGGTGGACGTTGACGACGCGGCCGGCGAAGCGGTGCAGGAAGGCGGGCGCGAGGAGCTGCATGTAGCCGGCGAGGACGACCAGCTCGACGCCGTGGGCGTCCAGCCACCCGCACATCGCCGCGTCGCGCGCCGCACGATCGGTGTGGTCCGCGCGGGCGAAGACAGCGGTCGGCACCCCGGCGAGCGCGGCGCGCTCGAGCGCCTGCGCCGTCGGCTGGTCGGAGGCGACGGCCACCACCTCGACGCCGCCGCGGCCATGGACGCGATCGAGGATCGCCTGCAGGTTGGTGCCGGCGCCCGACGCGAGTACCCCGACTCTCAAGGCTCCGAAGCCTCTGGTCGTCGCGGCGGCGGGACCACCCTCACGCGACCTCCAGCTTCGGAAAGCGCCCGCCGGTGGAGCGCAGGGTGCCCGCGGTGAGCAGGGCGTCGACGCGCTCGAGCACCGCCTCCGCGCGCAGGTGGCCGTAGGCGCCGTAGTGCGGCAGTCCGTCGTAGGAGTACTTGGCGACGACCTTCGAGCGACCGCCGCGCAGGACCTCGACGGCGCGCGTGCGGCCGACCTCCGGCTGGGCCGCCGCCACCGTCTCGAGGATCGCCTCGTCGAGGTCCGCGACGTCGCCGGCGGCGACCGGACGCTGCGCCAGCTGCGCGGAGCCGGGCGGACGGGTGCGACCCGCGGGGGCGGCCGGCGGCTTCGGCGCGAGCGCCGGATCGCAGACGTCGCAGCACGGCCCCTCCGGCGCGGGCGTCGAGCGGTCGCCGAAGTGGCGCAGGATCCCCTCGCGCCTGCACTGCGAGCCCTCGACCCACGCCCACACGGCCCGGTACTGCCGCCAGCGGGCGCGCGTGCCCTCCTGGGCGGCCGTCCGGCAGCGCGCCAGCGCGCGGCCGTCCCAGTCGCCCGCGAACCGACCGGCGACTCGATCGGGCGCGGACGGCGAGGGCTGGACCACGCCCGCGCGCGCGAGGTGCCCGACGATCGATCGCACCTTCTCCTCGTCGCCGGCCAGAGCGGCGAGCTGCGCGAACGCGACGTCGTAGCGCGGGAGCGGAGCGGCGGCAGCGGACGCAGCGGAGCCGGCGGCGGCGCCCGGGGGCGGGGGCGCCGCCTGCGCCGAGCCCACGATCGCGCGGGCGACGGCCTTGAGCTCGTCGTCGCCGACGGTGGAGCGCTCGATGAAGAAGACGTGCAGGCCCTTGTCGCGGCCGGTGGCGAACAAGAGGCAGCGGGCCGGCTTGCCGTCGCGGCCCGCGCGGCCCGCCTCCTGGTAGTAGGCCTCGACCGAGCTGGGGACGCTCTCGTGACAGACCGTCCGCACGTCCGCCTTGTCGACGCCCATGCCGAATGCGTTGGTGGCGACGACGACCGGCGCCTCGCCGGCCATGAAGCGCCGCTGGGCGGTGGCCCGCTCATCGCGCGGCAGGCCGGCGTGGTAGGCGATCGCCTCGACGCCGAGCTCCGACCCCAGCCGCCGCGACAGCCGGTCGCTCTCCGCGCGCGTGCCCGCGTAGACGATCGCCGGCAGCGCGCCCGGCTCTCGCAGCGCCGCGACGATGCCACGGTGGACCGCCTCCTTGGTCGCGCACGACACCACCGCGAAGGAGAGGTTCGGACGGTCGAAGCCGGTCGCCACGTGGACCGGGTCGCGCAGCCCGAGCCGGGCGACGATGTCGGCCGCCACCTGCGGCGTCGCCGTCGCCGTGGAGGCCGTGATGGCCTGCGCCCCGAGCCAGCGCGCGGCGTCGGCGAGCCGGAAGTAGTCCGGCCGGAAGTCGTGCCCCCACTGGGAGACGCAGTGCGCCTCGTCGACCACGAACAGGCCGATCCGGGCCTGGCGGATGCGCTCGAGGAAGCCCGGCGACGCGAAGCGCTCCGGCGCCACGTAGAGCAGCCGCACGTGCCCGGCGACCGCCTGCTCGACCGCACGACGGTTGGTCGCCGCGTCCTGCTGGGCGTTGACGAGCGCGACGCGCCCCGGCGCCACGCGCTCCAACGCCTCGACCTGGTCCTGCATGAGCGACACCAGCGGGGAGACCACCAGCGTCAGGTCCGTCCGCATCAGCGCCGGCAGCTGGTAGCAGAGCGACTTGCCCGAGCCGGTGGGCATGACGACCAGCACGTCCCGGCTCGCGAGCCCCGCGTCCACCGCCTCGCGCTGGCCCGGCCGGAACCCCTCGAACCCGAACAGCTCCCGCAGCGCCGCCTCGGGCTCTCGAGCGTGCGCGACCGGCTCCGGCGGCGGCGGCCCGAGGCCGGGGAGCGCGACGTTCTCGAGGGCGAGCGATGACACGGCCGCCGACCATACCGCCGCCTCCGGAGGGCACCGGCACGCCGCGGAGAGTTGGAACGAAGTTGCTACACCCGCGCCAGGGGCAGCGCGTGCTCGAAGGCGTCCTTGGCCTGCGCGTCGGCGCTGCCGGCCAGCGGGTAGTCGCCGGAGAAGCAGGCGTCGCAATGAGTGTCCCGGGTGCTCCCGATCGCCTCGTAGACCCCCTCCAAGGACAGATACGCGAGCGAGTCGCAGCCCAACTCGGCGGCCACCTCGGCCTCCGTGCGCTCGTGGGCGATCATCTCCTCGCGCGTGGACATGTCGATGCCGTAGTGGCAGGGGTGGCGGATCGGCGGCGCGGAGATCCGCATGTGCACCTCGGAAGCCCCCGCATCGCGCAGCATCCGCACGAGCTGCCGGGTCGTGGTGCCGCGCACGATCGAGTCGTCGACGACGACGATCCGCTTGCCGGCCACCACCTCGGGCAGTGGGTTGAACTTCATTCGCACGCCGTGCCTGCGCAGCTCCTGGCCGGGCTGGATGAACGTCCGCGCGACGTAGCGGTTCTTGACGAAGCCGTCGTCCTGCGGCAGCCCGCTCGCCCGCGCGTACCCGCGCGCGGCCGGGTTGCCGGAGTCGGGCACGGGGATCACGAGATCCGCGTCCGCGGGCGCCTCGCGCGCCAGCACCTCGCCCATCCGCCCGCGCGCGACCTGCAGCACCTGCCCGCCGAGGCGGGAGTCCGGCCGCGCGAAGTAGATGTGCTCGAACACGCACAGCGCGTGGCGGTCGGACACCACCGCCTGGCGCACCTGCAGCCCGCCCTCGGTCAGCGAGACCACCTCGCCGGGCTGGACGTCGCGCAGGAAGCGCCCGCCGATGATGTCGAACGCGCAGGTCTCCGACGCCACGCAGTAGCGCTCGCCGACCATCCCGAGCGACAGCGGCCGTAGGCCGGCGGGGTCGCGGAAGGCGACGACGCGGTCCTTGGTCATCACGACCGTCGAGTAGGCGCCCACGACGCGCTGCATCACGTCGGCCACGGCCTCCTCGATCGTGTCCGCCTCGTGCGTGGAGAGCAGGGCGGCGAGCACCTCGGAGTCCGAGGTGGAGCGGAAGCCCACGCCCGCCGAGCGCAGCTCGCCGTGCATCTCCACCGCGTTGATCAGGTTGCCGTTGTGGGCGAGCGCGACCTCGCGCCGGTCGGCGCGCCAGACGGGCTGGGAGTTCTCCCACGAGTTCGCGCCGGTGGTCGAGTAGCGCACGTGGCCGACCGCCATGTTGCCCTGCAGGGCGCGCAGCTTCTGCTCGTCGAAGACCTGGTTGACGAGCCCCTGGTCGCGCATCGCCATGATGTGGCCGTTCTGGGAGACGGCGATCCCCGCCGACTCCTGGCCACGGTGCTGGAGCGCGTAGAGCGCGAAGTAGGCGAGCCGGGCGACCTCGTGCTCGGGCGCGAGGATGGCGAACACGCCGCATTCGTCGCGCGGCCCGTCGCGGGCGTCGAGGGTGGGGTTCTCGTGCACGACCGGGGGCTCAGGCTAGCAACGGGACCGGCGGCGGCCGCGCCGCCCGGGCGCACCCTCGAGACCCGCGTTCACTGCCCCGTCGGGGGGCGCGGAGAGTACCCTGGCGAGATGTCCGTCAACGCCCCCGTCCGGATCGACCGCCGGCGCATCCGCGAGCTCACCGAGCGCGAGGAGAAGCGCCTCAACGACGCGACCGCGGCCTCCGGCGAGATGTACCGCCGCGCCCACGCGGTGCTCTCGGGCGGCGTCGCGTCCTCCTACCAGCTGCGCGACCCGTGGCCGATCTACCTCGAGCACGGCGACGGCCCGAAGGTGTGGGACGTGGACGGCAACGAGTACTGGGACTTCCACAACGGCTTCGGCTCGATGGTGCAGGGCCACGCGCATCCGGTCATCGGCGCCGCGCTGAGCGAGCGCTACGCGCGCGGGACGCACTTCGCCGCTCCCACCGAGGACGCCGTGGTCGTCGCCGAGGAGCTGCAGCGCCGTTGGGGGCTGTCGCGCTGGCGCTACACGAACTCAGGCTCGGAGTCCACGATGGACGCGATCCGGATCGCGCGCGCGTACACCGGCCGCGACGTCGTGATGAAGATCTTCGGCTCCTACCATGGGCACCACGACACGGTGATGGTCTCGATCGGCGTCGAGTACGACGCGATCGGCGACCGCGAGAACCTCGCCTCCCTGCCCTACGGCGCCGGCATCCCGCAGGCGACCGTGGAACTCACGATCGCGGTGCCGTTCAACGACGCCGGCGCGATGGAGCGCCGGATCGAGCGCCTCGCCGCGGAGGGCCGCAAGCCCGCCTGCGTGATCATGGAGGCGGCGATGATGAACCTAGGGGTCGTGCTCCCCGATGCCGGCTACCTCGACGCGGTGCGGGAGATCTGCACCCGCCACGGCGTCGTGCTGATCTTCGACGAGGTCAAGACGGGGCTCTGCATCGCCCCGGGGGGCGCGAGCGCCCGCTTCGGCGTCACGCCGGACATGGTCACGCTGGCCAAGGCGCTCGGCGGCGGCGTGCCGACCGGCGCGATCGGCGGCAACGACGAGGTGATGAGCGTCGTCGAGGACGGTTCCGTCTTCCAGGTCGGCACCTACAACGGCAACCCGCTCGGCATGGCCGCGACGCGCGCGAACCTGCTCGAGGTGCTCACGCCGGACGCGTACGTCCTTCTCGACCGGTTGAACGAGCGGATCCTGGCGGGCTGCGAGGAGGTCATCCGCACGCACAACCTGCCCGGCTACTCGGTCGGCGTCGGGTCGAAGGGCTGCGTGACGTTCTCGACCGTGCCGATCGTCGACTACGAGAGCTTCAAGGCCAACCAGGACGCCGATCTGTCCGAGCTGGCGTGGCTGTTCAACATGAACCGCGGGATCTACATGACGCCGGGGCGCGAGGAGGAGTGGACGCTGTCGGTGACGCACGACGACACGGCGGTCGACGCGTACGTCGGGGTGTTCGAGGAGATGGCGGCGGAGCTGACGCGGTAGGGGCGGCTTCTGTGGGGGGCGAGCCGCGCGGCGCCCCTACGGCAGCTGGGTAGGAAGGTGGAGGGGCCGGCTCGGGTGGTTGAGCGTCGAACCGCCCGTCGCCGCGGGACCGGTTCGACGAACGTGACCGTATGAGGTGCTCGACGTCCAACCGGTCCGATCGAGCGAGACCGGTTCGACGAACGTGACCGTATGAGGTGCTCAACGTCCAACCGGTCCGATCGAGCGGGACCGGTTCGACGAAACGCCCGGTACGGGTGCCGCAGCCGCCCCGTCACCCACCCTCCTACCCAGCCGCAGTAGACGCCGCGAACGCCGCGAACGCCGCGAACGCCGCGAACGCCGGCAGCCGGCTACCGCAGCAGGTCGGCAAGCCCGCCCGCGTGGACGCGGGCGAGCTCGGCGACCGGAAGGTCGAGCGCGCCCTCGATGCGCAGCGCGTCACCGCCGACCTCGCCGAGCACCCGCGCGGCGGCGCCGAAGCGCGCCAGCGCCTCGCGCGAGCCCGAGACGACGAACGCGCCCGGGCCCTCGTCGAAGAGCGGCAGGCCGTCGAGGTCCACGCGCGCGCCGAGCGCGCCGCCGAGGCAGCACTCCGCCAGCGCGACCGCAAGCCCGCCCTCGGCGACGTCGTGGGCTGAGCGCAGCGCGCCGGAGCGCACGCCGCGGCGCACGGCGGCGTGCAACGCGCGCAGCTCCCCCAGCTCCGCGGAGGGCAGCTCGCCGTCGAGCGGCTCGCCGCGCAGCTTGGCCAGCTCCGAGCCGGTCGTGGCCGGCGACCAGCCGGCGGCGATCAGCGCCACCGCGTCGCCCTCGACCGAGAAGCCGAGCCGGCCGGCGCGCGCCGGGTCGGGCAGCTCGCCGACCATCCCGACGACCGGCGTCGGGTAGATCGGGCCCTCGCCGCCCTCGTTGTAGAGCGAGACGTTGCCGCCGACGACCGGCACGCCCAGAGCACGGCAGGCGTCGCCGAGCCCCGCCACCGCGCGGGAGAGCTGCCACGCGATGTGCGGCTTCTCCGGGTTGCCGAAGTTGAGGCAGTTCGTCAATCCGAGCGGCTCCGCGCCCACGCAGGCGAGGTTCGCCGAGCACTCGAGCACGGCCTCCACAGCGCCGCGGTACGGGTCGACGGCGACCCGCCGCCCGTTGCCGTCGATCGAGACGGCGATGGCCCCGCCGGAGTCGAGCAGCAGCACCGCAGCATCGGCGGCCTCCGGGCGGCGCACGGTGCGCGAGCCGACGATGCAGTCGTACTGCTCGAACGCCCACCGGCGCGAGGCGAGGTTGGCGCTGCCCAGCAGCGCGAGCAGCGTGCCCTCTGCGTTGAGCCCGTCTCCCAGCACGCGCGGCGGCGGGGGGTAGATCGGGAGCGCCGGGCGCGCGGGCGCAAGGTCGTAGACCGGGCACTCGTCCACCAGCGCGGCGACCGGCAGGTCGCCGACCTCCTCGCCGTCGTCGAGCACGCGCAGCCGCCCGGAGTCGGTCACCTCGCCGATGGCCGTGGCGTTGACCTCCCACAGGTCGCAGACGGCGAGCACCTCGCCCAGGCGCTCCGGCTCTACCACGCAGAGCATCCGCTCCTGGGACTCGGAGATCATGATCTCGAACGCCTCCATGTCGGCCTCGCGCAGTGGCACGCGACGAACGTCGAGGTCGATCCCGACCTCGCCCTTGGCGGCCATCTCCGCCGCGGACGAGGTCAGGCCGGCGGCGCCGAGGTCCTGCAGCGCGACGAGCAGCCCCTCGTCGAGCAGCGCCAGCGAGCACTCGAGCAGCTTCTTCTCCTCGAACGGGTCGCCGATCTGCACGGTCGGGCGCTTGTCGGCGTCGGCCTCGCCCAGCTCGGCGGAGGCCAGCACCGACGCGCCGCCGATCCCGTCACGGCCGGTGCGGGCGCCGAACAGCACGACCACGTTGCCGACGCCCGCGGCGGCCGAGCGGATCAGCTTGTCCGTCTCGATCAGCCCGACGCACATCGCGTTGACGAGGCAGTTCTGCTCGTAGGGGCCCTCGAAGTAGATCTCGCCGCCCACGGTGGCCACGCCGATCGAGTTGCCGTAGTGGCCGATCCCCGCCACCGCCTGCTCGAGCAGGTAGCGCGAGCGGGGCGAGGCGGCGGGCTCGCCGAAGCGCAGCGAGTCCAGGATCGCGATCGGCCGCGCGCCGATCGCGAAGACGTCGCGCAGGATGCCGCCGACGCCGGTGGCGGCGCCCTGGAACGGCTCGACCGCGCTCGGGTGGTTGTGCGACTCGACCTTGAACGCGCACGCGAGCCCGTCGCCGACCGCCACGGCGCCCGCGTTCTCGCCCGGTCCGAGGATCAGCTTCGAGCCTTCCGTCGGCAGCGTCCGCAGCAGGCGGCGGGAGTGCTTGTAGCCGCAGTGCTCGGACCACATCAGGCTGAAGACCGCCAGCTCGACCTGGTTGGGCTCGCGCTCGAGCTTCTCGACGATCAGCTCGTACTCGCCGTCGGTGAGGCCCAGCTCGCGGTGACGGGCCATCACCGTCACGCTCCTGCTCCGCGTGCGCGAGCCCCACTCGACGGTTCCGTCGAGCCCGACGAGGTCATGCTGCGAAGCCCCCGATCAGCTTCAGACCGTCGACCGAGCCGGTCAGCAGGTCCACCGCGTGCTCGGGATGGGGCATCAGGCCGAGGACGTTGCCGGCCGCGTTGCAGACGCCCGCGATCTCGCGCGCCGAGCCGTTGAAGTTGTCAGCGGGCGCGTAGCGCAGGACCACCTGGTCGTTGGCCTCCATCTCGTCGAGCACCGGGTCGGGCGCGTAGTAGCGGCCCGTGGTGTGCTTGGCCGGGATCGACAGCCGCTCCCCGCGCACGCACGCGCGCGTCCACGGGATGCCGGCGTTGACGACCTCCAGCTCCACCTGGCGGCAGACGAAGCGCAGCGACGTGTTGGGCAGAAGCGCGCCCGGGAGCAACCCCGCCTCGCACAGCACCTGGAAGCCGTTGCAGATGCCGAGCACGAGCCCGCCGTGGCGCGCGAAGCGCTCGACCTCGGCCATGACCGGCGCGAAGCGGGCGATCGCCCCGACGCGCAGGTAGTCGCCGTAGGAGAAGCCGCCGGGAACTATGACCGCGTCGACGCCCTTGAGGTCGGCGTCGCCGTGCCAGAGGATCTCCGCCTCGCCCACCCGCCGAGCGGCCAGCAGCGCGTCGACCTCGTCGCAGGAGCCCGGGAAGCGGACGATCCCGTACCGCATCACCCCGCGGCGCCCGCCCCGGCGGGTTCGCCGCTCTGGATCTCGTAGTCCTCGATCAGCGGGTTGGCGAGCAGGCGCTCGCACATCTCCGGCAGCCGCGCCGGGTCCTCGACGTCCAGCTCCACGAGCCGGCCGACGTGGACGCGGCTGACCCCGCCGAAGCCCAGCGCCGGCAGCGCGCGCTCGACGGCCTGGCCCTGGGGATCGAGGATCCCGGACTTCGGCCGGATCAGGACGCGTGCCCTCACGGCTGGCCTGCTCCGCGTGCGTTGAGGCTCCCGAACCGCTCGGTCGAGCCGGAAGGGGGTACCGCACCGGTTCGCTCGAGCCAGGCGCCGAACGGCTCGCCGGCCAGCCGCTCGTAGGCCGTCACGTAGCGCTCGCGGGTCGCGGCGACCACGTCGCCGGGCAGCGCCGGCGCGGGCGGCGCCTTGTCCCAGCCGGTCCCGGCCGCCCAGTCGCGCACGTACTGCTTGTCGAACGACGGCTGGCCGCGACCCGGCTCGTAGGTGTCGGCCGGCCAGAAGCGCGAGGAGTCCGGCGTGCAGACCTCGTCGCCGAGGGTCAGCTCCCCGGCGGCGTCGAGCCCGAACTCGAGCTTCGTGTCGGCGAGGATGATCCCGCGCTCCAGCGCGTGCGCCGCGACGGCCTCGTAGACGGCCAGCGTCGCGTCGCGCAGGCGCTCGGCCAGCTCGCGCGAGCCGGCCAGCTCCACCGTGCGCTCGAAGTCGATCGCCTCGTCGTGGCCCTCCTCCGCCTTCGTCGACGGGGTGTAGATCGGCTCGGGCAGTCGATCGGACTCCCGCAGGCCCTCCGGCAGCTCGATGCCCGAGACGCTGCCTGTCGCCTGGTAGTCCTTCCACCCCGACCCGGACAGGTAGCCGCGCACGACGCACTCGACCGGCACCATCCGCAAGCGCTTCACGCGAAGCCCGCGCCCACGCGCCTCGTCCGGCACGCCGTCGGTGAACGAGATCAGGTGGTTCGGGACGATGGCCTTCGTGAGGTCGAACCACAGCACGGAGAGGCCCGTCAGCACCTTGCCCTTGTCGGGGATCTCGGTGGGGTGGATGACGTCGTAGGTGGAGATGCGGTCCGAGGCGACCATCAGCAGGTCGCCGTCGAGCTCGTAGAGCTCCCGGACCTTGCCGCGGAGGAGGAGGGAGGTCACGCGCCTGAGGCTAGCTCAGGCGCCGGACCGCTTTCAGAGGTCGTACGGAAAGTCCGTCAAGGTCTCGTAGCCCTCGTCGGCGACGACCACGAGGTCCTCGAGCCGGCAGCCGCCGAAGCCGGGCCGGTAGCACCCGGGCTCGAGCGTGATCACGTCCCCCGCGCGCAGCGTGTCGGGGGTGCGGCCGAGGTTCGGGCGCTCGTGGAGCTCGAGCCCGACGCCGTGGCCGAGGCCATGGAAGTAGCCGTCCTCGAGCACGGTGCCCGGCTCCTTGGTGAGCTGGGTCGGCAGGCCGGCCTCGTGGTAGGGCTCGCAGGAGGCCGTGTAGATGGTGGGGCAGTCCGCGCCGGCGCGGACCATCGGGTAGATGCGCTCCAGCGAGGCGCGCGTCAGCTGCCAGTAGCGGGCCAACTCCTCGGGCGGCTCGCCGCCGCCGGCGACGAACGTCCGCGTCATGTCGGCCCAGCAGCGCGACGCCTTGTCGCGCGGCCAGATGTCGACGACGACTGACTCGCCCGCGGCCAGTTCCCCATGCCCCGCCTCGTGGCCGACGGCGGCCTGCGCGCCGTGGGAGACGATCACGTCGTCGGGCAGCTCGCAGCCGTGCTCCTCGCAGACGGCCTGCATCAAGGTGCGGATCTCCTCGGAGGTGATGCCCGGCGCGAGCTCGTGGATCAGCCTCGCCGCGACGGCCATGGCGGCGTCGGCCGCGCTCTGGGCGCGGCGGATGCCCTCCAGCTGCGTGCCGGTCTTCTCACGCCGGCGCTCGACGAAGCGCTCCTGGTCCACGCCCAGCTCGACGCCGGCGGCGCGCAGGTGGTCGGCGACCGCGAGCGGGAACTCGAACGGGACGGCCGCCCGCTCTACGCCGAGCGCGCGGCAGGCGCGCAGCGCAACCTCGGCGTCGATCTCGTGGTCGGCCCGGCCGGCCTTGAGCAGCTCGTCGCGGCCGAGCGAGTAGGGATCGAGGATCTCGACGCCCAGCGCGCGCACCTTGTCGGCGTCGAGCACGCTCGCGGTCGCCGCGCGACGGTCGCCAGTCTCGACGTAGAGGAACGGATCGATGATCCCCGCCGGGACGGCGTGGAAGAGGTCGGCGGACAGCTCGGGCGAGCCGTAGATGAGCAGGGCATCAGCCACTGGGAATCACATCCAATCTCGACAGCACTTCGGGCACATGGCGCAGGTAGTGGGCATAGTCGAACACGGCGTCGAGGTCCAGCTCGACGCCGGGCTCGTCCTGGAGCAATGATCGCAGCGGCGTCCGCGTGTCCCACGCCCGCTGGGCGAGGCGCTGCACGATGCGGTACGCCTCGTCGCGCTGCATCCCGCCCGCCACGAGCGCGAGCAGCACGCGCTGGGAGAACAGCGCGCCGCTGGTCAGCTCCAGGTTGGCGGCCATCCGGTCGGCGTGGACGGTCATCCCGCGCGCGACCCGCAGCGCGAGATGCTGCATGTAGTCGAGCAGGATCGTCGCGTCGGGGAGGATCACCCGCTCGGCGCCGGAGTGCGAGATGTCGCGCTCATGCCACAGTGAGACATTCTCGAGGCCGGCGAGGGCGTGGCCGCGCAGCACGCGGGCCAGCCCGGAGATCCGCTCCGTCGTGATCGGGTTGCGCTTGTGGGGCATCGCGCTCGAGCCCTTCTGGCCCGCGCGGAACGGCTCCTCGACCTCGCGCACCTCCGTACGCTGCAGGTGACGGACCTCGGTCGCGAAGCGCTCGAGCCCGGCGCCGGCGAGGGCGACGGCGCTCAACAGCTCGGCGTGGCGGTCGCGCGGGACGACCTGCGTGGAGACCGGCTCGGCGGGGAGGTCCAGGCGCTCGAGCACGCGGTGCTCGAAGTCCGGCCCGAGCGAGGCATACGTGCCGACCGCCCCCGAGAGCGCGCCGGTGGCGGCCTGGGCGAAGGCACGCTCGAGACGCTCGGCGTTGCGGTGCGCCTCGAGCGCGAAGCCGGCCAGCTTGAGCCCGAAGCTCGTCGGCTCGGCGTGGACGCCGTGCGTGCGCCCCACGCACAGCGTGCCGGCGTGCTCGCGCGCCCGCTCGGCCAGCGTCGCGGCGTAGGCGCGCGCGCCCGCGAGGACCACCTCGCCCGCCCGCCGCAGCTGCAGCGCGAGCGCCGTGTCCAGCACGTCGGAGGACGTCAGCCCGAAGTGGATCCAGCGCCCGGCCTCCCCGGTCGAGGCGGCCAGCACGTCGACGAACGCGGCGACGTCGTGGTCGGTGATGCGCTCGCGCTCCTGCACCGCCTCGACGGTGAAGGTGGCGGCGCGGATGGCGGCGAGATCGGCCTCGGTGGGCCCGTCCAGCGCCTCGGCCGCCGCGACCTCGACGTCGCGCCAGGCGTCCATCTTCGCCTGGTCGGTCCACACGGCGCCCAGCTCCGGCCGGGTGTAGCGCGCGATCATGCTTCGAGGATCCGCGCGGCGAGCACGGCGGCGTTGCGCGCGGAGTCGACGCCGACGCAGGCGACCGGGACGCCGGGGGGCATCTGGGCGATCGAGAGCAGGGCGTCGAGGCCGCCGGCCACGGAGCGGGCGGAGGTGAGCGGGACGCCGATCACCGGCAGCGGGGTGTGGGCGGCGATCACGCCCGGCAGCGCCGCGGAGAGTCCGGCGCCGGCGATGATCACGCGCAGGCCGCGCATCTTCGCGTTCTTGGCGTAGTCGGTCACCACGTCCGGGTCGCGGTGGGCGGACATGACGCGGACCTCGTGGTGGATGGCGCGCTCGCGCAGCTCCCCGGCGGCGGCGTCCATGACCGCCATGTCGCTCTTGGAGCCCATCACGATGCCCACGCGCGGGGCGTCGACCTCAAGGCCTTCGAACTCGGACTCGACCTCCGTCTCGACCTGCGCCCGCGGCTCGCTCATGCCGCGATGTCCCCGCGCAGCTGCCGGCCCTCGAAGGCGATCACGTCGGCGGCAGCATACGCGGCGGCCCGGGCGGCGGGCACGCCGTCGCCGAGCGCGGTGACGTTGAGCACGCGCCCGCCCGCGGTGACGAGCGCGCCGTCGCGCTCCGCCGTGCCCGCGTGGGTCAGCTCGACGGCGGCGGGCACCCGCTCCAGCCCGGCGATCGCGTCGCCGGAGGACGAGGACTCCGGATACCCGCGCGAGGCGAGCACGAGCGTGACCGCGGCGCGCGCGTCCCACTCCAGCGCCGCACCGTCGAGGCCGCCGGGACGCGTCGCGCGGACGAGCAGGTCGAGCAGGTCGCTGCGCAGCCGCGGCAGCACGGCCTGGGTCTCCGGATCGCCGAAGCGGACGTTGTACTCGAGCACGTCGAAGCCGCCGCCGGGGGTGAGCATCAGTCCCGCGTAGAGGACGCCGTGGAACGGCGTGCCCCGGCGGGCCAGCTCGTCGAGCACCGGCTGGTGGACGGCGGCGCGGACCTGGTCGAGGAAGCTGTCGTCGATCCCGTCGACGGGCGAGTAGGCGCCCATGCCGCCGGTGTTGGGGCCGCGGTCGCCGTCGCCGATGCGCTTGAAGTCACGCGCGGGGGCGAGCGGGAGCGCGGTGACGCCGTCGCAGATCGCCAGCACCGACAGCTCGTCGCCGGCGAGGAACTCCTCGACCAGCACCGGCTGCTCGCCGAAGCGGCGCTCGACGAGCATCGCCTCCAGCGCCGCCCGCGCCTCCAGCTCGTCGGCCGCGATCACCACGCCCTTGCCCGCCGCCAGGCCGTCGGCCTTGATCACGGTCGGGTAGCGGTCGACGGCGGCCAGGCCGTCGGCGACGGTCTCGACCACCGCGTGGTGTCCGGTCGGCACGCCCGCGGCGCGCATGACCTCCTTCGAGAACGCCTTCGAGCCCTCCAGCCGCGCCGCGGCGGCGGACGGCCCGAAGCAGGCGAGGCCCGCGGCCGAGCAGACGTCCGCGAGCCCGGCCACCAGCGGCGCCTCCGGGCCGGCGACCAGCAGCTCCACGCCCGCGTCGGCGGCCGCCCCCGCGAGCGCCTCCACGTCGGCGGGGTCCGCGCCCGGCAGCACCGTCGCCTCGCGCGCGATGCCCGGGTTGCCGGGCGCGCACAACAGCTCGGGCCGCTGCGGGGAACGCGCCAGCGCCCGCACGATCGCGTGCTCGCGCCCGCCCGAGCCGACGACGAGGACGCGCACGGCTCAGGGCCCCGCTACAGCGACGCGATGAAGTCGTCGATCGGGATCGCGGTCAGCGTCTCGTAGTGCGAGGTGCCGCGGGAGCCCAGCTCGAGCGAGACGCGGGCCATCGTCTTCTCGTCGGGCGCCTCGACGATGCTGATGAAGTCGAAGTGCCCGAGCGTGGCCCACTGCGCCTTGACGGCGGCGCCGAGCTGCTCGACCTCCTTGTTGACCTCGCGGATGCGGGCCGGGTTGTTCTTGACCGTCTGGACACCCTCGGGCGTGAGCGTGGAGAGCATGATGTAGGTGGGCACGGGCCGCTTCCTCCCTGGTGGCGTGGCTGCGCCGACCGTTGTATCCGATCCTTTGCCGCCCGTGCGGTGTTCCGGCTCACCGATGCGCCTGTCACGTCCGCTCATCCTCCCGGCGCTCGCGATCGCCCTCGCCGCCGCGCCGGCGGCGGCGGCGGCGCACGCGGCCACGCTGGATCCGCTGCGCCCCTGCTACCGATCGGTCGACGAGAGCACGCGGGAGACCGTCCAGGTCCGGGCCGGCGGGTTCACGCCGGGCGCGCCGGTGAACGTCTCGATCGACGGCGTCGTGGTCCAGAGCGACGTCACCGCGCTGCCGGACGGCACCGTGGCCGGCACCGTCAACGCGCCCTACCAGCGCCGGGGCGTGCGGCCGTTCGCGCTCACGGTCACCGAGCGCGACCGGCCCGCGAACACCGCGACGGCCGCGAGCCGGGTCGCGGCGCTGAGCCTGCGCCTGAAGCCGAGCGACGCGAGGCCGGCGCGCCGGGTGCGCTTCCTCGGGCGCGGGTTCCTCGACGGCCCGGTGGTCTACGGCCACTACCTGCTCGACGACCGCGTGCGCAGGACGGTGCGGCTCGGGCGCCCCGCGGGCCCGTGCGGGCGCCTGGCCGCCAGGCGCCGCCAGATCCCGCTGCGCCGGCCGGCGACCGGCCGCTGGACGCTGCAGGTCGACAACCAGCCCGACTACAGCCCGCAGCCGCCGGGCGTCTTCGTCCGCCTCGACATCACCGTCAAGCGCGTCCCGACGCGCTAGCTTGCGACCGTCCACCCGACCCGGAGGTCCTTCGTTGCCATCGCGTCACCGCGCGGCGCTCGCGCCCCTCATCGCCCTCACGGCTGCGCTGGGCCCGGCCGCCGCCGCGCAGGCGCAGGCCACCGTGGCCTCTTCGGTCCCGTGCGTGCGCTCGGTCCCCGGCGTCAAGTCGTTCCCGCTGACCGCCACCGGCTTCCCGGCCGGCGCCGCGCTGACGTTCAAGGCCGACGGCAGCCCGTTCGGCACCGGCCTGGCGGACGCGGCCGGCAACTTCGACAACGGGACGGACCCGTTCGTCGCGCCGGCGCTGCCCGCCGAGCGCAACCTGCGCACGTACCAGCTCACGGCCGAGGACGGCCAGGGCACGATCGCCGGGCCGGTCGCGGTGCCGGTGAGTCGGATCACCGTCGTCGCGCCGTCCAACGCGAGGCCGTCGAGGCGGGTGCGCTTCCGCCTGTTCGGCTTCCGCGCCGCCGCGCGCGCCTACCTGCACGTCCGCCGCAGCGGGGAGACGAAGGGCCGCTTCGCGCTCGGCCGCACCGCGGGGCCGTGCGGAACGCTGACCAAGCGGCTGCGCTTCATGCCGCTGCGCAACTACCGCATCGGCACCTACCGCTACTACTTCTCCCACAGCCGGCGCTACCGCCGCGACCGGGCGATCTACCAGGCCCGGGTGCGGATCTACCGCACCTTCAGGCCGCCGGCCGCCGCTGGTCAGGCGACGGCCGCGGGCGCCTGGGGCTGAGGCGCCTCGTCTGAAGATCGGGTCCCGCCCACCCGCGTGAACGCGAGCGTGGGTGGGTCATGTTCGGCGTCCACCAGCACGGCGTCGCCGGCCGCGTAGTCGCCCTTGAGCAGTCCCAGCGCGAGCGGGTCGACCAGGCGCTTGGAGATCACCCGCTTGAGCGGGCGGGCGCCGTACGTGGGGTCGTAGCCGAGGTTGCCCAGCAGCTCGCGGGCGCCGTCGGTCAGCTCCACCGTAACGCCGCGCTCGGCGATCCGGCCGATCAGCCGCGCCACCTGCAGGTCCACGATGCGCCCCAGCTCCTCACGGCCGAGCGGTGCGAACTCGACGATGTCGTCGAGCCGGTTGACGAACTCGGGGCGGAAGTGCGCCTCCACGCCGAGGCGGCCCCCCGGGAGGTTGGAGGTCATGATCAGCACGGCGTTCTTGAAGTCGACCGTGCGGCCCTGGCCGTCGGTGAGCCGACCGTCGTCCATCACCTGCAGCAGGACGTTGAACACGTCGCCGTGGGCCTTCTCGATCTCGTCGAGCAGGACGACGGAGTACGGGCGCCGGCGGACGGCCTCGGTGAGCTGGCCGCCCTCCTCGTAGCCGACGTAGCCGGGGGGCGCGCCGACGAGCCGCGCGACGGCGTGCTTCTCCATGTACTCCGACATGTCGATGCGGACCATCGCGTCCTGGGAGTCGAACATGAACTCGGCGAGCGCGCGCGCCAGCTCGGTCTTGCCGACGCCGGTGGGGCCGAGGAACAGGAACGTGCCGATCGGGCGGTCGGGGTCCGACAGGCCGGCGCGTGAGCGACGCAGGGCGTCGGAGACCGCGGTCACGGCCTCCTCCTGGCCGACGACGCGCCGGTGCAGTCGCTCCTCCATGTGCACGAGCTTCTCCACCTCGCCCTCGACCAGGCGCGTGACCGGGATGCCGGTCCACTTGCCCACGACCTCGGCGATCTCCTCGGCGTCGACCTTCTCGGACAGGTAGACGGGCGGCTCGACCTCCTCGGCCGAGGCGTCCTCGGCGTCGGCGAGTGTCTGCTCGAGCTGCGGGATCTCGCCGTGGCGCAGCTCGGCGGCGCGCTGGTAGTCCAGCTCGCGCTCGGCGCGCTCGAGCTCGGTGCGAGCGGCGTCCAGGCGCTCGAGCACGTCGCCGTGGCCCTCGGCCTGCGCCTTCTCGCGCTCCCACTGGGCACGCATGCCGGCGGCCAGCTCGCGCAGGTCGGCCAGCTCGCGCTCGATCTCTTCGCGGCGCTCGGTCGCCGTGTCGTCCTTCTCGATCGAGACGCGCTCGATCTCGAGCTGGGTGACGCGCCGCTCCACCTCGTCGATCTCCGTCGGGACGGAGGTCTTCTCGATCGACACGCGCGAGGCGGCCTCGTCGACGAGGTCGATCGCCTTGTCGGGCAGGAAGCGGTCCGCGATGTAGCGGTGCGAGAGCGTGGCGGCGGCGATCAGCGCCGCGTCGGTGATCGTGACCTTGTGGTGGGCCTCGTAGCGGCCCTTGAGCCCGCGCAGGATCGCGATCGTGGCGTCCACGGTGGGCTCGCCGACGGTGATCGGCTGGAAGCGCCGCTCCAGCGCGGCGTCCTTCTCGACGTGCTTCTTGTACTCGTCGAGCGTGGTGGCGCCGACCGCGCGCAACTCGCCGCGGGCGAGCATCGGCTTGAGCAGGTTGGCGGCGTCGACCGCGCCCTCGGCCGCGCCGGCGCCGACGATCGTGTGTAGTTCGTCCATGAACAGGATCACCTGGCCGCGCGCCTCGGCGATCTCCTTGAGCACGGCCTTCAGGCGCTCCTCGAACTCGCCGCGGTACTTCGAGCCGGCCAGCAGCGCGCCGATGTCGAGCGCGATCACGCGGCGGTCGGCGAGCGACTCCGGGACGTCGTGCTCCACGATCCGCTGCGCCAGGCCCTCGACGATCGCGGTCTTGCCGACGCCGGGCTCGCCGATCAGGACCGGGTTGTTCTTGGTCCGGCGGGAGAGGACCTGGATCACGCGGCGGATCTCGTCGTCGCGGCCGATCACGGGGTCCAGGCGGCCGTCGCGGGCCTCCGCGGTGAGGTCGCGGCCGAACCGCTCGAGCGCCTGGAAGGTGTCCTCGGGCGTCTTGCTGGTGACGCGGTGGGGACCGCGCACCCGCTCGACGGCCGTGGCCAGCGCGGCGTGGGCGGGCAGCGCCTCGCCCGCCGCGCCGGGGGCCTCGGAGAGCGCGAGCAGCAGGTGCTCGGTGGAGATGTAGTCGTCGCGCAGCTTGCCCGCCTCGCGCTCGGCCGCGCGCATGACGTCGAGCAGCTCGCGCGCGCTGGCGGGCTCGCGAGCGCCGGCGGTGACCGTCGGCAGGCCGTCCAGCGCGGCGTTGACGAGGCGGCGGATCTCGTCGGGCGAGGCGCCCAGCTCGCGCAGCGCGAGCAGGATGACGCCCTCGGGCAGCTCGAGCAGCACCGCGAGCAGGTGCTCGGGCAGCGCCTCGGTGTGCCGGCGCTGGGCGGCCAGCGAGATGGCGGCCTGCAGGGCCTCCTGGGACTTCGTGGTGAAGCGGTCGAGTTGCATCAGGGGATCCTAGATCTCAGTCGGGGTGACTGAGATATTAGAGCGCTCGGCCGCGGCTATCAACCGCTTTCAGTCGTCGTCGCCGCCACCGCCCCGACCGCGGCCGCGACCCTGGCCGCTGGAGTCGTCACCCGACTCGCCCTCGTCGTCGGTCGGCGTGGCCGCGGGAGGCACGACGGTCGGCTCCGGCGTGGCGGTCGGCTGCGGCGTGGCGGTCGCGCGGGCGCGAGCGCGACGGCGCTCGGCCCGGGCGCGGCGGCGGGCCGTCGCACGGCGGTCGGGCGCGGCGGTGGGCGCCGGCGTGGCGGCCGGGGCCGGCGAGAGGTCGTCGCCGGCGCTCAGCGGCTCGGAGGAGAGCCCGATCGTCTGCCTGGACAGCCCGCTCGCGGCGTACGTGATCCCGGCGACGAGCACCACGCCGGCGAATGCGGCCAGGCACCAGAGGACGACTGCGCGCGACATCGCGGCCCACGGTAGTGCGGGCGCGGTTAAGACACGGGAAAGCGCTCGCGCGGCGGCGCGGGCACGGTGATGCGGGCCGCCGCGCCGCCCTCGGAGCGGTTGGTCAGCTCCACGTCGCCGCCCCACCGGCGCGCCAGCTCGCGCGCGATCGCGAGCCCGAGGCCGGTGCCCGACGGCCCGGCGCGGCCGGCCGCGCCGCGGTGGAAGCGCTCGAAGACCGTCTCCAGCTCCTCGGCCGCCAGCCCTCGCCCGCGGTCGAGCACCTCGATGCCGCCCGGGCGGGCGACGACGGTCACCTCGCCGCCGCCGTAGCGCAGCGCGTTCTCGATCAGCGCGTCGAGCACGCGGTCGAGATCGGCGACCGGGCAGTACGCCGGCGCGCCGGGCGCCGCCTCGACGGCCTGGACGCGACCGCCGCCGGTCCCGTCCCAGCGAGCGGCGGCACGGCGGGCCGCGTCGTCGAGGTCGAGCCGCTCGGGCGGCGCGTCGACCTCGCCGGCCTGCGAGAGCACGAGCAGCTCCGAGATGATCGCGGCCAGGCGGTCCAGCTCGGCCATCCCGGCGTCGATCTCCTCGTGGACGGCGGGGTCGGCGGTCGCGGTGCGAGCCTCCTCCAGGCGCAGCCGCAGGCCGCTCAGCGGCGTGCGCAGCTGGTGCGACGCGTCGGCCACGAAGTCGCGCTGGCCGGCGACGAGGCGCTCGAGGCGTGCGGTCATGGCGTTGAACGTCCGCGCGAGGCTGCGCTGCTCCGCGCTGCCCTCGACGCGCGCGCGGACGCCGAGGTCGCCGTCTCCCACCCGGGCGGCGGCGGCGTCGAGCCGGCGCAGCGGCCCGGCGATCTGGCGCGCGATGAGGACGCCGGCGGCCAGGCCGAGCGCGAGCACGAGCAGCCCGATCGCGGCCAGGCCGAGGATCGCTCGGCGTGTCGCCCGCGAGACGGCGTCGACGCTCTGGGTGACGCGCACGACGCCGACCCGGCGGCCGCTCTCGACGATCGGCACCGCGGTGGCGAGGATCTCCTGGTCGAGCGTCTCGCTGCGGCGCCGGTCCTGGACGACGGCGCCGGTGCCCAGCGCACGGGCGATCTCGGGGCGGTCGCCGTAGTCGGTCCCGAGCCGGTCCGTGCCGGCGGAGTCGGCCAGTAGGGCGCCGTCGAGGTCGACGACGAGCACCCGCCCGCGGACGTTGCGGGCGGCGGCGACGACGGTCCGCGCGAGGTCGTCCGCGTCCGCGCGGTCCAGCTCGCCCGACACGGTGGCGGCCACCACCTCCCCCTGCGAGCGCGCCTGGGAGGTCACCTCGGCGTCGACGCGGTCGCGCAGGCTGAGCGCCAGCGGGACCTCCAGCGCGACGATCGCCAGCAGCAGGATGTAGGCGAGCGCGAGCAGGAGGCGCCCGCGCAGGGTCACTCCCACTCCTCCGGTGCGGCGAAGCGGAAGCCGACGCCGCGGACGGTGTGCAGGTAGCGCGAGGACTCCGGCGCGTCGCCGAGCTTCTGGCGCAGCCAGCGGACGTGGACGTCGAGCGTCTTGGTGGAGCCGAACCAGTTCTCGTCCCAGACCCGCGCCATCAGGTCCTCTCGGGTGACGACCCGGCCGGCGTGGCCGATCAGCTCGGCGAGCAGGTCGAACTCCTTGCGGGAGAGCTGCAGCTCTGCGCCGGCGAGGCGGACGCGGCGGGCGGCGGGGTCGACCTCGAGCTGGCCGACGGTGACCGGCTCTATCGGCGCTCGCGTGCCGGCCTCGGCGCCGGTGCGGCGCAGCACGGCACGGATGCGGGCGATCACCTCGGCGCCGCTGAACGGCTTGACCACGTAGTCGTCGGCGCCGATCTCGAGGCCGACGATGCGGTCGGTCTCGGTGCCTCGGGCGGTGAGCATCAGGATCGGCACCGAGGAGCGGCGGCGCAGCGCGCGGCACACGTCGCGCCCGTCGCCGTCGGGCAGCGTGAGGTCCAGCAGGACGATGTCCGGCTCGATCTGCTCGGCCAGCTCGAGCGCCCGCGCGGCGGTGCGGGCGACGACCGGCTCGAAGCCTTCGCGGGCGAGCGCCTTGGAGAAGGGGCCGGAGATGCTCGCCTCGTCCTCGACGAACAGCACCCTCGGCTTGCGCGGTACGGACATCGCGGCCGAATCTAGCCCGTGCGCGGGCGGATCGCGCAGGCTTTCCCGAGCCTTAACCCTGGGTTGTGAGGCGCTTGGGCGGGCGGCGGCCACGCTGACGGCGACCCTGAAACGAAAGGCCATCGCTCCCATGCCCTCCAGAGCCAAGCTCGCCGCACTCGTCACCGTCCTCGCCCTCGGCGCGCTCGCCGCGGTCGCGTTCGCCGCCGGCAGCGGCGGCGCCGCCGCCGATCCGACCGCGGTGCAGACCCAGGACGACCAGCCCGCCACCGAGGTCCGGACCGAGGTCGTCCGCCGAACCGTCCACCGGCGGCCGAAGGCGCCCAGCGCCGGCTCCACGGCCACCGCCCCCGGCGGCTCCCTCCCGAGCGCCTCCGGCTCCGGAGGCTCCGGTTCCGGCCGCTCCACGGCCACGGCGCCGGCGCCGGTCGCGGCACCGGCCGCCACCCCGGAAGACCACGGCCGCCACGGCGGCGACGACGACCACGGCGACGACCACGGCCGTCACGGCGACGACGACGACCTCGACGACCAGGGCGGAGACGACGACTTCGACGACGACAGCAGCGGCCACGGAGGCGACGACGATGACGACGGCGGGCACGGCAGGGGCCGCGGCCGGGGGCGCGGCGGCGATGACGACTGACCCGACCCAGGCCACCGGGGAGAGCCGGCCGGCGGGCGCGGCTCCGGGCGGGCGGGCGGCTCCGGGCGCGCCGGGGCGGGCTCGGCCCGGGCGGCCGGCGGCGTGGCCGGTCGCGGCTGGGACGGCCGGTGCGTTCCTCGCCGCTGCCGCGTTCCTCGCGGGGCAGGTCCGTGAGGGTCGTGACCCGGCGCTCGGCCCCGCAGAGCCGGCCGCCGCGGCGGCGGCGAAGCCGCGGGTCGTCGTGCTCCGGCGCGTCATCCGGCGCGTGGTGGTCCACCATCCTGCGCCGCGGGCCTCGGCCGGTGGCGCTGCTGCCGCCACCGCGCCCGCGGCGGGTGGGTCGGTCGCAGCTCCGGCTCCCGCGACCGGCGCGGCTGCGCCCGCTCCGGCCGCCGCGCCCGCTCCGGCCGCCGCGCCTGCGCCGGCACCGGCCGCGCCCGCCCCGCTCACCACGCGCTCGTCATGACCCTCCACGAGCTGGCCTTCCCAGCCATGGGGACCGGCGTCCGGGTGCTCGCCTCGGATCCCGGCCTGCTGCCGGGCGCGCGGACGGTGGTGGAGCGGCTCGCCGCGCGGCTCACGCGCTTCGACGCCGGCAGGGAGCTGTGCGCGCTCAACCGCGACCCGCGGCGCGTCGTGCCCGCCTCGGCCGAGCTGCGCGCCGCGCTCGGTGCTGCCCTGGCGGGCGCCCGGCTCACCGGCGGACTCGCCGACCCCACGCTGCTGGGCGAGCTCGAGCGGGCCGGCTACGGCGAGTCGCTGACGGGGCGCCCGCGCGCGCCGCTCGCCGCCGCCCTGGCCGCCGCGCCCGCGCGCCGCGCGGCCGCGCCCGATCCCGCTGCCCGCTGGCGGCAGGTGACGGTCGACGATCGCGCCGGCGCGATCGTCCGCCCCCCGGGACTGCGAATCGACCTCGGCGGCAGCGCCAAGGGCTTCATCGCCGACCGTGCGGCCGCGCTGCTCGCCCCCGCCGGCCCGTGCGCCGTCGACTGCGGCGGCGACCTGCGCGTACACGGCGCGCATCGCGTCCGGATCCGCCATCCGCACTCCGGCAACGCGGCCGCGGAGCTGGAGCTGCACGACGGCGCCGTCGCCACCTCGGGCATCGACGCCCGGCTCTGGCGCCGTGACGGCGGCGCCGCCCACCACCTGCTCGATCCCGCGACGGGCGAGCCCGCGTGGACCGGCGTGGTGTCGGCCACCGCGCTCGCCCCGACCGCCGCCGAGGCGGAGGCGCGGGCCAAGGCCGCGCTGCTGGCGGGCCCGCGCGCCGGCCTTGCGTTCCTGCGCGACCACGGCGGCGTGCTGGTCCACGACGACGGGACCGTGGTCGACGCGCGCCACGACGCCTCGCGCGCCATGGTCCGTGAGCACCTCGCCCGGGACCGGGGTCAGATCTTGTCTTCACGCACCGGGAAGCAAAGTGATGAAACGCAAGATCTGGCCCCGAGAGGTGTGGCGGCATGAGCGGGCGGGATCCGATGGAGTACGGGTGGTGGCTGGCGAGCCGCGCGTCCGGGCTGGTCGCGCTGGCGCTGATCACGCTGTCGGTGACGCTCGGGCTGGCGATGGCCGGCCGGGTGTCGCGGCGGCCGGGACTGGCGCGGGCGCTGGTGGCCGTGCACGAGCAGTCCGCCCTGGCCGGGCTGATCGCGATCGCCGTCCACGGGCTAACGTTGCTGGGCGACCGCTGGCTGGCACCCGGGCCGATGGGGATCGCGGTGCCGTTCGCGATGGAGTACCGGCCGCTGTGGACGGGCCTGGGCATCACGGCCGGCTACCTCGCCGCGGCGCTCGGGCTCTCCTTCTACGCGCGCCGGCGGATCGGCACGAAGCGCTGGCGCCGGCTGCACAAGCTGACGATCCTCGTCTACCTCCTCAGCGTCGCCCACACGCTCGGGGCGGGGACCGAAGCGCGCGAGCCGTGGCTGCTGGCGCCGCTGGTCCTCACGGGCGCCGCGGTGCTGTTCCTGTTCGTGATGCGGGTCCTGCCGCGCGAGGCCCCGCGCCCGAGCGCCGCTACCGCCGGCGCGCCCGGCGGACGACCGGGATGAGCGCAGTGCCGGGCGCCTCGTAGCGCACCAGCTCGGCCTTGACCGAGCGGCGGACCTCCTCGAGCCCCGTGATCTCCGACTTCAGGATCGCCGCGCGGCGCTCCAGGGCGTCCACCTTGCGGCGCATCCGCGTCAGCTTCTCCTCGAGCTCGAGCACGCGCTCGACGCCGGCGAGGTTCATGCCCCACTCGGACGTCATCTCCTGGATGCGGCGCAGGCGCTCGACGTCGTCCTGGGAGTACAGGCGCGTGCCCTTGGGCGAGCGCTGGGGCTCGATCAGCCCGCGCGCCTCGTACATGCGCAGCGTCTGCGGGTGCATCGCGGCCAGCTCGGCGGCCACGGAGATCATGAACACCCCGCGGTCGTTCGACAGCTTCGCGGTGATGCGCGTCGTCCGCCGGGCGGACATCACGCTGCCCCTCCGGCCTTCGCCTCCCGCATCAGGCGCTCACGCGGATTCCCGTTCATCGTGCTCGACAGGGCGTCGACGGCGGCGCGCTGCTCGTCGGAAAGCTCGCTCGGCACGTCGATCACGAAGCGGTAGTGGATGTCGCCGCGCTGCGAGGCGCCCTTGCCGAGCACCGGCGGCCCCTCGCCGCGCAGCCGCTGGACCGTCCCGTGCCTCGTCCCGCCGGGCACGCGCAGCTTCTTCGTGCCGTGCAGGACGGGGACCTCCACGTCGGCACCGCGGATCGCCTCGGCGATCGTGATCGGCACCTCCACCTCGAGGTGGTCGCCCTTGCGCTCGAAGATCGGCGACTCGGCGACGTGGGTCACCACGTACAGGTCGCCCGCCGGCCCGCCGCGCAGCCCCGCCTCGCCCTTGCCGGCGAGCTTGATCCGCGAGCCCTCCTTGACCCCGGGCGGGATGTTGACGCGGTACTTCTTCAGCTCGCGGAGCCGGCCCTGGCCCGCGCAGGTCGGGCACGGCTCCTCGATCACGGTGCCCGAGCCGCCGCAGCGGGAGCACGGTCGGGTGATGGAGAAGACGCCCTGGCCCTCGGACTCGACGCCGCGGCCATGGCAGACCGGGCAGACGACGGGCGAGGTGCCCGGGCGCGCGCCGGAACCGCGGCAGGTCGGGCAGGCGACGTGGGTGGCCACCGACACCGGCACCTGCGCGCCGTCGATCGCCTGCTCGAAGGACAGCGAGATCGTGGTCTCGAGGTCACGGCCCGGCTCGGCGGCCGGCTTGGTGCGCGCCCCGCCGCGGCCGGCCGTGGTGTTGAAGATCCCGTTCAGGATGTCCGAGAAGGAGCCGAAGTCGCCGGCCGGAGCACCCGCGCCGCCGCCGGCGCCGCCGAACACCGAGCCGCCGCGGTCGTAGCGCTTGCGCTTCTCCGGGTCGCCGAGGACGTCGTAGGCCTCGGAGATCTCCTTGAAGCGCTCCTCGGCGCCGGCGTCCTGGTTGGTGTCCGGGTGGTAGCGGCGGGCCAGCTTGCGGTAGGCCTTCTTGATCTCCTCCTGGGAGGCCTTGCGGTCGACGCCCAGCGTCTTGTAGTAGTCGCCCGACCGAGCCATGGCTAGATGCTCGCGATCATCAGGCCGCCACGATGACCCGCGCGGGCCGCAGCACCGCGCCGTTGATCCGGTAGCCCTGCTGGTAGACCTCGACCACGGTGCCGGGCTCGGCCTCCTCGGACGGCTGGGAGGCCATCGCCTCGTGCTCGGTGGGGTCGAACGCCTCGCCGGTGGGCGCGAACGGCTGGATGCCGACCCGCCCGAGGGCGCGGACGAGCTCGTCGCGCACGAGCGCGAAGCCCTTGACGACGTCCTCGTGGCCGGCGGCCGCCTTGAGCGCGTGCTCGAGGTGGTCGAGCGCCGGGAGCAGCTCCTTGGCGAGCTTGCCCACGCCGCGGTCGAGCGCCGCCGCGTTCTCGCGCGCCATCCGCTTGCGGAAGTTCTCGAAGTCCGCCTGCGTGCGCTGGGCGAGCGCGAGGTACTTCGCGGCCTCGTCGCCCTCCGGAGCGGCGGGCTCGGCCTCGAGCTCCTCGTCGAGGGGGGCCTCGGGGTCCTCCAACGAGGTCTCCCCCGAGGCGGGCTCGGCCGCCACGGGGGACTCCTCCTCGTGCTGCTTCGCGGGGTCCGTCATCACTTCTGCTCGTCGACGACCTCGGCGTCGACGACCTCCTCCTCGGCCTCGGCGCCCGCGCCGTCGGCGGAGCCGCCGTTGGCGGTCTGCGCCTGCTCGGCCTGCGCGCGCTCGTACATCGCCTCGGAGACCTTGTGGAACGCGGTCTGCAGGCGCTCGGTCTTGGCGCGGATGTCCTCCGCGTCGTCCGTCTTGACGGCCTCCTCGAGGTCCTTGACGGCGTCCTCGATCTCGGTCCGCGACGCCTCGTCGACGTTGTCGCCGAGGTCCTTGAGCTGCTTCTCGGCCTGGTAGGCGGCCGACTCGCCGGCGTTGCGGGCCTCGGCCAGCTCGCGCAGGCGCTTGTCGTCCTCGGCGTGCGCCTCGGCGTCGCCGACCATGCGCTTGATCTCGTCGTCGGACAGGCCCGAGCCCGCCTTGATCTCGATCTTCTGCTCCTTGCCGGTCCCCAGGTCCTTGGCGGAGACGGCGAGGATGCCGTTGGCGTCGATGTCGAACGCCACCTCGACCTGCGGGATGCCGCGCGGGGCGGGCGGGATGCCCGTGAGCTGGAACTTGCCCAGCGACTTGTTGTAGGTCGCCATCTCGCGCTCGCCCTG
>Ga0136617_10000492_pt1 | contig 33070 bp, 35 predicted proteins | sample AntDrymUQ3222106_2_FD_129672 | JGI IMG/M metagenome (GOLD analysis project Ga0136617, IMG submission 129672) | Polar desert sand microbial communities from Dry Valleys, Antarctica - metaG UQ322 (21.06) | ecosystem: Environmental > Terrestrial > Soil > Desert | place: Antarctica: Dry Valley... | reverse complement strand
GCGACGTTCGAAGTCATTTACGGGCACGCGTGGAAAGGCGCCCCAAAACGCACTGCCGAAGGCCATCCGATCGTCAACATCTCGCGCCCGGCGCGACGCTGACGTTGGCCAGCTCACAGGGTCTCTTCGTGACCGGCACCGACACCAACGTCGGTAAGACTTTGGTGACGGTCGCGTTGCTGCGCGCGCTGGTCGGGAGCGGCTACCGCGCGATCGGTATGAAACCGGTAGCGGCAGGATTGCCGTCAGGGATCGACGTGCCCGCGGATGTGACAGCCCTCGCCGCGGCGGGAAATATTGGCGCGCCACTTGCGGATCGCAGTCCTTATGTGTTTGCGCCGGCCATCGCGCCGCATTTGGCGGCGGCCCAAGCTGGCACCGCGATCGAGCTCGACACAATCCGCGCGGCGTATGCGCGGCTGGCAGCGATTGCCGATTTCGTGGTCGTCGAAGGCGCGGGCGGCGCGCTGGTTCCGCTCGGTGACCGGATCGACATGCTGGATATCCCGGTGACGCTTGCGCTACCGGTCGTGCTGGTCGTCGGCATCCGGTTGGGATGCTTGAACCATGCGCTGCTGACATCGTTGGCGATTCGCGCGCGCGGGTTGCGTCTCGTCGGCTGGGTTGCCAATCGGATCGATGCCGCGATGGCGCATGCGGATGCGAATGTAGCGGATTTGGAACGACGGCTTGGCGTGCCGCTGGTGGCCGACATTCCGCATGGACAAGCCGCATCGCTTGCCGGCACTGCGTTGGACAAGATCGGGATAAGGCCTCGGCCCGCAACGGAATAGCGTGCGAGAGACGCGTTAGTGTCCTGGCCCGACGATCCGGTAGACAACGAGAGGTCGCTTAGATTCCCGCGAAGACAAGATCCAGCGCCGCAATGATCTCGGTGCGCTGGGCGGAGAGATTGCCCGTTCTTTCGCCGAGATTGGCTCTCGAGACGCCCGCGAGTTCAGGAGCGAGCATGACGAGCTGCTTGCCACCAATCGCAAATGTCGGATTGAGGCGTGATATGGCTTTGCCTTTGGTGACGTCCGACCGGTAAAGCGGCACCACTACGCTGGTAAGCAACGTCTCCAGGAGATCCGACGGAACATCCAAAAGGTACGGAACCCGCACGCGCGTGGCTGGATTGACGTTTCGGTAGACGTCGAACTGGGGCATTAGAACAGCCGCAATCCGTCGCTGAAAGTTCCATGCTTTTCGGTGTGCGCGTTATAAGCCGCAAGCGCGGCGCGGTTGACATCCAGCCATTCTTCCCGCTGTTTTTCGCCCACGGCCTGCGTGAGGCTAGCCTCGAACACCTGTGAGAGATTCATTTTCAGCCGCTTTGCCTCTGCCAACAACACGTCCTTCACACTTAGATTCGTGGGTTTGCGCAGGGCAGGGCGCTTCGCGGAAGGCGGCACATTGTCTCCCTCGCTGTACGATTTTAATGCGCATAGTTTATGCGCAGGCGGCTTGCTTTATGCGCAGGCGGCTTGCGATGCAAGCTCGCTTGGTCATTCACGTCGCCGATTCATGATGGCGAGCGGAATTTAACGTCGTGGCTGGTCGTTCCCAGAGGGTCCATGCTAAGATTTTACGGCTTTCAGCGTCGTTGCCGCTGTCATGGGCGGAAGCGTTGGAAAGTAACTTGGAAGTTGGTGAGATGCCCACGGCTTTTGACGGCGCGGGGAGCTGCGGGGACGTCCGGGCATTGCGAGGGAATAGGAGACATGCCAGTCGCAACGCTGCCGCCGTTACACGTCGAACCTTTGTCTTGCGCCGATCTTCGTACCGATCCGGGCACCGATCTCGACATCGTCGCGCGGCGAAATAATTCGCTTGGTGCACGCCAACTGTGGGCGGTGTTCGGCTTCCTGGCGGCGTTCAGTCTCGCCTTGGCAGGCGCGTTCGCGATGGCGGGCGCTTGGATGGTGATGCCGTACTCGATACTGGAACTCGCGCTCGTCGGGTTGGCGTTCCGCCTCGTTGAACGGCGTGCAGGTGATTGGGAGCGCCTGGTGGTGGCCGGCGATCGGGTCATTGTGGAAAAACAGGCGGGTGGCCGCTTGGAACGACGTGAATTCAACCTCTGCTGGCTGCGCATCGAATGCGAAGATCGGGCTCGGGGCGGCGAGGCGCGGAGCGCTTTTCGTCGATTCGGTACGGAGCCAGGGCTGACGCTCTCGTTCGCCGGTGAATCGTGGCGCTTTGGCGATACGCTTCTGGCAGACGAACGAGTAGCGGTTGCGCAGAAATTGCGGCGTTTGGCCGCGGCGCGGCGATAGGCACCCGCTTGCGGCCGAGCATTTGGATGCGAACTCAGCAGAAAGTGACCGAGGTCAGCATGGCGGGCATTAGCACGGGAAGCGGCGCAGCGCGACGGCGGCTGAAGATGTTGTCGGCCGGGCTCGCGGGGTGCGCGTTCGCGCAGAGCCATGTCGCGCTGGCCGCGTTCGAATGGAACCTGCAGACGCCCGTCACGCCGATTGCGCAACAGATGTTCGATCTGCATTCGTACATCTTCTGGATCTGTGTTGCGATCTTCATCCTCGTCTTCGGTGTGATGTTCTACTCGATTTTCAAGCACCGGAAATCGGTCGGGCACCGAGCTGCCCAGTTTCACGAGAATACTTTCGTGGAAATCGTATGGACGGTCATCCCATTCTTCATCCTGCTGTTCATGGCGTACCCTGCCACCAAGACGATTCTCGGGATGAAGGACGCCACGGCGCCCGATCTGACCATCAAGGTCACCGGCTATCAGTGGAAGTGGGGCTACGATTACCTGCAGGAGGGCATCGGGTTTTATTCCAGTTTGGCGACTCCTCTCGCACAGATCGAGAATCGGGAGCCCAAAGGCGAGAACTACCTGCTGGAAGTCGATAACCCGCTGGTCGTCCCCGTCGACTCCAAGGTGCGGGTGCTGATAACGGCCAGCGACGTGTTGCACGCGTGGTGGGTACCGGCGTTCGGGGTGAAGCAGGACGCGATCCCGGGTTTCGTCCGCGATTCGTGGTTCAAGGCGGAGCAGGTCGGGACGTACCGCGGCAGTTGCGCGGAATTGTGCGGCAAGGAGCACGGTTTCATGCCCGTTGTCGTCGAGGTGAAGTCGAAGGACGACTATGCCCGCTGGCTCGCCGAGCAAAAGCAGAAGGTCGCGGTGGTCGCCGAGGACCCGAATAAGGTGATGGCGCATGCCGATCTTGTCGGCAAGGGCGAGAGTGTGTTCGCTCAGAACTGCATGGCGTGCCACCAGGCGACCGGCAAAGGCGTAGCGGGCGCGTTTCCTCCGCTCGACGGTTCGCAGATCGTCAATGGCCCCAAGGTGGCGCAGATCGCTCTGCTGCTCAACGGCAAGCCCGGGACCGCGATGGCCTCGTTCAAGCAACTATCGGATACGGATTTGGCCGCGGTCATCACGTACACACGGAATGCGTGGAGCAACAAAACCGGTGACGCGGTCCAGCCGGCGGAAGTAAGGACGGCACGCCAGTGATGCATACGCAAGTAATGTGCACGAAATCCCGGTCGCCAGACGACCGGAAACATATCGGAGAAGTCGGATGAGCACCATTCCGCACGATCATGTCGCCCCTCACGAACACGATCAGGATCACGCTCATGGCTACGCCGGCGGGATCATGCGCTGGATCACCACGACGAATCACAAGGATATCGGCACGCTGTATCTGCTGTTCTCGCTCTTGATGTTCTTCGTGGGCGGGTGCATGGCGCTGACGATTCGCGCAGAGCTATTCCAGCCGGGGTTGCAGGTCGTCCATCCCGAGTTCTTCAATTCGATGACCACACTGCATGGACTCATCATGATCTTTGGGGCGATCATGCCGGCGGCGGTGGGCTTCGCGAACTGGCAGATTCCGATGATGATCGGCGCGCCCGACATGGCGTTTGCGCGGATGAACAATTGGAGCTTCTGGTTGTTGCCTCCCGCGGTGATCATGCTGATGGTTTCGTTTTTTGTTCCGGGCGGCGCGGCCGCGGGCGGATGGACGCTCTACCCGCCACTCTCCGTGCAGGCGGGCATGGGGATGGACCTGACGATTTTTGCGATCCACATCATGGGCGCGTCGTCGATCATGGGGTCGATCAACATCGTGACGACGATCCTCAATTTGCGCGCGCCCGGCATGACGCTCATGAAGATGCCGATGTTTTGCTGGACGTGGCTGATCACTGCCTATCTGCTGATTGCCGTGATGCCGGTGCTGGCGGGCGCGGTGACGATGCTTCTGACCGATCGCCACTTCGGTACGTCGTTTTTCAACGCGGCCGGCGGCGGTGACCCGGTGTTATTCCAGCATGTGTTCTGGTTCTTCGGCCATCCGGAGGTCTACATCCTGATCCTGCCCGCGTTCGGCATCGTTTCGCAGGTGCTGCCGACGTTTTCCCGCAAGCCGCTGTTCGGCTATGCATCGATGGTGTACGCGACCGCCGGCATCGCGATTCTGTCGTTCCTGGTCTGGGCGCACCACATGTTCACGGTCGGCATGCCCACAGCCGGCCTGTTGTTTTTCATGTACGTCACGATGCTCATTGCCGTGCCCACCGGCGTCAAGGTGTTCAACTGGTTGGCTACGATGTGGAAGGGGGCGATGACCTTTGAGGCGCCGATGCTGTTTGCGGTCGGCTTTCTGTTCCTGTTCACGATGGGCGGCTTCACCGGCCTGGTCCTCGCGATCACGCCCGTGGACATCCAGTTGCACGATACGTACTACGTCGTCGCGCATTTCCACTACGTCATGGTTGCGGGAAGCCTGTTCGCGTTTTTCGCCGGCGCGTATTACTGGCTGCCCAAGTGGACCGGCACGATGTACGACGAAACGATCGGCAAGTGGCATTTTTGGGGATCGATGATCTTTTTCAACGTTACGTTTTTCCCGATGCATTTTCTTGGTCTTGCGGGAATGCCGCGGCGAATCCCCGATTACGCGCAGCAGTTCGCCGACTGGAATCTGATCGCGTCGATCGGCGCGTTCGGCTTCGGCTTCTCGCAGCTTCTCCTCGTCTACGCGGTGATCAAGTGCATCCGCGGCGACGGAGAAAAGGCGTCCGCCAAGCCGTGGGAAGGAGGCGATACGCTTGAATGGACGTTGCCGTCGCCGGCGCCTTACCACACGTTCGAAACGCCGCCAGCGGTCAGGTAGGAGCGCAGGCGATGACCGCCGCGGAGAAATGCGCGCGAGACGGATCGCGCATTCGGCGCGCCAACCTGCGCACCGGGCTCATTCTTGCGGCGATTGCGCTCGTGTTTTTTGTCGGGATCATCGCAACCCGATTCATCGGCGATTCGGCGACGGGCATGTCGGTCGTCGGCATCTCGATTCTTTTGTTCCTGGCAATTGCGATCGGCCGGAATTTTCGCAAATGAGTACGCAATCGAGCGCGCCAGCAACGACATGCGATCATCGTTGATGAACGACGAACTCCGCCGGTCTAACATCGCGTTGCTCAGAAAGTTGGGCGTCGTTGTCGTCGGCATGTTTGCCTTCGGCTTCGCGCTGGTCCCGCTCTACGAGAAGATCTGTCAAGTGACGGGAATCCGCAATATTGCGCGCGCCGACGACGTTGCGAACACGCAGATCGATGCTGCGCGCAGCGTACGTATCGAATTCGATTCGAATCTGCGCAGCCTGCCGTGGACGTTCAAGCCGCTGGAAACGGTCGTGGACGTGCATCCCGGAGAAGTGCGCCAAGTGGAGTACGAAATCGTCAACACGACCGACCGTACGATCAGCGGGCAGGCGATTCCCAGCTATGGTCCGCAGCATGCGGCTCAATATTTCAAGAAACTCGACTGCTTCTGCTTCGCCAAGCAAACATTGCATCCCGGTGAAACGCGCAGAATGCCGGTCGTCTTCGTCGTCGATCCTAAAGCGCCGGCGGAGCTCGCGACGATCACGCTGTCGTACACGTTTTTCGAGGTCGAAGGCGGCGGCGAGAAGAAGCTTGTCATGTCTGACGGTAAAGCACGCTAGTGTCCCGAGTCGCTAATTCGCTGCACAAAAGATACCGAGAATCGGCGCCCCGTCTCTTTGAACCTTCGTGCAGATCCAACCGGCGCATGTCGACGGAGTTCTCCACCTCCGCGGTCACATCCCCGCAGGCGGGGCCCCTGCTCCGCGCTCCGGTGTCCGACTTTGTCGCAAATCCTCGCCAGGTACCCCAACCTGGCTGCGGTTTGCTTCGCGTCTGGCACCGATTTCGGCACTTTTGCATAACGACCTGCGGCACGGCATCTACCCTTTACGCAACGAACTAACGACTCGGGACACAAGAGAGAGAAGCCACCGATGACCGCAACCGCCCACGACGCCAAGCCGTACTACTTCATCCCACAACCGTCGTACTGGCCGATTACCGGCTCGTGCGCGTTGCTGTTGATGGGGACGGGCGGCGCTTTCTGGATGAACAGCATCGCTGCGGGACCGTGGATGGTTGCCGTCGGGTTCGCGCTTCTCGTCTTCATGATGTTTGGCTGGTTCGGCGTTGTCATCGGCGAATCGGAGCAGCGGCTCTACAACCGAAAAGTGGATACGTCGTTCCGTTGGAGCATGAGCTGGTTCATCTTCTCGGAGGTCATGTTTTTTGCAGCATTTTTCGGAGCGTTGTTTTACATTCGCAACATTGCGGTGCCCGACCTGGGCAGTCTCGAGCAAAAGCTCTTGTGGCCCGGCTACGCCTCCCAGTGGCCGACCGAAGGCCCCTATCTCGATTCCCGATTCACGCCCATGGGCGCGTGGGGAATTCCGGCGCTCAATACCCTAATTCTGTTGACGTCCGGCGTCACGCTGACGATTGCCCACCACGCGCTGCAAGCGGGTCAGCGCGGCAAGCTCAAGCTGTTCCTGTTTCTGACGATTGCCCTTGGCGCGACGTTCATGGGATTCCAGGCCTACGAGTACATCCATGCCTACAGCGCGCTGAACCTGAAGCTCTCGAGCGGCGTCTACGGCTCGACGTTCTTCATGCTGACCGGCTTCCACGGTGCGCACGTCACCATTGGCGCCATTATGCTGACCGTCATGCTGTTCCGCGTTTTCAAAGGCCACTTCGACGCCGAGCATCATTTCGCGTTCGAAGCCGCCGCATGGTATTGGCACTTCGTCGACGTTGTCTGGCTGCTGCTGTTCGTCCTCGTGTATTTTCTCTGACACGCAGGGGCGAGCACCGACCCAAGGCCGCGCTCGCGCGCCGCGCGATTTTTCGAGGCGTCGCGCAACGGACATGCTGGGGACCCTTAGCGAAGCCCAGCAGGTCCGATCCACCCCATCCAGTAGGAGAAAAAGAGGAAGCCGAACAAAGTCACCGAAAGCGCGACGCGGATGGTCAGCGCCCACACGACGCGCGAACCTTTGCCGCCATCGCGATAGAGGAACACAAGGGCGGAGAAGAGCGCCACGATGATGGTAATCAACGCGGCAACGACTAAGAGCTTCATTTTTCGGTTGCGCGGCCTCGCTCTTGTCTAGTGTATTGAAACATTGTCGCCGGCGCCGACCCATTTGATGAGGGAGATCACCGCTGTGCCGTCGGAACGCCGCTGCCGGCCCAAAGCGTTGCCGACGCTTGCGGCGATCGTGGCGATCGCGATTTTTGTCGCAGCCGGAGAATGGCAGCGCGGGCGGATGGGTCAGAAGCAGGCGTTGCGCGCCCAATTCGAGCTGGCTTATCAAGCCGTGCCGGTTCCGCTGCCTGCCGCGAGCGATGATTGGTCGATCTGGCGCTATCGCGCGGTGGTGGCGGAAGGCGTCTTCGATGCGCAACGCCAGATTTTGCTCGATAACAAAGTGCATCGCGGGCGCATCGGCTTTTACGTCGTCACCCCATTGCTCTTGCACGACGGCCGTGCGGTACTCATCGACCGCGGCTTTGTCGCGGGCACCGGCAGTCGGGCGGCGTTGCCGTCAGCCCCTCCGCCGGCCGGAATTGTGACGGTACGCGGCCGCGTCAACATCCCGCCCGCTCGCTATCTGGAACTGGCGCGCGTGCCGCAAGCGGGACCCGTCTGGCAGAATCTCGACCCGGCGCGCTTTTCCGAAGCAACGGGGATAGCCGTTTTGCCGATTGTCGTCGAGCAGGCAGCCGTCGACGGGGCAGCCGAGTCGTTGAGTCGCGGCTCAACCCCGCCGGATTTTGGCGATGCGCGCCATCGCGTTTATATGGTCCAGTGGTATGCATTCGCGGCGCTTGCGGCCGGACTGTGGCTGTACTTTAACCTGCGGCGCGGCCCGGGGACCCAGAATCGCTAATTCGCTGAACAAAGGCGATCGAGAATCGACGCGTGATTCGCGTTCGCCTCCGCCAGCGCGCGGCATGCAGCCGAAAAACAAGCGCACGCTTCTCTTGATTGCCGCGGTGGCGGTGGCACCGATCGTCGTATCGTACGCTGCGTATTACCTGTTTCCGCGGGAAACCAAGGCCAACTATGGCGAGTTGCTGCCGACCCGTTTGGCGCCGCCGCTCGCCGGGACGCGCCTCGATGGCGCTGCGTTCGAGCTGGCCAGTCTGCGCGGCAAATGGATACTCACCATCGCCGCACCCGCCGCGTGCGACGTGAGATGCACGCAGGCTCTGCACGCAACCCGCCAGGCGCGCGTGATCCAGGGCAGGGAGCGCGAACGAGTGCAGCGCGTGTGGCTCGTGACCGACCTGGGAACGCCGGAAGTTGCGCTGCTCGCCGACCATCCCGATCTCGTGGCGGCGCGAGTTCCGATGACGGCGGTCGCAGCACTACCTGCGGGCGTGGAGCGCATTTACCTGATCGACCCACTCGGCAATCTCGTCCTATCGTATTCGCGTGAACCGGATATCAAAGCGGCTGCTCGGGATCTGCAACGGCTGCTGCGCGCGTCGCGCATCGGCTGACCCGATTCTCCACCGCTGACGTGTAAAATTGCTCCTTTCCCGAACTCCGCCTTCCCGATGATGACGACGCTCGCGCTCGCCGAAAGCCGCGTACGGCAATTCGTCGCGCTGACCAAGCCGCGCGTCGTCTCGCTGATCGTTTTTTGCGCGGTGATCGGCATGTTCCTCGCGGTCCCAGGCTTGCCGCCGGCGCACACGGTTTTTGCAGCGACCTTGGGCATCGCGCTCGTGGCAGGCGCCGCGGCCGCGGTGAATTGTCTGGTCGAGCAAAAGATCGACGCGGCGATGGAGCGCACGCGCGCACGCCCTCTGCCGCGCGGCAAGCTCACAAGGCTCCACGCACTCGCATTCGCCGGTTGCATTGGTGGAGCCGGCTTGTGGCTCCTGTTTCACCTGGTCAATCCGCTGACGATGTGGCTGACGTTCGGGACGTTTGTCGGTTATGCGGTGATCTACACGATCGTGCTCAAGCCCGCCACGCCGCAGAACATCGTCATCGGCGGCGCTTCCGGCGCCATGCCGCCGGTGCTGGGCTGGGCGGCGGTCACCAACGACATTGCCCCGGAACCGTTGCTGCTATTCCTGATCATCTTCATCTGGACGCCGCCGCATTTCTGGTCGCTCGCGCTCTATCGCGCAAAAGACTATGCGAACGCCGGATTACCGATGCTCCCGAACACACATGGACAGAAGTACACGCGGCTGCAGATCGTGCTTTATACCTGCGCGCTTATCGGTGTCTCGCTGCTGCCGTATGCGATTCGGATGAGTGGCGTTCTGTATCTGGTGGCGGCACTCGCGCTGGGCGGCGTGTTTCTCGGCTACTCGCTCAAGTTGTACCGAAGTTACAGCGACGCGTTGGCGCGGGCAACGTTTCGTTTCTCGATCGTGTACCTGGCAGCGCTTTTTTCGGCGCTGCTCATCGATCACTATTGGCGCTGATGCTGCGCGGGGCGGCGACGGCACTGCACGCGTTGATGCTGATCATCGCTGGCGCCGCGCTCATCGCGTGTTCGCCCGAAGGGCCCAAGTTCAAGTCCTCCGACGTTACCGGCGCGTCGTTCGCACGTGATTTCGCGCTGACCGACCATACCGGAACGAAACGCTCGCTCGCCGATTACCGTGGCAAGGTGGTTGTCGTCTTCTTCGGCTTTACCCAGTGTCCGGACGTCTGTCCGACGACGCTCGCCGACCTCGCCGAAACCATGCGCCGTTTAGGATCCGACGCCGGAAGGGTTGCCGTGCTCTTCGTGACCGTGGACCCGGAACGCGACACGGCGGAACTGCTTGCGCAATATGTGCCCGCCTTCGATCCGCGCTTCGTCGGCCTCTCCGGCGATGCCGCCGCGATCGAGCGAACCGCCAAGGAGTTCAAGGTGCTCTACCAGAAGCAGCCGGGCAAGACGCCCGGCAGCTACTCGATGGACCATTCGGCCGGCAGCTTCGTGTTCGACCCGCAGGGGCGTCTGCGTCTCTACGTGAGCCATGGTCAAGGACCCGACGTCTTCACGCACGACTTCCGCGCGTTGCTGAGCGAATCAAGCCGTTCTTGACGCGCAGTAGTCGCGCCAGATGTAGCGCAATGCGGTCTCGAAAGTGCGCGCGAATCGCGGCGCGTCGGTGAGAGGCGACGCTGCCACGTGATCGCGCAGCCTCGCGCGCAACGCCGACAGACCTGCAATGTCAGCGTGCCATCGCTGCCCAATGGCGATGAAGGCGTCCTCGGCCTGTGCCACCAAGTCGGAATGACCGCACGCATGCAACATCGCCGCGGTTTGCCGGCCGATCATCGTCTTGCCGAGCAGCGTCACGACGGGAACACCCATCCATAGAGAGTCCAAGGTCGTCGCGCCGCCGTTGTGCGGGAACGTGTCGAGCGCGAGATCGACGTCGGCGTATTGACGGAGCATCTCGGCGTACGCTGACGGTGGGCGCAATTCGAGGCGATGCGCGGCGATTCCGTGAGAGGCAAAGCGCGCGAGCGCGGCGGTGCGGATGTCATCATCTTCGAATTCGCGCGCCTTGATGAGGAGCCGCGCGTCGGGGATTGCCGTCAGGAGTCGCGCCCACAACGCGCGCACGGGCTCGGCGGTTTTCGCCCAGCGGTTGAAGCTGCCGAATGTCAGATAGCCGTTGCGCAGGACCGGCGCCGGCGAGACATCGGGTGCCTCTTGTGGCGGGAGAAAGCACAATCGCGTGGGCAAGGCGAACGGACGCTCGGTGAAATGCCGCTGCGTCCCCTCCGGCGAGGAAATATCGTCGGTCAGGATGTAATCGATCGCCGGCACGCCGGTCGTGTCGAAATAATCAAGCCAGCTCAACTGGCGCGGAGCGAGCCGTCGTGCAAACGCAAGCAAACGATTGCCGCCGGAATGACCCGCGAGATCAATCATGATGTCAATGCGATCAGCGCGGACTTGCGCGGCGAACAAGTCATCGTCAAGCGTTTCAATGGGCCGCCATTCGTCAACGGCGGCGCGCAGTCGTGCGGTGATCGCATCCGCGCGCGACGAATTCGCATAAAAAATGAAGTTCAGCCGCTGCGGGTCGCGGTGCTCGAGCAACGGCAGCAACACGTTGGGAACTGGGCCGGTCACGACGTGCGGCGTCACCAATCCGACTCTCAACGCTCGTTCCGGATCGGAGGTATCGGTGGTCGGAGCTTCGAGCGGCAAATGAGCAACGTGCTGCTGCGCCCAGCGAACGTGTTCAGCGAAGATGGCGTCGGCCGAATAGCTTGCCGAGAAATGCAGGAGCATCAGCAGATTGCTGTGCAATTCCGGCGAGTCCGGCGTGCGTAGCAGCGCGCCACGCAGCGCCGCGATCGCGGCGTCGGGCTGACCCGCCGCGAGCAGCACCAGTGCGTAGCCATTCACCAAGTAACCGTCGTCTCCGGATTCCGCGACCGCTTGCTCAAGATAGGGCAAGCTGCGGCTCAACTGACCGGCGCTACAGAGCGCGAGTCCGAGCCGGCGGCGCACGTCCGGTAATGCAGGATCGATCGCGAGCGCACGTTCCAGTAGTGCGATGGCATCCACGGTGCGTTCAAGGCGCAGGAGCATAAGCCCCAAATTCGCGAGCGACGGAACGTGCCGCGGCCGCATGGCGAGCGCCGCGCGATAGTGTCTTTCGGCAGTCTCTAGGTCGCCGCGAATGCGCGCGAGCTGTCCCAGGTTGAAATGGGCGCCCCAATGATCGGGCTCGAGTGCCAGCACCTGGGTAAACGCCTCGACCGCGGCGTCGGGTTGGCGTTGCTTCTGCAACGCGACGCCCAATCCAAGGTGCGCGCTCACGAGTTCCGGCGCGGCGCACAGCGCGACGCGAAAGACTTCCGACGCGCGCAACGAGTCACCCGCCTCGAGCAGCGCGAACCCTTGCTCGAGCAGAGCGGTCGCGGAGGTGGCCAATGGTTGCGCGGACCTTACTTCGAGGATCCGCGCTCGATCAACTCGATCTTGTATCCGTCCGGATCCTCGACGAACGCGATGACGGTGGTCCCGCCCTTGACTGGTCCAGCTTCCCGCGTGACCTTGCCTTGTTTCGCTCTCACCGCAGCGCACGTCGCGGCGGCGTCGGCCACTTCGATCGCAATGTGCCCGAACCCGCTGCCAAGATCGTATTGCTCAACGCCGTAGTTGTACGTGAGCTCGAGGACGGCGCCGTCGGTTTCATCATCGTAGCCGACGAAGGCCAGTGAATATTCTTGCTCGGGACGATCGGTCGTACGCAGCAGGCGCATCTGCAGCACGCCCGTATAAAACGCCACGGCGCGCTGCAGATCGCCGACGCGCAACATCGTGTGCAGCATTCTCATCGCAAGAGCATTCAGGCCGCTAAATCTCGATCATCTCAAAATCTTCTTTGCGGGCGCCGCATTCCGGACACGTCCAGTTCGGCGGGACATCTTCCCAACGGGTTCCAGGCGCAATGCCTTCTTCGGGTGCTCCTGAAGCTTCGTCGTAGACCCAGCCGCAAATGAGACACATATACTTCTTCATCGAATGATTGCGTTGGCGACTGGCGTAAAATGACGAAATTGTAACTGGTCTCGCTCGCGTCGCGGTCCAAAAGCCTCCGCGTTCTCGTGCCTGCCGATGCCCGTCGCTCGCGATCCCGCCGTTCCGCCGATCGTCCTGTCCTTTGCCGCATCGGACCCGTCCGGCGGCGCAGGCATTCAGGCGGATCTGCTGACGCTTTCGAGCATGGGCTGCCATCCGCTGTCGGTGATCACCGCATTGACGGTGCAGGACACGTTGGGCGTCGAGAACATCATGGCGATCGACGCAGACTGGGTCGTCGACCAGGCGCGTTGCTTGCTCGAGGACATGCCCGTGGATGCTTTCAAGATCGGCGTGCTGGGCAGCGTCGAGAACATCACCGCCATTGCCGAGATCGTTTCCGATTATCCCGATGTGCCGTTGATCCTCGATCCGGTCATGGCCTCGGGACGCGGCGACGAGCTGGCGACGGACGACATGACGCACGCGATGCGGGAACTCTTACTGCCGCAAACCACACTCCTCACGCCGAACAGCATCGAGGCGCGACGGTTGGCCGACTGTGACGACGACGATGAAACCGCGCTCGCAGTGTGCGCGGGCCGCTTGATCGAGTCGGGCTGCGAGTTCGTCCTGGTGACGGGCACGCACGAGAATACGCCGCAAGTCGTGAATACGCTTTTTGGCAAAGGTGGCGTTGTGCGAACCGATTCCTGGCCTCGGCTGTCCGGCTCCTTTCATGGTTCCGGCTGCACGCTGGCCGCGGCTATCGCGGCGATGCTCGCCAACGGCCTCGAGTTGCCCGAAGCGGTGCGCGAGGCGCAGGAATATACGTGGAACACGCTCAAGAAGGCCTACCGACCCGGCATGGGCCAATACCTGCCCGACCGGCTGTTCTGGGCACGTGAAGAGAGTGACCCACCCACCGAAGAGCCCGAACGCTCGCGAGTTGATGCGCGCGGCAGTCACTGAACACACCGCCAAACTGTGAACCCCTGCTTTTGTCGGATTGGTCATCCGCAGCGGAAAAAACGGGACGCCGTCACGGCCGGTTCCGCAGAATGCGGTGGGACTTTAATCGTTATGGATGAACTGGTTCCTTGAAGCGCGTCGATGAAACCGACCAACCAGTGTCGTTATCGCGACGGCGCCTACAGGGGCTCTATGCCGTCACACCCGATACGCGCGATACCGATCTCCTGGTGGCCAAAGTCGAAGCTGCGCTCGCGGGCGGTGCGCAAGCGATACAGTATCGCAACAAGACTGGATCAGTCGCTGCAAGGCGCGAACAGGCGCAGCGGATCGCGCACGTTTGCGCGCAGCGCGGTGTCCTGCTCGTCATCAACGATGACGCGGAGCTCGCTGATGCCGTAGATGCGGACGGCGTTCATCTGGGTCGCGACGACGGCGACGTTGCCAGCGTTCGTGCGAAGAGGGGGGAAACGATGCTCATCGGCGTTTCGTGTTACGGTGATTTCGCGCGCGCGCAGCACGCGGTCGAGCAGGGCGCCGAGTACGTTGCGTTCGGCAGCTTTTTTGCTTCGAGTGCGAAGCCAGGCGCGGTGCGCGCAGACCTGTCGCTTTTGCTGCAAGCACGCGCGCTAGGCGTTCCCGTCGTTGCAATTGGCGGGATCACCGCCGGCAACGCGCGCATCGTGATCGACGCCGGAGCCGACGCGGTGGCCGTGATCACGGACGTATTCGGTCACGACGATCTTGATGCCGTTACGCGCGCGGCGTCGGCCATCGCCGCGGTCTTCGACACACCGCTACCAATGCCGGTCCGCGACTAATGGGATCCCGCGTCAGCATGATCGTGCGCTCGATGGCTCGGCCGGAGCTCGGCAGAGCACTCGCGTCGCTCGCCGCGCAGACGCATGACGACCTCGAGATCGTACTGGTTGATGCGACCGGCGGCGCGCATCCTTCACCGCCTCCGACTTGCGGAAGGTTTCCAATCGCGTTTGTCGCGGGTTCGAAACCGCGCACGCGCCCAGTCGCGGCGAACGCCGGATTGGAGGCGGCTAGCGGCGATTACCTGGGATTCCTCGACGATGACGATGCACTCGACCCGACACATGTCGCGAACCTGGTCGATGCGCTTGCCTTGCAGCAGGAACGGGCGGTTGCGTACACGCACGCGCGCGAGGTTGACGCCCGAGGGGCAACCGTCCGTATCCGTAACGAGCCGTATTCGCGCTTTTTGCTGTTTCAGGATTCCTATATTCCAATCAATGCGGTGCTGTTTCGCCGCGCGCTGCTCGAACATTGCCAGTTCGATGCCACCCTCGAGGTCGCCGAGGACTGGGACTTCTGGATCCAGGCGTCCGTGGTTTCGGATTTCATCGCCATACCGCAAGTGACTGCGATCTACCACTCTGACTTGGGAACCTCCGGTACCGGCGCAGGCGCCAATCACGACCGCCCAAAAGTGGCACGGTTTTGGGCACGCATTGCTGCGAAGTGGCAAATGACCGGGGAAGCGCTCGCGCGGGATCTAGAGCGGCGTTTCGAGCACGCGCTGCAGGCGTACACGCACAATGACCACGCCCTGGCGGACGCCCTCTCCGATGATGTGCTTCGTCTCTATCGCTTTCATGGAGACGCGCTCACGTTGTCCGGAACGCTTGCGGCAATGCGCGGCGACTTCACGGTCGCGGCCGAGCGCTTCGCCGTGGCTGCCGCGGAAAACCCGCGAGATGCATCAGTGCAATTCAATCTCGCGCAGGCGCTTGATCGTTTGCACGGCGGGCGCGAGGCCGCGGCGGCCTACGCGCGCGTGCTCGAGCTTGAGCCCGACCACCCATACGCCCGGCAGCGCGCGGTCGCGCTGGCACGAACGCACGTCCATGACCTCCCGTAACGACGAACTCTTCGCGCGGGCGCAGCGCACGATTCCGGCCGGCGTCAATTCGCCGGTGCGTGCGTTTCGCGCGGTGGGCGGCACGCCCCGTTTTTTCACGCGTGGACAAGGCGCGTACGTCTGGGACGCCGACGCAACACGGTATATCGATTACGTCGGCTCGTGGGGACCCGCCATCCTGGGGCACGCCCATCCCGCGGTCGTCCGCGCAGTGCAAGAGACTGCGGTCCACGGACTTTCGTTCGGAGCGCCGACTGAACTCGAGATCGTGATGGCGGAAACGCTGGTGCGACGCCTGCCGTCGCTCGAACTCGTCCGCCTGGTTTCCTCGGGTACCGAAGCGACGATGTCTGCGCTGCGGCTTGCTCGTGGCTACACCGGTCGTACGAAGATCGTCAAATTCGAGGGGTGTTATCACGGTCACGGCGACAGCCTGCTTGTTAAAGCAGGCTCGGGGATGCTGACGTTCGGCCAGCCGTCCTCCGCCGGCGTACCGCCGGCAATCGCAGCGGAAACCCTCGTGCTGCCGTTCAACGACCTTGCTGCCGTCGAGGACGCGTTTCGCGCCGATGGCGAGAATATCGCTGGCGTGATTGTCGAGCCGATTGCCGGCAACATGAACCTGATCTTGCCGAAATCCGGCTTTCTCGAAGGCTTGCGCGCACTGTGCGATCGTTACGGCGCCGTGCTTATTTTCGACGAAGTGATGACCGGCTTTCGCGTGCACACGCAGGGCGTGCAAGGTCTCTACGGGATCACCCCGGACTTGACGACGCTCGGCAAGGTCATCGGCGGCGGCATGCCGGTAGGCGCCTTCGGCGGCAGGCGCGCGATCATGGAAAAAATTGCCCCGCTGGGCCCCGTGTATCAGGCCGGCACGCTGTCGGGCAACCCCGTCGCCGTCGCGGCGGGCCTTGCCACACTCGCCATCACCGAAACACAAGGTTTCTACGATGATCTCGCGCGCGCGACCCGCGCGCTCACCGACGGTCTCGCTGCCGCGGCAGCCGACGCCGGAGTTGCCTTCTCCTCGCAAGCGATAGGCGGCATGTTCGGCTTCTACTTCGCGCCGAACGTCCCCGATTCCTACGCGGCGGTAACGACGTGCGACGCGGAGCGCTTCAAGGGCTTCTTTCACGCCATGCTCAACGCCGGCGTCTATCTCGCGCCATCGGCGTTCGAGGCTGGGTTTGTTTCGGCGGCCCACACGACCGACGACATTGCGGCGACCGTTGCAGCGGCGGCGCGGGCGTTCGCAAAAATCCGCTAGCTCGGCGTGAATGCGCCCAGTAAATCGCTGACGGCACACCGAGACGCCATCTGCCCAACGCGGGTCAAGCGTCGGGGGCGGCTGGCGGGCTGCACAGATAGCCGTGATGAAACCCGAGCCGGGGGTCGGCACTCTTGGGCAGCGACACATAGTGGTGGAGATCCGGCATCTTCACCTGCAGCCGAATCTCGTTGGACGGATAGTCATAAACAGTGATGTGGTTGAGGCCCCGGTTGGCGGTGAAAAGGAGCGATTGATCGTCCGACAGCTGACAGGCGTACACGGAATCGAGGATCGAGAACCGGGAGATCCGCAGCGCACTCATGAAATGGCGGCTATTGGGAAACACGCTGCCGCGGGAGAACGCGTCGTAGGCCTGCGTGGCGAGCGCACGCTTGCTGTTGGCCAAGGTCCGGAAGTCCGGCCTTTCATCGATCATCCGATAGTGCGCGAACGTCGCGAGATCGATGAACACGATCGTTTGGCTCGCGCCAGTGCAAAAGATGAGCTCGCGGTCGGAGAGCGTGATGTCGGAATTGATGTGCGCCGGCACATCCCGGCTGCAAACCCAGTGGCGCAGCACTTGGCCGCCCGCCGCATCGATCTCGAACGCGTATTCCTTGAAATAGGCCATCGCCCATTCGTGGTAGTCCACGTGGTCTTGCGGCAACACCCGGAAGGACAGGCAATAGAAGATGTCCTGCGTCGCATGCGTGGCGACGTGCCAGCAGGTCGTAGGCAATTCGATGCGCCGCGCCACTCCCTTCGCAAGGTCGAATATGCCGACTTCCCTGGCCTCGCCGTCTGGGCCCCGCCGCGGGTGGTCCATCGACCCGTAGACCAGGTATTTCCCGGTCGCGGTCAGCTTGATCGCGTGCGGCAGCTTGACCCCGTGCGCCCCGAGACGTTCCCCGGCGCCAACATCGCGCATGTCGAAGCGATAGAAATAGTCACCGATGGCAGTGATGAACTCTCGGTCGGAGAGCCAAACGGCATGCGTGCTTCCGCGCAATGAAGTGTCGTTGGTCTCGAAGCGGAGCGTGGTCTGCCGGGTGAGATCGTCTGAGTTCCTCGCGTCGTAGAGCAGCAGGTGTTGGCCGGTGTTTCCGAGAAAGCCGTAGCTGCCTCCCGGGCTAACACTCACCGAATGCCCGCCCGCGATGCCTTCGTAGTACCTAACTTTGTAGGCATACGCGTTGTCGGCTGGGTCGAAGAGAAACTGGCAGACGCCTGCCATTCCCTCGAGGCCGTTCAGGCCGCTCCCATCGAGCGCGATGTGGAACCGGTATGGATATTCTTTCATGGTTTCCGAACCACAGACGCGAATGACGGAGGTTGGCTGCCCCCAGACCTTCAATGCTATAACCGCTGCATGGTCGAAAACAAGAAAGGTCGGCGGAAATCGTCCGCTTCCACGCGCGAAGTGTTGCCGGTACCGACTCGCGAAGGCGCGAAGCAACCCGCGTTCGTTAGGGCGAGCGTCGCGCAACATCTTGGAGAAGCGGCGTTGCCGCTGCTGGAAAGGGCGCTGGAAAACGCTGGCTTTTGGAACACCTCGAGCAGGTCCGCCGTGCGCTTCGCCTGCGCAAGCATCGGTTTCGGGTCATCATCAAGCCGGATCTCGACTTTTATGACGCGCTGGCTCCTGGCGGAACCGATCCGGCGCTCGTCGAGCACCTGATCGATCTTCTGCACGACCAAGGCTTTCGCGATGTCGTAGTGGGGGATGGACGCAACGATCCCGACGCTTGGCTGCACAACCGGGATCCGCTGGTCGTGCCCGATCTCGTCGGCTACCGATTCGTCACGAAGGCCGGGCGCGCCTACGACGTCGTTGACCTCCGGAGCGCGGTTTCCGAGCCCGACCCCCTCGCGCCCGGATCCTCTACCCGGGTCAGCAAACACTGGTCAGATGCGGACTACCGGATCAACTTCGCGAAGAACCGGACGCACGAGGAGTGCGCCTATGCGCTATGCGTTCACAATCTCGCCGGTCTCGCCGCCAAAAGGAATGCCACCGCAGCGCCGCATTGGCAAACGGCGGCGGACGATTGCCTCGATGTCCTGCGTCGCGCGCCGCCCCATTTCAACGTCATCGACGCCTTCGTGAGCGGTCACGGCGGCGCGGGGCAGCGTGCGCCGCGGCCGATGGAGACGCATGCCTTCATTGCCAGCGCGAGCGCGCTGCTGGCAGACTGGGCGGGCGCGGCCAAGATGGGGCTCGACCCCTATGCTTCCCCGGTCAACGCCGCGGCGCTCCGCCATGTGGGGCTGCCGGCACCGCATGCGATCGACGGTGACCTCACCCCCTATCCGCTATGGCACAACGTCCATCCGCTGCTGGCGCACTCGGCGCGGCTGCGCAGTCGCTCAGGCAGTCTTGGCCGGATCGCCGCGGCGTGGTTCCAGTCCGTGGACCGCGAGCGATTTCCGTTGAAGGACTTCTACAACGATCGCATCAATGCCTTCGTGTCGCCGTTGATGGCGCGGCTCGACGAAAACGCGCGATCGTTCTGGGCCGTGGTGCTTCTTAACTACGCCATCGCCAAGATCGACGCGACGATCCTGTCGCAGCACACGATGTTCGCGAAGGGCAAGCTGCGGCGGCGGGTGGCGCCCCTGCAACTCGACCCTGCCCGCCACACGCAGGCGGACTTTGAGGCAATTCCCGACTACTTGCGGCCTTTCGAGCAGCTGCTCGCGAATGCTCCGGCGAACCGGGCAGGGATGCGCTGGAGGCACGTCGACGGTTCCGTCCTATTCGCCTGCTCCCACGTGTTCCCGATCCCCTACGGTCGTTTCGTCAGCGCGGTCGATATCACCCGGGCGATCCAGTACATGAACGACTACATCGGAGGGGCGACGACGGCTGTTCGCCGGGACGGCCGGCAGCGCATCGTCCACCAGGCGGAGCGAAACCTCTATCTGCAGCAGCCTAACTGGCTGGTGCTCTTCGGCGCGGAACTCATCGATGTCGAAAAACTCGAGCTCGTCAGCTACAAGAAAGACCGCCAGACCATCTGCTGGCGCACGGTCGGAAGTCCCAACGACAGCGCCACGTACGACGATGGGAGTGTTGCGTTCATCCGCACCGGCCCCGACCAGACGACGGTCCGGATCTTCGCGCGGCAGCAGTTCGCGTTGCCAATGTTCTTCCGCCTGTTCGACGTCAACCTGGCGCCGGAAATCAGGGATCCCATCATCGAGAGCGCCTACACGACGTTTTTCGCAGGCACGATTGCCAATCTAAAGGCCGCCTTCGACGGACGCGACTTTCGCATCGGCCAGGACGCCGGCGCAATCGGTGTCGCGGAGGAGGGAAGCGCGGGCGATCTTGCGCGGTATCTCGCAACCGCAGCGGCCGCCGTAGCCGAATTGCTCAGGCACCGGGGCGACGTGCTCGAATTCGGCGAGCGCTTCCTTGGCGTCCATGCCGCCTCGGGTGCCGCCGCGGGCGCGCGGGACACGGATCGCCATGGGTTCCGTCACTTTGGCCCAGCCCCCGGCGGAACCACGTACACGGGCGGTCGCGCCGGCGCGCAGACGACTATCGCCGGCTTGGCTGCCCTGTTGCGTGACGCGCCTGATTTCGCCACGGGGTTCGCGGACGCGGTGCGGCGGGACCTGGACCGCATCGCCAACACCGCCGGGGACGGCCCGCTGCCGTGAAGGTCCTGGTGACCGGTGCCACCGGCATCGTGGGCAGTAACCTGGTCCGGGCCCTGCTCGCGGCGTCGTACGACGTGCGAGTACTCGTCCGGCCGAAAAGCGACCTGCGCAGCCTGGTATCGCTTCCCGTCGAGCGCTGCGAGGGCGACGTATTGCAGCCGACCGATCTGCACGCGGCCGTCGCGGGCTGCACATTGGTGTTTCACGCCGCCGCAGTCTTCGCGTACTGGGGTCAGACTGCCGAAGAACAAAGGGACCTCGCGGTGCGGGGAACAAGAAACATTTTGGCGGCGGCTCAGCAAGCGGGTGCGCAGCGGGTCGTGATCACGTCGTCCTCGGTCGTGCTGGGGTCGAGGACGACGCGGCAGGTACTCGACGAAACGGCCTCGTTCGAGGAGCCCGATCCATCCGCCTACACGCTATCCAAGGTGTGCCAGGAGAAGGCAGCCTTCGCGATTGGCGCCGAACTTGGTATCGAGGTGGTCGCTGTGTGTCCGACGCTGGCCGTGGGCCCATTCGACTACCGGTTAAGTCCCAGCAACGCCACCATCGTCAACTACCTCAATGATCCGTACCGCTGCACGTTCATCGGCGGCTGCAACATCGTTGCTGCGCGCGACGTGGCGACCGGACACATGTTGGCTGCCGAGCGCGGAACGGCCGGAACGCGCTACGTGCTGGGCGCGGAAAATCTTGCGTGGCAGGAGGTGCACGCGCTGATATCGGAGCTGACGGGGACCTTCGGCCCATCCTTGACGCTCAACCATACGGCGACCTATCTTGCCGCGGCGGCAGCGGAGGTGTCGGCACGACTGGCCGGAACGAGACCTTTGGTGACCCGGGACGAGGCGAAAATGTCGGCACGTTTCTACTGGTACTGCCATGAGCGCATCGCGAAACTCGGCTATGCCCCCATGTCGGCCCGGCTAGCACTGGCGGAGGCGGTGGCCTGGCTGCTTGGCCGCTCCTACATCACGGACTCGGTGATGGAGAGGCTCGCGTTGGCGCCGGAAGTCGTTGCGGCCCGTGCCCGGCTCGTCGCGTTGGAGACAACGTGAACGAACGCATGGTGATGGTCGCAATGCAGCCGCGGGAGCGGCTGAGGGAGGCGTTGTGTGAACGAACCTGCGACCTTGTGCGCTACCTCGACGACATCGAGAGCGCCGAACTAAAGAGCAGGGAAATCACGCCCCAGGGGCTCGTCCGTTGCGTCCACTTCTGGCGCGCGCGGGTCAACGTGCCTGCGGTGCTCGCCCCGCATTTCGACACCCCCCTTCTCGAATGGACAGGCCGTACCGAGTGGCGTGCCAGCGACTACGAGAGCCGCTGGGTAGTCGAGCCCCGGGTCATGAAGGACTCGGCGCTGTGCGAGGGAATCATGCGCCTCGCTCCGGCGATGGGTGGCAAGGGTACGCGGATCGACCTTGATCTCGCAATCGCGGATGTGGAAGGTCCGGCAGGGTTTCGGGTAATTGCGAGATCGATTCTCTCGACGCACTTTCGCAAGCTCGTGAGCGCCGCGACGCGGCTGATCGAAGAGGCGTAGCTGCGGCAACTCGTCGGGTCCCCAATGCAGTCCCGATCACGGAACGCCGGCCACGGGCTCCCCGCCGCGGCGCCTAACGCGCCAGCAACTTGACTACGCTCCAGGCGAGAGCGCAATAGGACGCCGCCTCCGACCGCGCTTCATGGGTCAAATGCATGCCGAGCGAAAAGAGGCCGGCATGGGGATCGAAAGCGTCGTGGTGCAACCGCCTACGCTCTTCTTCGATCACCAGGTGAAGGCATGACCCATCGTCGAGCGACCGGCGATAATGGGTGGCGCCGTAGGGGGAGCCTGCGCTTTTACGGTAATGACCCGAGGCGATGAGAGCACGCGCCTCCGCGCGGGCGATGAGCCGCTCGCCATTGGACAGCGGATCGTGGTCGAGGACGCTGCGTTCTACGGCGTGGTGCATGCGCGATTCCGGGCGCAACGCCCATCAAGCCTTCGAACGCGCCTTCCTTGTGACGGCGGGACCGCGCCGTGCGATCTTTTTGCCCGGCTCCACCTTGCTGCGTTTCGAGTCAATGGTTGCGACCAGCCGGCCGAGTTCCTCGTAGTAGCTCCTGCCGATGCGGCTGGAAAGCGCGGCGAAGGCCTCGGCATTCTCCTTGCCGAATTCGGTGAGACGGCGGGCAGTTTCGGAAAGGGAGGCCTTGTCGTTTTCAATAGCCTGCAACGTATCGCTGGCGATGTTCGACAGCTTGGCGGCCTGGCTGATCCAGACCTGCCAGCACTCGACGCCGGCGTTCAACGCCTTCAACTCGAGCTTGGCGGCCCCGGTGATCAGTCCTTGCAGATCGACGGAGTTCGATAGGGATCGACTCGCCATGACCTTCTCCTCGCCACGATGCAGACCGGCCGCACCGGAATTGCAGATTCAAGATCGATTCAGCTGAAGCGCAACGCAATTGCCGTCGACGCTACGAATTTCGGGGGACACGACAACACGACAATCCGTGGTGGAGACGGGGGATCGAACTCCCGAGTTTCGTATTGCCAATACGACACTCTCGCACTTTAGCGACGTTCCCACGAGCAACTCAACTATACCCGGGAGAACGTCCGCCGTAAACGCCGGCCCTTTCGTAGAGCGACACGGCAATCGCCGCCGCGTCGGCCCGGCAGAGGCGTTCGCGCAAATCCGATATTACGATGTGTCGATATACCCGTCGGCTAGCGCGCGCCGCGTTGCATCGAGATAGCCACGTCCGTGTGCCTGGTCTGGCTCGAGGTAGCAGCCCTCGCCCCATTCGTTCCATGCATTGACGAAGACGAGTTGCTCTTCCTCCGGCGAATGCGCACGCGTCTGCCGAACGAGCTCGGTCAGCCATCTGCGGTAGTTGTCCGGATGTGCATTGACGAATATCTGGCCATTGTTCTGCAGCCGCGGGGTATTGTCCCAGCCGGGCATGATGCCGCGGAAGCACCGATAGTCGGGCCAGGGTCGCGCGATTGCGTTGCGCGCCGCCGTCACGTAGTCCCAGACGTTGCCCACATACGCGGGATTCGTTCGCTCGATCTCATCGGTGAGTTGCATTGAGGCGAGGCCATGGGGCGGGAACTCGACGGCAGCGTCGAAGCCCCATGCGTACGGCGAAGTCATACCCGGAGCTTCGACCATCGCGAGAAATAGGTTGCCTAACCCCTCCGCGTGCGCCGTTTCGCGAAAACGCCTGGCCGTGTCTCGTGGAGACGGCATCAGATTGGGGCGATACACGAGGAACAGGGGCCGGCCGGCGACGCGCAGATAGCGCCGATCGCGAAAAATCGGCGCGAGGTCTTTGACCAGTTGCCGGTCGTGCTCTGCCGAATACGATTGCTCGATCAATACGTCGTTGTTTCCGCCATCCCAGCGCTTGCTCCAGTTCTCGTTGGCCCAGCACACGCAGAAGGGAAATTGCGGTGCGCCGCTACGGACCACTTCGGCAAGCGGCTCGGCGAGCAGACGACGACCGGCGAACCAATAATAGTAGTAACAGAATCCGTGGATGCCATGCGCGGATGCGAGCGCGGCTTGCGTCGCGCGCGTTTCGGGCGAACGCAGGTCGTAATACCCCAGTTCAGTCGGAACTCTTGGCTGCTCGTGCCCGACGAAGTTCGGTATCGCCTTGCGCACGTTCCGCCAATCGGTGAACCCTGCCCCCCACCAGGCGTCGTTCTCGGGAATCGGGTGGAACTGCGGCAGGTAGAACGCGATGAGTTTCAAAGCAGTGGTCGCGGCTCGTGCAACGATCGGGCAGCTTACAGGTCTCTTTAAATCGTGGGCCTGGCTCCCTTCGAGGAAGCCTCCCGCCCCGGACGTGCAACCCCGCGTGCTATGATGCCATTGCCATTTTTCCTTGATTTTTCAATCGGTTCCACGCATGGATGCCCCCGTTCGCAAACGTCTCGGTGAGCTGTTGATCGAGCGCGGCAAGCTCGACGCCGCGACACTCGAGCGAGCGTTGCGTTTGCAACAGGAGTCGGGCGAAAGATTGGGCGCGTTGCTGGTTACCCTCGGTGTTGTGGCACAACGCGACATCGCCGAAGCGTTGGCGACGCAACTCGATCTGCCGCTCGTGGACGTGGCGAGCTATCCGGAATTCCCGATTCTCGAAGAACGCGTCTCGTCGCGGTTCTTACGCGAAACGCGTACGCTGCCGTTGTCCGAGGACGAAGCCGAGGTCGCATTGGCGATGGCGGATCCGACCGACCAATACGCGATCGGCGCATTCGAGATGGTCACGGGCCGCACCGTGCGACCGCGAGTCGCCATTCCTACCGATCTCGAAGCGGCGCTCGAACGGCTCTACGGTAGCGGCAAGTCCGCGCAAAGTCAGCTCTTAGGCGACGTCGAGACGCGCGTCGACGAGCTCGCGTTCGACGCCGACGTCCAGCAGTTGAAGGACCTGGCCTCGGAGGCGCCGGTCATACGGCTGGTCAGCTTGCTCATCACGAACGCGCTCGAGATGCGCGCGTCCGACATTCACGTCGAGCCGTTCGAGAATCGTCTGTGCGTCCGGTATCGCGTCGATGGCGTTCTGCACGACGTCGAGTCGCCGCCCAAGCGACTGGCCGCCGCGGTGATCTCGCGGATCAAGATCATGGCGAGCCTCGACATCGCCGAACGCCGCTTGCCGCAGGACGGCCGTATTCGATTGCGCATACAGGGCAAGGAAATCGATCTGCGTGTGTCAACGGTGCCGACGATGCACGGCGAGTCGGTCGTCATGCGGATTCTGGACAAGGGCGGCGTTGCGCTCGACTTTCACAAACTCGGTTTTCACGACGATACGCTGAAAACTTTTTTGGACGTGCTGATGGAGCCGCACGGTGTTCTGCTCGTGACCGGCCCGACGGGTTCCGGCAAGACGACGACGCTCTATACGGCGCTCGATCGCCTGAATCAGCCCGACGTGAAAATCTTGACGGTCGAGGATCCGGTCGAGTACCAGATGACGGGAATCAATCAGATCCAGGTCAAACCGCAGATCGACCTGACGTTTGCCAATGCGTTGCGCTCGATCGTACGGCAAGATCCGGATGTCATCATGATCGGCGAAATCCGCGACTTGGAGACGGCGCAGATCGCCGTGCAATCGGCGTTGACCGGTCACCTCGTCTTGTCGACGGTGCATACCAACGACGCCGCGTCCACGGTCAACCGATTACTGGACATGGGTGTGGAGGACTATCTGCTGACATCGACGGTGATCGGCATTCTCGCGCAACGGCTGGTGCGCAAGCTCTGCCTGCAGTGCAAGGAAGCGTATCGCGCATTGCCCGAAGTCGTCGAAGAATTGGGATTGGCGAAACTTGCGGGTACCGGCGACGTCACGTTGTTCCACGCAAAGGGCTGCAAGCAATGCGGCACGACCGGATACCGCGGCCGCATTTGCATTCTGGAAATGCTGCCGATGACCGATCCGCTGCGCACTCTCGTCATGAAGCATGCCACGTCGAGCGAATTGAAGGCGGAAGCGCAGCGCGGCGGCATGCGGACGATGTACGAAGATGGCATGCGCAAGGCGTTGGCCGGCGTGACCACGTTCGAGGAAGTTCTCCGCGTAACGCGCGAGAATTAGCACGCGCATGCCCGTCTATCGCTATCGCGCCGTAAGTCCGGGGGGCGAGGTCGCCGTCGGCGAACTCGATGGCGGCAGCGAGGCGGAGATCGTCGAACGGCTGCGCGACGAGGGATTGCTGCCCATGCAGATCGCGCACTCGACCGGCGGCATGATCGCTGCACCCGGCACGTCGTTGTCGCGCGCGACAACGAAGGGTCGGAGAAGCAGTTGGTTCGTGCCGAAGCACGTCACGCGCGACCAGCTCCTCGCGATAACGCGCGAACTGGCGACGTTGCTGCGCGCCGGATTGACTTTGGATCGCGCGCTTGAAATATTGATCGGGCTCGCAACGACTCCGGCGGCTGCGCTGCTGCTGCAGGAATTGCGCGACGCCGTACGCGGCGGTAAGGCATTGTCGCAGGCGCTCGACGCTCGCCGCGACGTATTTTCGCGGCTCTACGTCAATATCGTGCGCGCGGGCGAGGCCGGCGGTGCGCTGGGCGTCGTTCTGCAGCGAATGGCGGACACGATGGAGCGCAACAACGAACTGCGCGAGTCGGTCAAATCGGCGCTTATCTATCCGATCATCCTCATTTTTGTCGCTGTCGCTTCGGTGATTCTGCTGCTCGCGTGGGTCGTGCCGCAGTTCGAACAGACTTTTTCGCAGGCAGGCAAGGCACTGCCATTGCCGACGCAGATCGTCATCGTTGTTGGCGGCTTTTTACGCGCCTGGTGGTGGGCGCTACTCATTGGCGCCGTGATGGGCGCCTTGTGGTTTCGCCGGCGCGGCAAGGATTCCAGCGTGCGCTTCAAGCGCGACCGGCGCTTGCTCGAAGCGCCGTTCCTGGGTGAGCTCATCGCCAAGATCGAAGTCGCGCGATTCGCGCGCACGCTCGCGACGTTGCTCGGGAACGGCGTGACGCTGCTCGCGGGACTCTCGATTGTCAGAGACACGATGGGAAACAGCGTGTTGGGTCACGCGCTCGATGGCGTCGTCGCCAAATTGCGCGAGGGCAAGGGATTCGGCCGACCGCTCTTGGAAACGGGGCTCTATCCGAAGCTCGCCACGCAGATGATTTTGGTGGGCGAAGAGTCGGGCAGGCTCGAGGAAATGCTCGGGCGCGTGGCCGACGTGTATGACCGTGAGGTGCAGCAGGCGGTCAAGCGGTTCCTGTCCGTACTGGAACCGGCGCTGATCCTTGGCTTGGCGGTAGGCATCGGCGGCATCGTGTTCGCGATTCTCCTCGGCGTCATGGGGATGAGCGAACTCGTGGGCTGATTGCGGCTCTAAGGGTCAGGGCGCAGCGGACGCATGCCGGACGCAACTAAGGGCGGGGGCGCACTTCATGGCCTTCCGCCACGGCGATCCAAGCGCATCGATAACGAGAGGGAGCAGGCGATGAATCAACCGCAACCGCGATCGCGGCGCGGCATGCACGGCATGACGTTGATCGAAATTCTGGTGGTTCTGGTGTTGATCGGCGTGGTGATGGGTATCGTTGGCGGCAATTTTCTGGGTAAAGGCGAAAAAGCCAAGGCGGACGCCGCCAAGATCGAGATCAACCAGATCGGCCAGACGCTGGATCTCTACAAGCTCGAAGTCGGCCGCTACCCATCGACGCAGGAAGGTCTGCAGGCTCTCCTTACCGCACCGGGGGGCGTGGCCAACTGGAATGGGCCGTACTGGAAAAATGGCAAGCTGCCGAAAGATCCGTGGGGCAACGAATACAAGTATGTTTCCCCGAGTTCACGCGGTAGCGCGTACGACATCGTCTCCCTCGGCGCAGATGGCAGGGACGGCGGGGATGGGCCCAACAAGGACATCAGCAGCGAATGACGCAGCGGCGGCGCACCTCCGGTCGCATTTTCGTTTTGCCTCGGACGGCTTCCAGGGCATCGGGTGTCACGCTGCTCGAACTGTTGATCGTTCTTGTGATCATGGCCGCGGTGACTGGGCTCGTCGTGCCAATGTTCGGTAGCGGAGTCTCGACCACGGAGTTGAAAAGTGCGGCCCGGCAGCTTGCGTCGGGTTTGCGCCTCGCACGCAGCGAAGCGGTCACGCAACGTCGCGAAACATTTCTCGTGCTGGATGTCGCCGGCCGCCGCTTCCGTGTAGACCGCAATCCGAAGGAGCACCCGCTGCCGCGCGACGTCGAGCTGAAGCTCTTCACGGCGCAGAACGATTTGATCGACGACAAAGTCGGTTCGATCCGTTTCTACCCCGATGGGGGCTCCAACGGCGGCCGGATTACCGTGGCGTCGGGCGAGCGCAAGTTCGAAGTCGACGTCGACTGGCTGACCGGTCGCGTCGCGATTCTCGACTGACCATGCGCGGGTCACGCTGCCACGGTTTCTCGCTGCTCGAAGTGCTCGTCGCCTTCGTGATTCTGGCGCTGGTCGCGACCGCGTTGTTCCGGCTGTTCTCCGGAGGATTGACCAATGCCTCTGCCGCGGGCGACTGGAGCCGCGCGCTGATGCTCGCCGAAACACGGCTCGAACTCGCAGCCTCGCCCCAACCGCTGCGCGAAGGCAGCGACCGCGGCTTGGAGGATGATGGCCGCATGCAGTGGGAAGCGCGCGTTGCGCCCTACATCGTTCCCGATGCGGATCCTGCGTTGGAACGAGCGGCCGATGCGCTGCCGACGCGTCTTTACCGGGTCACCGTCGACGTCAAGTTTCCCGGCCAGAACGGCGGTGAACGCACGCTGTCGCTTGCCACGGTCAAGTTGGGTGCGAGAAACCCTTGATGCATCTGGGCTCACAAACACGCGGCTTCACCTTGCTCGAGCTGCTTGTCGCGTTGACCCTGCTCGGGCTCATGTCCGCCGTCCTGTTCGGTTCGCTCAATCTCGCGGGGCGCAGTTGGGAAGCAGGCGAAGCGAAATCGGAAGCGACCTCGGGCATGCGACTCGCAGGCGGTTATCTGCGTACACAGCTTGCGTCGCAGCATCCGCAACGGATGCGCCGGATTCCGGAGTTCCCGCTGTTGTTCGCAGGTGAGCGCGAAGAGCTTCGCTACACCGCGTCGCTCCCCGGTCGGGTCGGCTTGGGGGGCATCTGGTATCACCGGCTGACATTGGCACCAAGCATTTCCTCCGGGAAATCGGCTTTGGTGATCGAGCGCGTGATCCCCAATTACAACGCGACAACGATGCCCGATTTTGCCGACGCCGAGCGCTCGGTGCTGGCCGACGACATCAAGGAACTGAAGCTCGGGTACTTCGGTCGCGATGTCGACCTCGGTCCGGAGCAGGACAGCTCGCCGACGTGGCGTGATCGCTGGGACAATCCGCATTCGCTGCCGCTCTTGATCCGGATCGATATCACGCCGGCACGCGGGCCGGCCTGGCCGACTCTCGTCGTCGCACCGCGCGAGGCTCCCGAAGCAGGGTGCCGCGGGTGGGATGCGGTCCGCCAGCGGTGCGTGGCCTGACATGATGCACGATCACCGACGTCTGTTGCAGACGGCGCGACTGCCTGCGCATCAGCGCGGCATCGCGCTTGTCCTCGTGCTTTGGCTGACAATTCTGCTCACGGTGATCGGCAGCGGATTCGCCTTTTCGATGCGCGGCGAAGCGCTGTCGGCGCGCAATGCGCTGTCGCTCGCGCAGGCTCGTGCGGCGGCGGACGGCGCCGTCGAGCGTACGGTATTCGAGCTCAATCGGCCGCGGCTGCGTCCGGCCGATGCCTGGGCGCCCGATGGGCAAGCGCACACCTGGCGCGACGGCGATATCGTCCTCACCGTGAGTGCGGTCGACGAGTCGGCCAAAATCGATCTCAACTTCGCGCCCGACGTGCTGCTGCGCGGATTGTTTGCAAACGTCGGCGGAGCCGACGCCGAACAGACGGCTCGTCTGGTCGACGCGGTTGCCGACTGGCGCGATCGTGACGATTTGCGACGTCCGAACGGTGCGGAAGACCCCGAGTATCGCGCGGCCGGCTTGAAATACGGTCCGTCCAACTCGCGCTTCGAAACGGTGACGGAACTCGCGCGCGTACTCGGCGTCACGACGGCTCTTTACGCTCGAATTGCGGGAAGCCTGACCGTCCACGCGCGGCAGGGCGGAATCAATCCCGCGACGGCCTCGCGCGACGTGTTGCTCGCCCTGCCATACGCGACGCCGGATTCGGTCGATGCGTACATCACGCAACGTGCCGCGGCGATCGCGGCAAAGCTTCCCGTCCCGCCGTTTCCGCCGGCGTCGGGACTGGCCGTCGGAACGAATCCAACGTGGAGAATTCGCGCGAGGGCGGAAGCCGCCGATGGTGTAACCTTCGTCCGCGAAGCCGTCCTCCGGCCGTCCGGTGATCCGCGCCGGCCGCTCATCGCGCTGGCATGGCTGGATGAGACGTCTGCCCCGCTGCCGACGCCTCCCAGCGACGGCGAATCCGGCGCACCTGGTGCCAAAAGCGGTGCCAAAAGCGAATCCAATGTCCGACCGTGAATTGATTTTGGGGCCAAACGGCCCCCGTAGACACACTTTGGCGCGCCGCACCGGACTCGCCGGCTTCTGGCGCTGGTGGATCGGACAACTGGCGGAGATCGTGCCGTCAGGTCTCTCCAACACGCTCGAGCGGCGGCGCATGCGCCCGGTGCTGGTCTTCGAAGCGCAGGAGGCGATTCTGTGGCAGCCGGCACTTGCCCGCGGGCGTCCGGCGATGAAGCGCACCGCGGCCATTTCGCTCACCGGCGACCTGGCAACGGTGGCGAGCGCGGGTCGTTCGGCGCTGCTGCCGTCGCTCCGCGGTACGTATGGTGGCGTGCGCGGCGTCCGTGGCGTGATCGTGGCGCTGCCGCCGCGCGACGTCCTTCGCAAGAGTGTGAGGCTGCCCGCGGCGGTCGAGGAAAACCTGCGCCAGGCGTTGGCCTACGACCTTGATCGGCATACCCCGTTCAAACCCGACGAGCTCTACTTCGACGCCGTCGTCGTCGGCCGCGACGCCGTGCGCAACGAAATCGTCGTCGATCTCGCCTCGGCCCGGCGCACGGCGATCGATCCAGCGATAAAGCACGCGGCCGCGTGGGGTGCCACCGTATTAGCGGTGGTCCCCGACCACCCGGCGCAAGCGGCGTCATCGCAGCTCAACCTGCTGCCGCCCGATGCGCGACCACTGCAATCGGTGTGGCAGCGCTGGCAGCTCTGGTTGTCGTTTGCGCTGCTCATCGTCCTGGCCGCGGCGGCGATGCTGATTCCGCTCTGGCAGAAGCGGGAAAGCGCGATTGCCTTGAACGCACTTGCCGATCAGGCGCGGAGCCAGGCCGCGGTTTCGGAAGCGCTGCGCCAGGATCTGGAAGTCAAGGCAGGGGACTACAACTTCGCGTTGATGCGCAAATACGCGTTTCCCAGCACCGTGCAGGTGATCGATGATGTGTCCAGATTGCTGCCCGATGACACGTGGCTCACGCAGTTCGAGCTCAAAAGCGTCGCACGCGGCAAGGACACGCAGCGCGAGGTGCTGCTGCGCGGTGAAACCGCCAATGCAGGACGCTTGGTCGGCGTGTTCGAAGAGTCCCAGCTTTTTACGCAAGCGGCGCCACGTTCGCCGACAACCAAGATTCAACCAGGACCGGGCGAAATATTCGATCTCGGTGCGCAATTGAAACCGCTGAGCGCGCCGCCGGCGATTGCGCTGACCGCCGCGGAAAAGGCGTCCGCGGCCCCGTCCACGACTCCGGAATCCGCAACTGCCCCGGCGGCGCCGACGGGTCAGCCGCGCGCTCCTGCATCAGTGGCACCCGTACCGCCTGCCGCCGCCGATCCGGCCGCGTCTTCCGCGCCTCAGGCGAAGCCATGACCCGAGCCTTCGCCGCAGGGTTGTCGTCGGCGCAACAACGCACATTGGCACTCGCGGTGCTGTTGTTGGTCGTGTTGGCTGGATTTGCCCTGCTGTTCGGCCCAGTCGTGCTGTTGCATCGACATTACGACACCGCGATCGGCGATCTTTCGGACCGGCTCGAACGCTATCGGCGTGTCGCCGCGCAGGCGCCCGAACTGCGCCGCGCGTTGGAGGTCATGAAGGAAAAGGACGGGCGCCGCTTTTTTTTGAAGAATACGGCGGGGAACCTCGCTGGTGCCGAACTCCAGGACCTGGTCCGCGCGGCGATCGAGAACAATGGGGGCCGCATCACGACGAGCCAAAACCCCGCCGCGCGCGAGGACGGCCGGTTTCGCAACGTCGCCGTGAACGTCCAATTCTTCGCCTCGAGCCCTGTGCTGGCCAAGATCTTGCAGGCGCTGGATTCGCAGCAGCCGCATATCGTCGTCGATAATCTGACCGTGCGGCCATTGAACGCATTCCGCGGCTTTCGTCCGGTAGCCGGGCAAGAACCGGACAACAACGTGCAGCTCGACGCGTCGGCCTGGGCTTACCCGGAGCCCGGCAAGCCGGCGGTGCCTGCGAAATAGAGGAGCACGCGATGAATGCATTGGAGCCGCGCTTGCGGACGTTGGTCGCCTGGCTCTTGCCCCTGGCGCTGTTGACGGGCGTCATCGGCTGGGAAACGAATTGGGGCCGCGCGAGCCCGCGCTTGGCCGTGTCCGACGCGGCGCCCGCGCCGCAGCCGGTGGCCGTTGCGTTGCTGCCGGAATACGTACCCGACGGCGCAGCGGGCGGTACGCGGGAGATGGTCAGCCGGACGCTGTTCAATCCGACTCGCCGACCCGCCCCCGTTGCCCTTGTCGAGACTGCGAAGCCCAAAATGCAGCGCGGGCAGTTCGCGCTCACCGGGACCACTGTGGTCGAAGGCAAGGCGACGGCGTTCCTGCGCGAGACGAAGGGCGGCAAGCCGCGCCGAGT
>Ga0136617_10000491_pt1 | contig 33104 bp, 29 predicted proteins | sample AntDrymUQ3222106_2_FD_129672 | JGI IMG/M metagenome (GOLD analysis project Ga0136617, IMG submission 129672) | Polar desert sand microbial communities from Dry Valleys, Antarctica - metaG UQ322 (21.06) | ecosystem: Environmental > Terrestrial > Soil > Desert | place: Antarctica: Dry Valley... | reverse complement strand
GAGGTGTACCGGTACGCGCTGGACCGCATCGGCCGGCCGGCGGGGGAAGTCGCGCTGGTCGCCGTGCACGCCTTCGACTGCCACGGCGCCCACGCCGCAGGGCTCACGACCGGCTGGGCGGGACGCCTCGAGCGGCACTACGCGGAGATCTTCACACCGGCCGACGTCGTCGGCGAGGACCTCGCGGACGTCGCCGCGGGGCTCGTCGCCCTGCCCGAGACCTGAGATCCACCGGCAGTCGAGGACGGGCTCCGCGATCTCGAGCAGCACTGCGAGGCCGGCGCGGTGCTGGGGGAATTAACCCGGCGGCGGTCGGGTTGCCCGCCCGCACGTACGGCACGTGAGAGGTGTCCCGGTCGGGGGGTTCCTGCGGAGGGGTGACGATGGGTGTGCTGGAACGGTTGCATCGATGGGAGCGCGCCACGCGACCCACCGATCCCGAGTTCACCGCGGCGATGGCCCGGCGGTGGGCGGAGCTGCCGGCGACCGTGCGGACGCCCGGTCAGGCGCTGGGCCGGTTCGCGGTGGGCTGCGAGGGCACCCACGGGGTGTTCCCGGCCTGCAACTTGGCCTGCACGCCGTGCTACCACTCGCGCGACGCCAACCGGGTGCGGGTGGACGGCGCGCACACCCGGGAGCAGGTGCGGGCGCAGATGTCGGTGCTGCGGACGCTGCGCGGTCCGCGCGCGCACGCCCAGCTGATCGGGGGCGAGGTGACGCTGCTGCCCCCCGACGACCACGCCGCGGCGTTGCTGATCATGCGTGCGCACGGGCGGGAGCCGATGAGCATGACCCACGGCGACCTCGACGACGACTACCTCGACCGCCTGGTACTCGGTCCGGACGGGCGACGCAGGCTGCACCGGGTGTCGTTCGCCGGACACTTCGACAAGATGATGTTCGGGCGCCGGGGGATCCCCCGGCCGCCGGACGAGGCCTCGCTGCACCCGTACCGGCGGCGGTTCGCGGCCCGGTTCGAGCGGCTGCGCCGCGAGCACGGGGTGCGCTCGTTCCTGGCCCACAACATGACCGTGACCCCGGCGAACGTGGCCGAGGTCGCCGAAGTCGTGCGGGCCGTACAACCGATGGGATTCGGGATGTTGTCGTTCCAGCCCGCCGCCTACGTCGGCGACGACCGGCGCTGGCACGGGGACTTCCGCGGCGCGGACGTCGGACCGGACGCGGTGTGGGCGCAGATCGAGCGCGGCGCGGGGCAGCGTCTGGACTTCCGGATCATCGAGAACGGCGATGTCCGCTGCAACCGCACCGCCTACGGCTTCCACCTGGGCGGGCAGTGGTATCCGCTGCTCGACGGGGCCGATCCCCGTGACGTGGCCACCCGCGACGCGGTCTTCGCGCACCTGTCGGGGATCGGGTTCGCCGTCACGCCGTTGCCCGCGCTCGTGGTCAAGCTGGTGCGGGTGCTGGTGCCCCACCCGCGCCTGCTGGCGGTCGCGGCCGGCTGGCTGGCGCGCACGCTGCGCCGGGTCGGGGCCCGGTCGCTGTTGCGGGCTGTGGCGAGCCGGTCGTGGCCGCGGCCGGTCACGTTCGTGATGCATCAGTTCATGGACGCCGCCGACGTCGAGCCGGCCTGGGCGATGATGCAGCGCGGCGAGACCGCGGACGATTCCCGGCTGCGCGAGACCCAGGAACGGCTGGCCGCGTGCCACTACGCGATGGGGCACCCGGAAACGGGGACCCTCGTTCCGGCGTGCGTGCAGCACGGCGTGCTCGACCCGGCGGAGAACGCCGCGCTGCGGCGGCTGCTGCCGATCGTCGAGGTCCGGCGCACGGTCACCCGAACCCGAACGGAGAAGGCATGAGCCCGCAGGTCGCCGTGAGCCCGGTCGTCGTGCCCACCGTCGAGGGCGGGGTGTGGGACCTGCTCGTGATCGGCGGCGGCGCCGCCGGACTCGTCGGCGCCCGGACCGCGGCGTCGTTCGGGGTCTCGGTGCTGCTGGTTGAGCGGGAGCGCACCGGTGGGGACTGCCTGTGGACGGGCTGCGTGCCCAGCAAGGCGCTGCTCGCGGCGGCGTCCGCCGCGGCCGACGCCCGCGGCGCCGGGCGGCTCGGGGTGCACGTCGAGCGCGTGCGGGTCGACTTCGCCGGGGTCATGGCCCACGTGCGCGCGGCGATCACCGCCATCGAGCCCGTGGACTCCGCCGACGCCCTGCGCGCGGCGGGCGTGCAGGTCGCGCAGGGCACCGCCCGGTTCACCGGCCCGAGCACGGCGGACGTCGGGGGGACGCCGGTCCGGTTCCGGCAGGCGCTGGTCGCCACCGGCTCCGACCCGCTGGTACCACCCGTCCCCGGCCTGCGGGACGCGTCGCCGTTGACCAGCGACACCGTGTGGGACCTCACCGGGCTCCCCGCCCGGTTGGTGGTGCTCGGCGGCGGCACGATCGGCTGCGAGCTCGGCCAGGCCTTCGCCCGGCTCGGGTCATCGGTGACGGTCGTCGAGGCGGCCGGGCGGCTGCTGGGCGCCGAGGACGCCGACGCGGCCGCGCTGGTCACCGAGGCGTTGCGCCGCGACGGGGCCACGGTGCTCACCGGTGCACCGGTCACGGCGGTGCAGGACGGGCAGGTGGTGCTGGAGGACGGGCGGCTGGTCCCGGCCGACACGATCCTGGTCGCGCTGGGCCGCCGGCCCGACACCCGCGGTCTCGACCTGCACGCCGCCGGGATCGAGGTCGACGACCGGGGGCACGTCGTCGTGGATGCCGCGCTGCGCACCACCCACCCCCGGGTGTGGGCCGCGGGCGACGTGACCGGGCATCCGCAGTTCACCCACGTCGCGGGGGTGCACGGCTCCACCGCGGCGAGCAACGCTGTGCTGGGGCTGCGCCGCCGCGCCGAGGTCGGCGCGATCCCGCGGGTGACCTACACCTCGCCGGAGGTCGCGGCCGTCGGCGTCGGTGCCGGGGAGCGGGGTGTCACGGTCCGCACCGTAGCCCACGACGAGGTGGACCGCGCCGTCGCGGAAGCCCGAACCGCCGGGTTCGCCCGGCTGGTCACCGACCGCCGCGGGCGGCTCGTCGGCGCGACGGTGGTGGGCCCGCGGGCGGGGGAGACCCTCGCCGAGCTGACCCTGGCCGTGCGCAAGGGCCTGCGGGCGCAGGATCTGGCTTCCACGATGCACCCGTACCCGACCTTCGGCGACGGCCCGTGGAACGCCGCGGTCGCCGACGTCCGCGCCCGGCTCGCCGCCCCGGCCACCAGAAGGGCCATCGGTGTCCTGTCCGCGGTACGGCGGCGGTGGCTCGACGCGCGAGGGTGAAGGGGGTGTCACCGCAGAGCGCGATGCCCGGCCACGATGCGCTGAGCGGCACCGAGCCCGACCACCGCGGCCCAGACCACCGCGATCTGCGGGGCCCAGAACGGCAGCACGAGCCAGAGCGTGTGCACCGCGATCGTCTCGGCGCCCTCGGCGATGCCCCCGAGGAAGGACAGGGACCGCCCGTCGTCGCGGGCGCGGCCGGCGCGCTCGGCGATCGAGGAGAACGCGAGGAACGCCGTGCCGTTGACGTAGTAGGCCAGCAGCACCAGCAGGAACGGCCACAGCGCGCCACCCGCGCCGATCCCCACGCCGACGACGGTGGCGCCGTAGACGGTGAAGTCCGCGGTGATGTCGAAGAACCCGCCTGCCCCGCTGTCCCCGACGCCCCGGGCGCGGCAGCGCCGGGCGAGCGGGCCGTCGAGACCGTCGGCGAGCCGGGAGGCCAGCCACAGCACGACCGACGCCGCCCACCATCCGGTCCCGGCGGCGGCGGCACTGCCCAGCCCGAGCACCAGGCCGGCGGCGGTGATCCGGTCCGGGGTGATCCATCCGGTGTCCAGGGTCGCGGCGGCGCGGTCCAGCGGGCGTCCCAGGACCCGGCGCAGCGGGGCGTCGAACATCAGCCCGGCACCGCCGGGAGCTTCCCGCGTCGCCGCCGGTTCGCCACCAGCCCGATCACGGCGAGCACGGCCAGCCCGCCGACGCCGAGAATGAACGGCGTCGACCCGGGAGTGGCCCCGAAGGCGCCGATCGTGACGTACGCGGCGACGCCGGGCAGGATCCCGACGGCCGTGCCGAGGAGGTAGTCCCTGGCTCGCACCGCGCTGAGCCCGCAGGCGTAGTTCAGCGCCGTGAACGGCAGCAGCGGCACCAGCCGGACCCCGATGACCGCGAGCAGGCCCCGGCGGCGCAGCAGCGCGTCGAGCCGCTGCAACCGCGCGTTGTCGATGCGGGCGACGGCGTCCCGGCCGAGCACCCGGGCGAGCGCGAAGGCGATGGCGGCACCCACCGTCGCGCCGCCCAGCACCACGACCACTCCCACCGGCAGCCCGAACAGCACCCCCGCGGTGATGCTGAGGACGGAGGCAGGCGCGGGGGTGAGCGTCAACGCGGCATAGCCCGCGGCGTAGAGCAGCGGCGCCGCCCAGCCGGCGCGCTCGACCCACGCGCGGATCTCCTCGATCGGGGGGATCCCGACGATCAGCGCGACGGCGATCCCGGCTCCGACGACAACCGCCAGCAACAACGGCCGCACCCACCACCTCCCGCGCACCCGGTCCCCTCTCCGAGCCGGCCACCCACCGGATCTGCTGCCGCAACCCCGCCCGCGACGGCGATCTTCCACGAATCCGGCCGGAACCGGGAATCGGACGGCGGAGGGCCGGGTTCCCTCCGCGACCGCCGCACCCCGATGCCGCCCGATCCCGACGCCGCCCCGCTGGAGAACGCCTGTGCGCCGCCCGCTCGCCCGCCTCACCGCCCTGTGCCTCGCCTCTACCGTGGTGCTGACCGCCTGCGGCACGGCCTCCGACACCGCCGCGCCGCTGCCGGACCCGGCGGACTGGGCGTCGGTGACCGCGGCCGCCAGGGGACAGATCCTGGACTGGTACATGTACAACGGCGACGAGGCGGTCAACGCCTTCGTCGAGGGCTACCTGACGCGGCGGCTGGCCGACGAGTACGGGGTGCGGCTCAACGTCGTGGGCGTCGCCGACACCGCGGACGCAGTGAACAAGGTGCTCGCCGAGCAGCAGGCCGGGCGCACAGGCGACGGCACCGTCGACGCGATCTGGCTCAACGGGGAGAACTTCGCCACCGGCAAGCAGGCCGGGCTGTGGTACTGCGGCTACCCCGCGGCACTGCCCAACGCGCGGTACGTCGATCTCGAGGATCCCTCGGTGGCGAGCGACTTCGGGGTACCCGTGCAGGGGTGCGAGTCGGCCTGGCAGCGGGCCGACTCGGCACTGGTCTACGACAGCGCCCGGCTCGACGAGGCCGACGTCGCGACCCTGACTGCCCTGACCGAGTGGGCACGGGTCAACCCGGGACTGCTCGCCTACCCGGCCGCACCGGACTTCACCGGATCCATGGTCGTGCGGACGTTCCTCTACGACACCGCGGGCGACCCCGCCACGCTCGCCGGGACCTTCGACGCGGCGGCGTTCGCCCCGCTCGCCGACGAGCTGTGGGCGCGGCTGAACGCGCTGGAACCCGCGCTGTGGCGCGGCGGCGAGACCTACCCGGTGAGCCAGGACGCGGTCGAGCAGCTCTACGCGAGCGGCGAGATCGCCGCCTACTACACCTACGGCCCGGGCACCGTCGCGACGAAGGTCGCCGAAGGCGTCTACCCGGACAGCACCCGCGAGGCCGTGCCGTCGATCGGCAACATCGGCAACGTCTCGAACATCGCGATCCCGGCGAACTCGCCGGACCGGGCCGCGGCGCTGGTGCTGGCCGACCTGGTGCAGGACCCGGCCAGCCAGCTGGAGTTCTACTCCTCAGCCGGCATCTACCCGGCGATCGACATCGGTCGGACGACCCCCGAGGTGCTGCAGCGGTTCGCCGCGGTCCAGGCCGGACCGTCGGTGCTGCCGCTGGACGAGCTGACCGCGCGCTCGCTGCCCGAGCTGGACGCGGGCTACGTCACCGCGATCGAGGACGGCTGGACCGCGAACGTGCTGCAACGGTGACCGCTGGGTCCACCATGCGGGTTCCCCGCGGGGTGCGTATCGGCCTGCTGCTCGCGCCCGCCCTGACCGTGGTCGTGGTGCTGTTCGGCGGCGGCCTGGCCCAGGCGCTCGCGCAGAGCCTGGGCTACCAGCCGTTCCTCGCGCCCCGTCCGCTCGGCCTGGACGCCTACCGGCAGCTGTGGACCGATCCGGCGGTGCGGGCCTCGATCGGCGTGACGTTGCGCATCGCGGTGGTGTCCACCGCGGTGGCGGCCGCGCTCGGTGTCGCGGCCGCGCTCACGGTCCGGTCGCTCGGGCGGCCGCGGCGCGTGTTCGGTGCCCTGCTGCAGGTGACGCTCCCCGTCCCGCACCTCGTCGCCGCCCTGGCGATGCTGCTGCTGCTGGCGCAGAGTGGCACGCTCTCGCGGGGGAGCAACGCGCTCGGGCTGACCGGCGACCCGGCGGCGTTCCCGACACTGACCCAGGACGCGTTCGGCTGGGGGATCATCATCTCCTACGTGTGGAAGGAAGCGCCGTTCGTCGGCGTCGTCGTGCTGGCGGCCCTGTCCACGGGGGTCGCCGAGCTGGAGGATGCCGCCCGCGCGCTCGGGGCCGGGCCCTGGCAGCGGTTCCGGCACGTCGTGCTCCCGGTGATCACGCCCGCGGCCGGCGCGTCGTCCCTGCTGGTCCTCGCCTTCACCGTCGGGTCGTACGAGGTGCCGTTCCTGCTCGGGCGCCCGTTCCCGGCCACGTTGCCGGTGGTGGCCTACCAGCAGTTCCGCGACCCGGACCTGACGGCCCGGCCGCTCGCCGCCGCGATCAGCGTGCTCATCGCGGTGCTCGTGGGGCTCTGCGCACTGGCCTACCTGGCGCTGACCGAACGCCGGCACCCGACCCGGCTGGTCCGGCGATGAGGCGCGCGATCGGGCCCACGGCACTCGCGGTCGGGCTGTTGCTGCCGGTGCTGCCGCTGCTGGCGTGGGCGGTCAGCGGGCAGTGGCGCTATCCCGCGCTCGTGCCCGAGCGGCTCACCGGTCGCGGCCTCGGGTTGATCGCCGACCGGGACGTCCTCGAGGCGCTGGCGACCTCACTGGTCATCGCCACGGCGGTGGCGGTGCTCGCCGCGGCGCTGGGGCTGGGTGCGGGTCGGGCCGTGGGTATGTACTCCTTTCCCGGCAGGGGAGTCGTGCAGTTCCTGCTGCTCGCCCCGGCGCTGGTCCCGACGATCGCGGTCGCGCTGGGGATCCAGGTGTTCCTCATCCGCTACGGTCTCGCCGACAGCGTCGCGGGGGTGGTGCTGGTGCAGCTGATCCCGACCGTGCCCTACGTCAGCTTGGTGATGGGCGCCGCGTTCGCCAACCTCGACCCCGACGTCGAGGACCAGGCCCGGATGCTGGGGGCCGGACCGGTCCGGCGGGCGGTCCTGGTCGCCCTGCCCGCGGTGCGGCCCGCCCTCGTGGTGTCCGCGTTCCTGGCTTTCCTGATCTCCTGGAGCGAGTACATCCTCACGCTGCTCGTCGGCGGGGGGACGGTGCGCACGCTGCCGTTGCTGCTGTTCGCCGCCATCGGCAGCGCCGACTACACCGCCGCCGCGGCGCTGGCACTCGTGATCGCGGTCCCGCCGCTGGTCCTGATCGGGGTGACGTCGCGGTTCCTCACCGGGGCGACCCCCGCGACCGTCGGGTTCGGGCGGCTGTGAGCGCCGCGACCGGACGCGCCGACCTCGTCGTCGAGGGTGTGCGGGTGGGCTACCGCCCGGGGTGCCCCGTCGTCGACGACATCGACCTCACCGTCGGGGCGGGCACGCTCACCGCGCTGCTCGGGCCATCGGGGTGCGGCAAGACGACGCTGCTGAAGGCCGTGGCAGGCCTGATCACCCTGCAGTCGGGCGAGGTCCGGGTCGGCGGCTCGTCGGTGATCGAACTGCCCGCCGAGCGCAGGCCGGTGGGACTGGTGTTCCAGAAGCCGCTGCTGTTCCCGCACCTGTCAGTAGGGGACAACGTCGCCTTCGGGTTGCGCATGCGTGGCCTGCCGCGACGCGCTCGCCGGGAGCGGGTGACGCGGATGCTGGAGCTGGTCGAGCTGCCGGGCCTGACCGGGCGCCGCGTCGGGGAGCTGTCGGGCGGGCAGGAACAGCGGGTCGCGCTGGCCAGGGCGCTCGTACTCGATCCCCGGGTTCTGCTGCTTGACGAGCCGTTCTCCCAGCTCGACGCCGACCTGCGGGCCCGCATGCGCGAGCTGCTCGGGCGGGTCCAGCGTGACCTGGGAATCACCACGCTGTTCGTCACCCACGACCAGCAGGAGGCCGTCGACGTCGCCGACCACGTCGCGCTGATGCTCGACGGACGGATCGAGGCGCACGGCCCACCGGTCGAGTTCTACTCCCGCCCCGCGACCCTGCGCGTCGCCCGGTTCCTCGGCGGCACCAACGAGATCCCCGGCACCGTGTCCGGCCGGGAGTTCACCTGCGACCTGGGCACGCTGGAGGTGCCGTCGGGACTCGCCGACGGACCCGGCGTGCTCGTCGTCCGCCCGGAGGCGCTCTGTCCCGGCGCCGCGCCGACCAACCTGTCCGGGGCGGGGAACGTTGTCCCGGCGACGGTAACCGCCGTCCGGTTCCGTGGCACCCACCAGACCGCCGAGCTCCGCCTCGGCGGGGCGCTCCCCGCGACGATGACCCTGTCCCCGGCGTTCCGTATCGCCGAGGGCGAGGAGATCTCCGTGCGGCTTCCCGTGCCGGCCTGTCACGTGGTGCCCTTCGAGCACACCCCGCAATCCATCCCCTCCCCACCCACCGTCGAGGGCGAGCGATCACGTGCGTGAACGGTCCGTGCTTCTCCCCCTCTCCGGGTTCCGGCTGCTCGACAGCCGCACCGGCGAGACCGTCGAGCTGGGGGAGCGGCCCGGCGTCACCGTGCTCACCCTCATCCGGCACCGGTTTTGACTGCCCTGCCAGGAGCACCTGGTCCAGGTGCAGGAACACCTCGTGGACGAGTCGATACCGCTGCTCACCATCGGGTTCAGCCCGGCCGAGGCACTCGCGCCGCTCGCCGAGCACCTCGGCCTCCGCGGGCCGATGCTGACCGACCCCGACCGTGTCGTCTACCGGCTGCTGGGACTGGGCCGGGCGTCGGTCTGGCAGGTGTACTCGCCGGGCACCCTGCTGTTCTACGCGCGGGCGAGGCTCCGCGGACGGACGCTGCAGACGGCGGTGGAGGACACCCGCCAGCTCGGTGGCGACGCCCTCGTCGTCGACGGTGTGGTCGTGCGGATCTGGCGGCCGTCCACGCCGGACGATCGCGCCGATCCCGCCCGCATCGCGGCCGCCGCACGGCGAGCCGCGCTGGGATGATCCACAGCCGTTTGCACCGGGCCAGCGGCCGCTGAGGCCGCGGTGGACCAGACCCGTCGATCGCTGGATCCGGTTCGCCTACTGCCGGCTCGGGCACCTGTACCGGTACCTACCAAGCAGCCCGGCTACCACAAGCGGCTGGCGCTGGCGGCACCGCTACGACACCGTGAATCTGGTTTCGACGATTTACAGGTCGATCCCTAGCGCGTCGATCCCATCCTTCCAGCCGACAAATAGACCACGGACGTCTGAGATCTGCATCAGTGCGTCTTGGGCCTTTCGAAGCGGCTCGTCGAGCGGACCCGAAAGGCCCCTTCCTTGGCCGAAAATCTGGTGGACCCCTTCAAGATCTTGGAACGACTCAATGCCAGCTACTGCCATCTGGTAGATGGCGTTCACCCCGTCGACGGCGCCCGGGTTGTCGTCCAGCCAAGACGGGTACATACTCGTGAACTCAAGCAGTGCGCGCACTGTCGCGTCCCAATCCATGATTCCCGCACGGACATTCGTTGCTGCGTCTAGCATGGAATCTGCGATCGGATCCAGCTGCTTTGCCAGCTGTTTAGATATACCTACCTTTTTCTTAATCGTGGCGGCGCGGCTCATTAAAGGTCCGGCAGACCCCATCTGGACGCCGAACTTGCTAATTTCCGCCGCCAACCGATCCATCTCTCGATTCGTAATCGGCGCAGATGCCTCGACTGCTGCCATTCGACCTAAGAGATCGAGGCTCACATCCTGCGGCGTCTCGGCACGAGCCACGATCTCGGACTGCGGTCGCGGCTCACGTGCGACGATCTCAAGGACCTCTTCGATGCATTCCGCTACATCCTGGACCCTTTCGAGCCAAAGACGACTTCCTTGAGATTCGAACCGCAGTTCCGCTATATCGACCCAATGGAGCTTCGAGACTTCGACCCAGACGTCGTTGTCAGCAAAATTTTTCTCGATCCGAGCAAGATCGGCGAAGACGAGCGGAACAATGAGTCGGGTCGTGGAATTCGTACGTAGGAAGTGTAGGAACTCCCAGAATTCCTGAGTGCAGTAAACGCTTCGCAAGTAAGCTGGCGAAATGAATGAAAGGAGAACCGACGAAGAGGATAGTCCGAGGCGGATACGATCCTTCCATTCTTCACCTGGTGCAATTGAATCGCGATCATAAAAGATCCCTACTTCGAGTCCTGTCATACTAGAGAAGACGTTGCTCACGTCACGAATGAAGTGGCGGATGCGATCATACGTCGCTTTATTGTCAACGTGAGCGTACGACGCGAAGACGGATACTTCTGGCCTGTTCTCCGTACCAGGTGATGGAAGCTCGTCAATCTTCTCGCGGTTCTCATGTAATGAGTTCCATATAACCCGAAAGAGGTCTTCGTCGCCGTCAAGTCCTTGAACTATTCTTAATAAGATCGGCCACGAAGGAATCCGCCGACCTCGGAGAACCTGATTGACCGTGGTGTGGCTCATGCCGCCCGCGCGATCCGCAACGGCACGGCTGCTGGGCTCGCCCGCCCGAACGTGCAGCTGTCGCAGCTCGCCGAACAGCTCGCGCGCCTGACGGCTCTGCGGTGCGTCGTCGACATCGCCCATGGGGACCCCTCCTCCTAGCCCTGCCGCCGGTGGCGTACAGTTCCGGAACGTCCGACGTTCCAGTAGTGTCCAGCTTACGTCAGGAGGTCCAAGTGTACCTGGTTGACCTCAGGTGGATCGTCTTGACCATCTGCGTCCTCGGTGCCGGGATCGGTGTCGCCATCGCGCCCGCGTTGATCAGCCCGATCCTCGTGTCCGTGGCGGTGGCGACGATCTTGTACGTCATCCTTCGGCTCGGGCAGCCGCCGAACAGCGGCGGACCGTAGCCGCGAGCGGCCCCCAATCTTCCACAGCGCGAGAAGGCCCTCGCCGGGCGGGCAGATCACCAGGAGGCCAGGGAGTCGGTGGGCGGCGGCGTGGTGCGGGCAGAGTGTGGCTCCCCGACGACCTCCCCTCAGGGCTACCACACGACACCCCGGGCGCAACCCTGGCGGGATCGGCGGCAGTTCGCTGGCATGCTGCGCCCGGGGTGTCGCGCGGTCGGGCTACGCCAGGTCGCCGGGAAGCCACACGGACCCCGTCGTGGGTGAGGAGCTGGTGGTCCGGCTGTTCGTCAATCGTTCGTCAGCACGCCCACCGGCAGCGCAGAACAGCGAAAAGCGGTGAGAGCCGTTCGTGCAGGTCAGCCCGTGTGCGATGGCGAACGTCGCAGATGGGCGCGACCTGCGGATTCGTTCCGGTTCAACGTCTGACATAACCGTTCCAAGGGCCTGCCCTCGCCGGGCGGGCAGGTCTCCGGGATGGCGGCACAGCAGCGATCTGGCGGTGCGAGGTGGTTGTGGCCGGTGCCATCCCGACGACCTCCCCGAGGGCTACCAGACCGAGGCACGGGGGCAAGCCTGAGAACGTCGGCGGCGGTAACGCGGAATGCGGAATGTTGCCCCCGCACCACGGCCTGGTCGGGCTACGCCAGGTCGACGGGATGGCACCTCGGTTCGGCGTCTGGGGCTGAGTGACTAACTGCGTGACAACCGCCCCGTCTGGCCGTGTACCTCGCCGACGTCCACGGACACGCCACGGGTGGTGAGCAGCGCGTTTACCCCGTCTGCCGCTTTCCCGGAGTTGCTTCACACCGAAGAGCGCCCTCGCCGGGCGGGCAGGTCTCCGGGATGGCGGCACCAAGAGCGCGTCCGTGCGGTTCGGGGTGGCGGGGGGTGCCATTCCGACGACCTCCCGGAGGGCTACCACACGGCGCCCCGGGGGCAGAGCTGTCGGAGGTCGGCCGGCGGTTGCGTCGCGGGCTGCCCCCGGGGCGCCGTGTGGTCGGGCTGCGCCAGGTCGACGGGATGGCACCAGCTCGGCCCTGGTCGTGAGCGACTATCTGAGTGACAACCACGGCGCCGGACAACGGACCAGGCCGGACCCTGGCGGACATCGCGACCAGGACAGACGCCCTCGCGGCCCAGTTCGGCGAGCGCCAACGAGTGCCTGGGGGTCAAGGGGTCGCAGGTTCAAATCCTGTCGTCCCGACGGCGGACATGGGCGGTTCCCTCCACGAGGGAGCCGCCCTTCGCCATGTCTGACCTGCGGAAACGCTGCTTTTCTTGATCTTCGCTACATTCAATAACGATCACACTAATGTCCATTGTGGCCATGTTGAGACGCCAACTAGGAGCGAATGTGGAGCGGCGTGCTGCTGGCGTTGACCAGAACCACGAAATGGGGTCAGGGTGTGTGACGGGTTTGGAGGCTGTTGAGGTCGATCTGACCGGAGGCCCACCACCCCAACCGAGCACGACGCAACAACCCGGGATCACTGCGGTCACCGGGTACACGAGCCTGTCCGTCCCCGAGTTGATTTTCGAGTTAGCCGCCCACCTTGCGGGCCCCGGCGGTGGCGAGCCGATGGTACCGGCGACCACTACCTTCACCTCTTTCCCTGGGAAATGGCGTGGAACGCTCTCCTGAGCCATCCTGTGCGTAATGTGACGTGCAGGCCTGCCAGGGGCGCCTGCCCGGGCGCGCAACAGCGGAGTGGGTGAGCCTGGCCGCGGTGGCGACGATCCGCGAGACGAGGGTGGGGGCCGGTGGTGACGGGACTCGACCTCTTCGATCCGGCGTTTCGCGCCGATCCTTATCCGCACTACCGGCGGCTGCGTGAGGCGGCCCCGGTCGCCGCGATGGCGCCCGGCATGTGGGTGCTGACCCGGCACGCCGACTGCACCGCGCTCCTGCGCGACAATCGCTTCGGCCATCCGAATCCCGATACCCCACCAGCCAACCCGATGTTCAGTCAGAACAGCGCCGCCGCCGGGATGCTGTACGCGCCCGACGGAACACCGGTGCTGTCGTTCCTGTTGCAGAATCCGCCCGGCCACACCCGGCTACGCCGGTCGGTGAGCAGGGCATTCACCGCTCGGATGGTGGCCCGGCTCGAGCCACGCGTCGAGCAGATCGTCGACGGATTGCTCGACGACGCGCTGAGCACCGGCAGCGTCGACCTGATCCCGGCGCTGGCCCGTCCACTCCCGGTGACCGTGATCAGCGAGCTGCTCGGCGTCCCGCCCGAGGACCACACCCGATTCACCGAGTGGTCCAACACGCTCGCCCGTGGCGTCGACCCGGTCTTCCTGTTGTCACCGGGGGTTGTCGAGCAGGTCGCCCGAGCGCGTGGGGAGTTCCAGGACTATTTCCGCGACCTGGCTGCGCTGCGGCGCCGACGGCCTGGCGATGATCTGCTCTCCGCCCTGGTCTCGGTCGACGAGTTGACCGAGGCCGAGCTGCTCGTCACCTGCACCCTCCTGCTCGTCGCCGGACACGAGACCACCGTCAACCTGATCGGCAACGGCACGCTCGCGTTGGTGCGCCATCCCGAGGCTCTGGCCCGGTTCCGGTCGGACCCGTCGATCGCGGCCGACGTCGTCGAGGAGCTGTTGCGATACGACTCACCCGTCCAGATCGTCGGGCGCACCGCCCTGACCGACGCCGAGATCGCCGGGGTGTCGATCGCCCGCGGGGATCTGGTGTTGGGGTTGGTCGGGGCAGCCAATCGCGATCCGGCGGTCTTCCCCGATCCGGACCGGCTGGATCTCGACCGCACGGCGATCCGTCACCTGTCCTTCGGAAACGGCATCCACTTCTGTCTGGGGGCGCCGCTGGCCCGGCTGGAGGGTCGGATCGCGTTGCGCCGGCTGATGGAGCGGGCACCGGGACTGCGGTTGGTGGGCGAGCCGCGCTGGAAGGAAAACGTCGTCCTGCGCGGGCTCGACCACCTCCCGGTAGACCTGGACCCCTCGGCAGATGCGCAGCTCGTCGACGGCATCCGCCCGTAACTCGAAAGACTTCTCCTCGGCCCAGGGCGTGTTGGAGCCGAACTCCTTCGACGCCCGCCGCATCCCCAACAACCACGTGGGCTTCACACTGACCTGAGCGGAAACCGGCTCGGAGACGCACAACCTGGTGACGCACCCCCGGTGATCACCCTCTGCGGTACATCAGCTGCGCCGATGCGGCTGATGTACCGCAGACGTCGATCATGGGGCTGTCGTCAGCGGGGCAGCGCGAAACCGTCAGGTTGTGGGTCGATGTCGCGTGGTGCCCCCATCGGTGAGGGCGGTGTCGGTTTGAAGCCTTCCTGCTGCTGGTTGCCGGGCGAAGGTGGATCGGGCTGCTGCTGGTTGCCGGGCGCCGGTGGGGCGGTGGGCTGCTGCGCGGTCAGCCGCACCTCCTCGCGGCGGCGTCGTTCGGTGAGCACTGCGGCCAGGTAGGCTTCGGCGGGTGTCCCGGGTGGCGGTGCGGGGCTGATATGCGCGGCGATCTGTCCGGCGAGTGCGGCGCCGAGCGAGGCCCGGACCTGCGGGTCGAGGTCGCCGGCTCGCTGCAGGAACTGCCGGGCGGACAACGCCGGTGCGTCGGGGAGCTGGGAGATCGTGAGGGACGTGGCCCAGCCGGCGAGCTGCGGGGGCATCAGGACCTCGGCCGCGCGCGCCGCGGGCACCCGCTCGCGCACCACGACCGTGCCGGCCAGCATGTCCCCGACCCGCCTGCCCTGCGCCGACGCCAGCGACGAGATCAGCCCTATCGTCCCGGTGAGCAGGCTGAGCACACCGAAGTCGACGACGAACCCGGCGAGCCCGCGGACGAGCGCGTGCCGGAACCGGATCGGCCCACCGTCCTCGCGCACCACCCGCAACCCCAGCGCGATCTTGCCGAGCGAACGGCCGCGGGTGAGCGTCTCCACCGTCACCGGGTAGACGACGAACACCGCGAGCATGACGACCAGCGTGACGGTCGCCGCGAACGCGTCGTCGACGGTGGTGAAGGTGCCGGTCGCGGCGACCGCCAGGATCAGGAGCAGGAACGCCGTGGCCATCAGCGCCAGGTCGATCCCGAAGGCGAGCGACCGGCTGGCCAGCCGGGCGAGCCGCAGCTCGACGACGACAGCATCTCCCGTGACCAGATCGCTCATCGACCCTATTCTGCCTGTTCATCGGAAGCGGGGAGCCCATGGATGTTGACGCCTATGCCGCCGCGCACGTCGCGCAGTGGCAACGCCTGAAGTACCTGATCGGCCGCGGTCGGCTCTCCGGGCCGGAGGCCGACGAGCTGGTCACGCTCTACCAGCGCACCGCCACCCACTTGTCCGCGATCCGCTCGAGCTCCCCGGACCCGACGCTGGTGGGTGAGCTCTCCACGCTGGTCGCCCAGGCTCGTTCGGCGGTGACGGGCTCGCACACCCCGGCATGGCGCGACGCCGCACGATTCCTCGCAGTCGGCTTCCCCGCCGCCTGCTACCGCACCCGGCGCTGGTCGATCGGGGTCGCGGTGGTGGTCCTGACCCTGGCCTGGTTGATCGGCGCGTGGGTGGCGGGCAGCCCAGAGGTGCAGGCCACCATCGCGGCGCCGGAGGAAATCCGCCGCCTCGTCGAGCAGGACTTCGAGGCCTACTATTCTTCCGACCCGGCCGGGTCGTTCGCCGCGCAGGTCTGGACGAACAACGCCTGGGTGGCGGCGCTGTGCCTCGTGTCGGGGATCCTGCTCGTTCCCGTGGTGCTGATCCTCTGGACCAACACCCTCAATCTGGGCGTCACAGCCGGATTGATGGCCTCGGCCGACCGGCTGGACCTGTTCTTCGGCCTGATCACCCCGCACGGACTGCTGGAGCTCACCGCGGTGTTCGTCGCGGCCGGCGCCGGACTGCGGCTGGGCTGGACCCTCATCGACCCCGGCCCGCGGTCCCGCAGCGAGGCGGTGGCGGCGGAGGGCAGGGCCACGGTGGGGATGGCGCTGGGCGTGGCGATCGTGCTCCTCGTCTCCGGCGTGATCGAGGCATTCGTCACTCCTTCCGGCCTGCCGACGGGGGCGCGGGTCGGCATCGGCGTGCTGGCAGAGGCGGCGTTCCTGGCGTACGTGGTGCTCCTGGGCCGCCGCGCAACGGCAGCCGCCGAAACCGGCGACGTGCTGGCGGCGGAGGCGGGTGACCGCGCTCCCACCGCCGGCTGACCCGAACGAACGGCACTGTCGTCCATACCTACCGGACGACAGTGCCGTTCGTGCATTCGGAGTTGTGCACGGTGGCAGTCCCACTGGCGCGATCGGCGGGTGCGGGCCCGGTCCGCCGCGCGGCGTCCGCGACGGCGCTGCAGTCGGCTCCGGTGACGAGCCTGGCCGGCGACGGCTGCGCTGTCGCCGTGCCGGCGGCGCTCGATCACCTGGACGAACGGCACTTTCATCCGGACCTACGGGACGAAAGTGCCGTTCGTTCGCGGGAGGTGGGGTGGAGCTGCGCCATCTTGAGCAGAGGGGTGGGGGCCGAGCAGAGGGGAGGGGTCCGCGGGGGTGGGGAGGGGCGGCGGGATGGGAGGGGGCTGGGGGCTCAGAGGCGGCCTGCGGCTTTCAGGGCCAGGTACGTGTCGGCCACCGCGGGGGCGATGTGTTCCGGGGGTGCGTCGACGACCGTCACCCCGCAGCGGTCCAGCAGGCGGGCGATGCGCCGGCGTTCGGCGCGGGCCCGCTCGGCGGCGGCGGCCTCGTACACCGCAACGGAGTCGCCCCGCCCCGCTGCCATCGCCGCGATCCGCGGGTCGGCGACCGCGGCGACCAGGACCCGGTGCCGTCGGATCAGCGACGGCAGGCCGGGCAGCAGCCCCTCCTCGACGGCGGCGGCGTCCAGACCGGTGAACAGCACCACCAGCGACCGCCGCGACGCCCGCGCCAGCACCGCGGCCACCATGCCCCGCACGTCGGTCTCGACGAGCTCCGGCTCCACTGGCGCCATCGCGTTGACCAGCGCGGGCAGCAGCTCGCCCACCCCGACCCCGACCACGCTCGCCCGCACCGCGCGGTCATAGGCGAGCAGGTCGACGCGGTCGCCGGCCCGGGATGCCAGCGCGCCGAGCAGTAGCGCCGCGTCCATCGCCGCGTCGAGCCGGGGTGCGTCCCCGACCCGGCCCGCCGAGGTGCGGCCGGTGTCCAGCACGAGCAGCAGGTGCCGGTCCCGTTCGGGTCGCCAGGTGCGGACCATCACCTCCGACGCCCGCGCGGTGGCCCGCCAGTCGATGGAGCGCACATCATCGCCGATCACGTACTCGCGCAGCGAGTCGAACTCGGTGCCCTGCCCGCGCACCAGCACCGCAGTGCGCCCGTCCAGCTCGCGCAGCCGGGCCAGCCGGGACGGCAGGTGCCTGCGGGAGCCGAACGGGGGCAACGCTCGCACCGTCCACGGCACGTCGTGCGAACCCTGCCGCGCGGCGAGCCCCAGCGGCCCGACCGAACGGACGGTGACCCGGGACGCGCGGCGGTCGCCGCGGCGGGTGGGGTGCAGCGCGACGGTGAGCCGGCGCCGCTCGCCGGCGGGCACGTGCAGCCGGTGTCGAACCGGTGCCGCGCCGGCGCTGGGTGGCCAGGCGTCGCGCAGCATTGCGCGCAGCGTCCGCGGACCCGGGTTGCTGATCATCAACTGCACGCTCGCCGTGCCCCCGAGCCGCACCGACGTGTCCCCGGAGCGCTCCAGGGCCAACCCGCGCACCCCGGCGGCCAGCGCCAGGTCGATGAGCACCCCGACGAGCAGGAGACCCTGTACGAGGGTGAGCCCCCACCAGCTCGGCAACGCGAGTCCGACGGCCAGCGCGCCGAGTGCGGCGAGCAGCGCGGTGCGTCCGGTGATGGCCATGATCGTCTCGAGGCTCAGCGGGGGACAGGCACCGTGGCGAGGACGCCGGCCACGACGCCGTCGGCGGTGACCCCGTCGAGCTCGGCCTCGGGCCGCAGCCGCAACCGGTGGCGCAACGCGGCCGACGCGAGGGCCTTGACATCATCGGGGGTGACATAGTCGCGTCCGGAGAGCCACGCCCACGCCCGGCTCGCGGCGAGCAGGGCGGTGGCTCCGCGCGGGGACACCCCGAGCGACACCGCGGGCGCCGACCGGGTGGCCCGGCACACGTCGACCACATAGCCAAGTACCTCGCGGTGCACCGTCACCCGTGCCACGGCGGCGCGGCCGGCGGCGAGATCCGCAGCTCCGGCGACCGGTTGCACCCCGGCGGCCTCCAGGTCGTTCGGGTCGAAACCCTCGGCGTGGCGGGTGAGGATCGCGACCTCGTCGGCCCGCTCGGGCAGCGGCATCGTGAGCTTGAGCTGGAACCGGTCCAGCTGCGCCTCGGGCAGGGGATAGGTGCCCTCGTACTCGACCGGATTCTGGGTGGCGGCCACCACGAACGGTTCGGGCAGTGCCCGGCCCACGCCGTCGATCGAGACCTGCCGTTCCTCCATGGCCTCCAGCAGCGACGCCTGGGTCTTGGGCGGGGTGCGGTTGATCTCGTCGGCGAGCAGCAGGTTGGTGAACACCGGGCCCTTGCGGAAGGAGAACTCGCAGCTGCGGGCGTCGTAGACGAGTGAGCCGGTGATGTCACCGGGCATCAGATCCGGGGTGAACTGCACCCGCTTGCTCTCCAGCGCCAGGCTGCGGGCCATCGCCCGTACCAGCAGCGTCTTGGCGACGCCGGGCACCCCCTCGAGCAGTACGTGTCGACGGCAGAGCAGCGCGACCACCAGTCCGGTGACGGCCGCGTCCTGCCCGATCACGGCCTTGGCGACCTCGCGGCGCAGCGCGTGCAATGCTTCGCGGGCCTGCCCGGCCCCGCCGTGGACGTTCGTCGCCCGGGCATCCTGAGGCACGGCGTTGCCGGCGCCAGCGTCGTCGCTGACATCAGCGTCGTCGCTGGCGTCAGCGGCGTGAGCGTCAGCGTCCTGGGTCATGACCGGCGCATCTCCTCTTCACATGCGTGGAGATCGTCGGCCAGTTCGACCAGGAGGCGATCGTCCAGGGGTGCTGGACCGTACAGCGCTGGACCGTACAACAGGGTGTCCACCTCGGCGGTGGGGTGCCCGGTGCGGGCGGCCACCGCGGCGACGAGGGCTGCGGCGCCGTCTCGATCCACCCGCCCGAGCCCGAGCAACGGCGCCAGCCGGGCGCGGGTTGCGCCGCGCAGCGCCTCGGCGGCGTGCTCACGGGCCCCCGCGCGCCGGTACAGCCGGGCCAGACCCTCGACCGTCTCCGCGGACCGCACCACGACCGGCAGCGGCTCGGTGACCACCGGTCCGAGCCGGCGGGCCCGCCACAGCGCGACCAGGACGGCTGCGACGCCCAGCTGAGCCATCCCCCACAACCAGCCAGGGGGCACCAGCTCGCCCAGTGAGCGCTCCTGGCCCACGGGTGGGCCCTCCGGACCTGGAAGGAACCACAGCAACCGCGGGTTCGTGCCGAGCAGACCCAACGCGAGCGCGGCGTTGCCCTCCTCGGCCAGCGCGCCGTTGGTGAGCACGTCCGGCGCGCCGAGGACGGTGATGGTGCGGGCAGCGGGTGGAGCGCCCGTGGGACGCGGATCGGGCGCGGACGGAGGGCCGGCGGGGCCCGGATCGGTACCGGAAGCCACCTGGATCAGGGCGGCGCCGGCGTCGGTGGAGTAGCAGGTCGTAGCCGCGCCTCGGGCCCGGTAGAGCTCCCCGCCCAGCTCAGCCCGACCCGCTGAGCGCGCGGCGGGCAGGTCGCAGCTCGGCTCCAGCACGCCGACCGGCTCGTCCAGGGCGATGATCTCCACATCGGAAGCCAGCGCGGCCAGCGCCTCGGGACCCGGCGCGACGGCGACGATGTCGGCTCCGGACTGTCGCACCGCCTCCAGCTGTCCGCGGCCCAGCCGCCACGGGAACGCCACCAGCACGGTCGACCCGGTGCCGGCTCCACGGATTCCGGCCACGGTGCGGACGACATCCACCGCGACGCCCTGCGCGCGCAGCAGCTGGGCCACGGCCCGGCTCCCCGAGTCGTCCGCCGCCGCCGGGTCCAGCCGTCCGCGGGTGGTGCGGTCGGCTGCTGCGGCGAGGACGACACCCGCGAGGACGACGAGCAGGCCGAGGAACAATGGCCTCCGTGCCGCCCGCCAGGTTCGTTCGGCGGGTCGGGCAACTGCGGTGTCGGTCATCGCGCGGCGCCGGCCGGTGCCGCGGGTCTGGCGCGCCGCACGGCGTCGTCGACCGAGCGCAGCTGCGCATCCATCGCGGCGGTGGCGGGCCGGGCTCCGTACCAGACGTCGTCGAACGTTCTGGCCGCGGTGCGGAGCTGCTCGGCGCACCCCGGGAGCACCTGCCCCGCCTCGGCGGCGACCTCGGCGGCGGTGCGTCCGGCGCGGGTGTCAAGGAGGTCACGCTCCTCGAGAATCCGCACCACCGCCCGGAGTCGCTCCCGCACCGCCTCGGCCCACTCGCCGCGGGCGGCGTGGGCGTTGGCGGCCGCACGGTGGTCGTCAGCGGATCGGGGACTCGGGTCGAACAACGCTCGCTCTCCGGTGATGGTGCGCCCGATCCGGCCCACCCGGAGCCGCACGGCGACCACGGTGAGCACCACCAGCAGGGCCACCACGGCCAGCCCGCCGTACCCGCCCGGAGACGCGTCCGCTGCCCGGTCCAGCAGGTCGGATATCTGTTCCAGCAGCCACCGCACCCCGCGGTCCACCAACGACGGGTCGTCGGCGGTGTAGACCGGATCGGTCAGCTCGCGCTCGGCCGCCCGCTGCGCCTCGTCGCGTCCGATGTCGACCGGGATGTTCGCGACGTCGACCGGGATGTTCGCGCCGACGCTCACCGTGTCCTCAACCGACACCGCCCGGCCGGGGTGGGCCCCAACCCGGCCCGCCCGGGCCCGAGCCCCAATCCGGCCCGCCCGGGCCCGAGCCCTGCGACCACGATCCCAGCTGGGCGGCCCTGGCCAGCTCGATGTCGAGTGCCTCCCGGCGGATCCGCTGATCGAAGTACAGCAACCCGGTGACGCCCGCGCTGAACGGCGCGGTGAGGGTGGTGGCGATGATCGTGCCGATGGCGCCGATCATCAGTGAGACCAGGCCGGAGCCGAGCGACTCCCCGTCCGAGGCGAGCTCCTCGACCAACGCGCCCCCCAGACTGAACGGGACGGCGAGGATGCCACCGATCACAGTGGCGATCACCACGGCGAGGAGCAGGATGCCGAACACCCGCCACCACTGCGGCCGCACCAGGCGGTAGGAGCGCCCGAAGGCGGCCATCACCGGAATGCCCTCGAGCATGTAGGCCGGGGTGACCATCGACCAGGACACCCACAGGAACACCGCCAGGCAGAGGCTCGCGGGGATCAGCACCAGGCCCAGCGTCGCGGTGATCGCAGTCGGGGCGTCCGCCACCGCCGCGAGCGCGACCGGGACGAACCCGATGAGGACCACCGCCGCGATCAGCAGGCCGGTGAGCAGACTGAGCCCGAGCAGCCCGGCGAGCCGGGGCCGGGCGGCGGCCCACGCCTTGCCGAGCGACAGCTTGCGGCCCAGGACCGCGCTGCTGAGCACCACGATCAGCAGGCCGGTGAGCAGTGTCACGATGATGGCGCCGAGGAAACCGCCGAGCACGCCGATGGTGAGGCCGCCGCTGATCGCTTCCGCCATGTCGTCGAGCGAGGGGGCCTGATCGGACTCCACCGCGAGACCTTGCAATCCCTGAAGATATAGGTGCTGCGCCGGCAGCTGGAGCAGCTGGGTGATCGTGACCACCACCGCGGAGATACCGAGGGTGGCCGCCGGGTTCGCCCGGATGTAGGCGATCGCACCGTCCACGATCTCGCCGACGCCGAGTGGTCGAAGTGGGATCACCCCGGGCTTGAGGGCCGGCCACTGCGGCATGGGCGGGCCGTGTCCGGGCGGATACCCGGCGTGGGTCGGCGGGCTTCCCGGGTGCGGCGGCTGGCCCGGGTACGACGGCTGGCCCAGGTACGACGGCTGGCCAGGGGGCGGCGGCCCGTTGGCCGGACCGTGCGCCGGTCCGTCGGGATGTGATCCCGGTGCGACCCAACCGGACGGATCTGTCACCGCGAGTTCCCCCTTGATGGCGACGACGTGGCAGCAAAGCCATAGTGGCAGGTCCGGACCCGAAATGCGTCAACGATCAGTAGCGCGGGCGCGGGCATGGGGATCGAGGTTGTCATTTCACTGCGTGGTCGGCGCGGCAGCTGAACGAAGGACCGCAGCCGCCGAGGACGGCGTATACCGGCAGATGGCCCGGGTCCGGCAGAGCGGGCGCTCACCGTCGAGCTGACGGCCCTGGTGCTCGCCCGGGTCGCCCCGGACGAGCTGGTCGTCCTCGACGACTCCGCGCAGGAGTACTTCACCGACCCCGCGGCCGCGCTCCGCCCGGACGGTGGCGACACGCCCCTGGGATCGGGGATCACCGTCGTGATGATGACGCCGTACCTGCTCGCCGCGTCGAGCGTGGTGCTGCCGGTTCTCGGGACCATCGCGGGGGAGCTCGGGAAGGACATCACGAAGGACCTGGTGAAGGACCCGGTGGTGGACCGGATCCGGCGGCTGTTCAAGCGACACCACCGCGAACCGCCCGGGCCCGACGCGCTCTCCCCCGAGCAGGCCGGGCGGGTGCGGCAGGCCGTCATCGCGCACTGTCACGCCGTCGGGCTGCCGTCCGAGCAGGCCGCCCTGGTCGCCGACGCGACCGTCGGCGCGCTCCACGTCCGGGGATGACCGGGCTCGCGCGACCCGACGTGCTGGCACTGCTGACGTCGACCACGCTGCGGATGGTCGTCGTAGCGGTCGCGCTGGTCGTGTCGGCGCTGTTCGTCGGTACCGCACTGCACAACGCGCTGCTCGGGCAGGCGTGGGACGAGGCGGTGCTGGGCTGCCTGCGGCCCGGCGACCTGCTGTCCACCGCCGCCGAGCAACTGAGCTGCCAGGCCCCCGCGGCGGAGCGCAGGCGCGCCGGGGTGGCGCTGCTCGCGGCGGCGGTCGCCGTGGTGCTGGCGGCGGTGGTGGTCGCGTTCGCGCCGGCAGTGGTGCGTCGCCAGCGGCGCCTTGTCCCGGCCGACCCGCGGTTCGCCCGCGCCGTGCAGGCCGTTGCCGGCCTCGCGGCGGCCAGCGGGGTGCGCGCGCCCGGCGTGCTCATCGTGCCGGGGATGGCGAGCGAGCCGTTCTGCGTCGGCCGGCCCGGCGACTACCGGATCGCCCTGCCCCGCAAGCTCGCCCTGCTCGGCAACCCCGCACTGTTCGAAGCCCTGGTCGGGCACGAAGTCGCCCACCTGGTCCACCGGGACGTCGCGCTGTCGTGGCTGGCCCGATCGCTGTGGTACGTGCTGGGGCCGCTGCTCGCCGTACCCGTCCTCGTCGCGCTGGTGCAGGGCGGACCGGGGCTCGCCCTCGACATCCTGTGGCGCGGCGCGGTCCTGGTCGGGGTGGTGCTCCTGGTCGTCCGTGGCCTGATGCGCGCCCGCGAGTTCGACGCGGACCTGCGCGCCGCCCGGACCCCCGGGGTCGGGCACGTCCTCGACGCCGAGCTGTCCCGCCGCCCCCCGGGGCGCACGGGATGGCGGGCTGCCCTGGCCTGGCATCCCGGGGCGTCCCGGCGTCGTGCCGTGCTCGCGGATCCCACCGCGGCGGCGACGTTGACCTGGCTCGACGGCCTCACCCTCGGCTTCCTGGTCGCCTTCGCCCTGCCGATCGTCGGCGGGATCGCGTCGGCCTGGTTCCTGGGCGTGCCGGTGGCCGGGCTGGTGGCGCTCGGCGGGGCGCTGGTCCTCGGCCCGTTGTTCGGGGCCACGGTCGGGGTCGGGCTGTGGCGCCACGCGCTCGCCGCCCGCGGCTCCGGCCGCCGGCCAGGTACCGGGCGGGTGGCGCTCGGCGTCCTGGCCGGTGGGCTGCTCGGCCAGCTGGCTAGCCTCGCCGGGGTCGGGCTCGGGGCGCCGCAGCTGCTCCTGCTCCTGGTCCCGGTCGCCCTCGCCGGGACGACGTTCCTGGTCGGCGGGCTGGGGGAGCTGTGGGTGTCGGGGGTCGGCCGGACGCGGCGGCCCACGGCGGTCTGGGTGCCCGCGGCACTCCTGGGTGCCGCCGCGGCGACGGCGGTGCTCTGGGCGGCGCCGCAGGCCCAGTCGGCGATGGACGGCGGGGGATGGGCGCTGCTCGCGGCGTGGCTGACCACGCCGGGCCCACTGGTGCTCCCGGGCGTCGTCGCCGTCCTCCTCGCCGTCGCGACGGGCTGGGCGATGCGTCCCCGCCGGGACGGGTCGGCCCCGGGCTGGTGGGGAGGCTCGTCGGTGCCCGCCGCTCCGCCCGGTCGCGGTGCAGTGCTCGTCGGTCTCGCGGCGGGGCTGGCCGGGGGTGTTGCGCTGGCCGTGTACCGCGCCGTGGCAGGTGCGGTGAGCGGTGACGTCGATGCGATCCAGCGGGTCGACGCCGGGGTCTTCGGCTCCGGGTTGGTGGGTGCGGCCGTCGTGGTGGTCCTCGGTCTCGCGCGCGGCCCCGCCGGTACCGCGGGCGGACTGCTCGCTGGGCCGGTCGCCACTCTGACATCGGCGGTGTCGTTCCTGGTGACGGTCGCGGTGTCCGGCGGGAATCCGCTGCCGTTCGCCGCCCACGTGCTGGGCGGGGCGATCGCCTCCGGGTTCCTGGTCACGGTGCCCGCGGCCCTCGCCGGGGCACTCCCGGTCCCGCCGCTGCGCTCCACCGCGCTGTTGGCCGCGATCGCCGTCGCCGCGGGCGCGGGAACGGCGGCGACGACAATGGCCTCGCGGCAAACCCTCGTCCCGGGCCTGTCGGCGGTGCTGCCCGGATACTCCGAGGTCGAGGGCGGCGTGGTCCCGGAGCAGCCCGTGCCGCCCGTCCTGCCCGTGGAGCCTGCGGTTCCCCGCGAGCGGTACGCGGACGTCGTTGCCCGGCCGCTGCTGGACGGCCGCGTCGCGTCGGCGTCGGCCTTCAGCGCCCTGCAGGCCGAGAACCCGCCCGCCGACGTCTTCGCCGCCCGGATCCACGCCGACATCCTGCCGCTGCTGCGCCAGATGCTTGACGGCGCGCAGGCCGCGCGGATCGACGACCCCGAGGTCCGGGAGGTGCATGTGCACGTGATCGCCGGGGCGCAGATGCACGTCCTCGGGTTCGAGATGCTCGTCGATGCGCTGGATCAGGGCGACCAGCAGCTGGCGGATCAGGCCTCGGCGCTGCTCGCGGACGGTAACGCCGAGTGGAAGCAATGGGCAGCGGGCGTCGGGGGGTTGTGACGGCCACCCGTCACCCGACGCGTGGGGATCGCGCTGCGCGATCAATAGGCTGGAGCTGACCGGGCCGACCAGTTCGGGGCCGGTCCAACGGGGCCGGCGCGGCCGGGGCAGCGAGGCAGGAGGCGGCCGGCCCAAGCGGCCCAGCTACTGGACCCGCGTGACCGACCCTGGCTCGTCTTGATTACTGCTATCGGATCCCTCCGCTGCCCACGCCGAACCCGTCTCGCCGGCGAGTCCGGCCAACCGACGGTTGATCTCGTCCAGGTCGAACGGCTTGGACTCCGGGCCGTCGATCCAGTCTTCGACGGGGGCGTCGCCCTTACCGGCCACGCAGACCGGGTAGGTCGTGCCCGCGGCGAGACCGAGCACCCGCTCGCACTTGACGGCGTGGCTCCAGGACGCACCGAAGTCGTAGCGGTAGGTGATCGTGTCCCGGGGGGCGAAGGCGGCGCTGCACCGCAGCCCCTCCTCGTCGTCGACGTCCGGGACGTCGAAGGGGTCGCCGTAGCTCCGCCTGCCGACGGTGAAGGCGTGGAGGTGGTCGCCGTCCCACCCCATGACGATCTGGATCACGCGGTGCAACGTGCCGAGGCTGGCGGTGGCGGGCAGGAGAACCCGGCGCCAGATCGGGTTCCGCATCCGGTTCAGGGAGATCTTGAGCTGGACCGCCTGCGTCGATGTCGGTGTGGCGCCCGATGCCAGGAACGCGGTCAGGGCCTCCGCCAACTCGGCGGTGGCCGGGTGAGCGCCGCACTCGACGGCCTGTAGCCCGGCGTCGAGCCCGACGCCGGGAGCCTGCTCGTCGAGGTGGGACAGCGCTTCGTCCGGCCCGGAGCGGATCAGGGCGGCAGCGGCGTACTCGACGGTGAGCCAAGCCGAGTCCTGCTCGCTCACGTCCTCCGATTCGGCCGCTCGGGCGTGTGCGGCCAGGGTGGGAACCTCCATCACGTCATCCCATGCCGGTTCGGCCTCCGGGCCGAGGACGTGGACCAGATCCACGGCGATGACGCGCTGCGCGGGGGTGGCGGTGGCCGCGGCGGCGAGGAGGTCGCGGGCTGCGGCCAACGGGGTGCGCCCGTCCAGCCAGTCCTGCGCGGCGGACCACAGCTCGTCCTCCTCGACGTCGGTCAGTCGACTGATCAGCTCGTCCGCCTGGAGGTCCGCGGTGATCGGCTTCGGAGCCCGCGCCTGCATCTCCTGCAACGCCCAGCGGCCGAGCGGCGTGATCGTCACCCCAGTGCCCTGCCGGTCGGCGGCGGCGAACTCGACCAGCGGGTCCGTGGCAGCCGCAAGGGGATCGTCCTGCCGCCGCCATGCTGTGAAGAAGTAGTATGCGACGTCGGTGTCCTCGTCGCGGATCGCATCGAGGGCGCGGATCCACAGGTCGTCGAACGACCGCTGTTGGTCGCCGGCCGCGGTGGTCAACATGAACCGGGTGAACGCGGCAGCACCGGCTTCGTCCGCGACGGGCACAGCTGCGGCCATCGCGGCGATGAGACCGGTCAGCCACAGCTCGCGAACGGTGTCGTCGTCGATGTCGGGCCACTCCGAAAACCCTGGTCCAGGTCGCACGTGGCCGTCGACGATCCGCAGGAACCCGATGGCCAGGGCGACCTTCCAGATGCGGTGCAGCGCGAGCACGTCGCGTGCCGTACGCACCCGTGCCGGAGCCGGGATGCCCAGCGCCTGCGCGGCCGCCGGCACGTCGACCGGCCGGAGAACCTGCTTCGGTGTGACCCGCACACCCTCGCCCACCCAGCAGGCGAGTCGGTGCGCCGCCGCGAACGCAGCGCAGCGTCGGGCCGAAAGCACGACGTCGTCGATGAGCAAGCCATGACCGGGCATCGGTGCACCGTAGTGCAGCGCCGCAGAAGTCCTTCGGGGGTGTGGAGCCCGTCGGCGGCCTGGAGTCGAGCACCCTCCGCGGTACAGCAGGAACCATGGCCGCAGGGCGGGCGGATTCATGCCGCAACGCGGAGAGTGGAGGGTGGTGGCCCCGCTCCACCATCGGTGCGCCCGTCCTCGTCACGTGCGCTAGCCAGGGGTGCCGGATGCATCCGCCACCCACCCGCTCACCCCGGCGGGGGATGGCCCGAATGCCGCGACGTTGCACCCTGGAACCACATCCGGCGTCCCGGCCGGAGCCGACATGACCTTGGGGTTCCCCGTCTGCGTCGGGGATGGCGATCTCGGGTAGCTCGAGCCGAACGGCATCCAACCGTCCGGTTGCTGTTGCGTGCATACCGACATCGAAGGAGACGCCATGCTCGCCGATCGCACGACGCTCGCCCAGTTCCTGATCCAGGAGCGGCGCCGGCATCCGGGCGCGATCGGGGATCTCAACGGGCTCATTCTCGACGTTGCCCTCACCTGCAAGGCGATCGCGAAGCGGGTGGCCTACGGGGCACTCGGTGGGGTGCTGGGTGCCGAGGCCACGAAGAACGTCCAGGGTGAGACCCAGCAGACGCTCGACGTGCTCGCGAACGATCTGTTCCTGCGCATGAACGAGTGGGGCGGCCTGGTCGCGGGGATGGTGTCAGAGGAGTTGGAGCAGCCGTACGCCATCCCGGTGCAGTACCCGCGGGGCAAGTACCTGCTGGTCTTCGATCCGCTCGACGGCTCCTCGAACATCGACGTCAACCTCTCGGTCGGCAGCATCTTCTCGATCCTGCGCGCGCCCAACCCGGGTGTGGACGCGGTCTCGGATGATTTCCTGCAGCCCGGATCGGAGCAGGTCTGCGCCGGATACGCGATCTACGGCCCGTCGACGATGCTCATCCTGACCGTCGGCACGGGTGTGCACGGCTTCACGCTCGAGCCGCAGCTCGGTGAGTTCATCCTGACCCATCCGGCGATCCGGATCCCGACGGCCGCGAGCGAGTTTGCGATCAACGCCTCGAACCGCCGTTTCTGGGAGCCTGCGGTGCGCCGCTACGTCGACGAATGCCTCGCCGGCAGCACCGGTCCGCGGGCGAAGGACTTCAACATGCGCTGGGTCGCCTCGCTTGTCGCGGAGACCCACCGCATCCTCAACCGCGGCGGCGTGTTCCTCTACCCCCGTGATACGAAGGATCCGTCGAAGGCTGGCCGGTTGCGCCTGCTCTACGAGGCCAGCCCGGTGTCGTTCATCATCGAACAGGCCGGCGGTCTGGCGAGCACCGGACGCGAGCGAGTCCTCGACGTCCTGCCAGACGATCTGCACCAGCGCATCGCCTTCATCTTCGGCGTGAGCGAAGAGGTCGAGCGGATCGAGAACTACCACAGCGAGCACAACGAGAGCGAGAACGACTCACCGCTCTACGGCGCCCGCGGCCTGTTCCGCGCCAACGCCTGAGTCAGGGTGGGAGGAAATCATGTCAGCCAAGCATCCGATCATCGCCATCACCGGTGCCTCCGGCGCCGGGACGACATCGGTGATGCGCACTTTCGAGCAGATCTTCCGCCGCGACGAGGTGAACGCGGCGCACGTCGAGGGCGACAGCTTTCACCGGTTCGACCGTCTCGAGATGAAGGAGAGGATGGCCGAGGCGCAGGCGAGCGGTGACCACAGTTTCAGCCATTTCGGACCCGAGTCGAACCTGTTCGAGGAGCTTGAGGAACTGTTCCGGCAGTACGGCGAGAACGGCGGCGGAAAGATCCGCAGGTATCTGCACGACGCGGAAGAGGCGGCGCCCTACGGGCAGTCGGCTGGCACGTTCACGGCGTGGGAGGACCTGCCCGCCAGCTCGGATCTGCTGTTCTACGAAGGGCTGCATGGTGCGGTCGCGACCGACAAGGTCGACGTCGCCCAGCACCCGGACCTGCTGATCGGCGTCGTGCCGGTGATCAACCTGGAGTGGATCCAGAAGGTACAACGGGACAAGGCGGAGCGGGGATATTCTACCGAGGCGGTGACTGAGACGATCCTGCGGCGCATGCCCGACTATGTGAACTACATCTGCCCACAGTTCTCGCGCACCCACGTCAACTTCCAGCGGGTGCCCGTGGTCGACACGTCCAACCCGTTCATCGCCCGGACCATCCCGTTGGCCGACGAGTCGATGCTCATCATCCGCTTTGCCGACCCCCGCGGCATCGACTTCTCCTACCTGCTGGCGATGTTGCACGACTCATTCATGTCGCGCGCGAACACCATTGTCTGTCCGGGTGGCAAGATGGATCTCGCCATGCAGCTCATCTTCACGCCGATGATCGAGCGGTTGATCGAGCGGCGTACCCAGGCACTCGGGCACCGGTGAGGCATCGAGCTCGGAATGCACGGTCAGACCGAATCTGGGAGGACGATAGATGAGGAATACCTGTAGGAACGTCGCGAAGCGCATGGTTGCGCCGGGCAAGGGCATTCTGGCCGCCGACGAGAGCATCGGCACGATGTCCACGCGGCTGACGAAGGCCGGGGTCGAGCCCACCGCGGAGAACCGGCGCGTTTACCGCGAACTGCTGTCCACGGCTCCCGGCCTGGTCGATGGCGTGTCCGGGATCATCTTCTGCGACGAGACGTTGCGGCAGAACTTCTCGGACGGGCGGCCCTTCGCCGACGCGGTGCACGCGCTGGGGATCCTGCCGGGTATCAAGGTCGACACCGGGGCGCACCCGTGTCCCGGGCTTCCCGGGGAGAAGATCACCGAAGGCCTGGACGGCCTAGCGGCGCGGTTGGCCGAATACGCCGAGATGGGGGCGGTGTTCGCCAAGTGGCGGGCCGTCATCGCGATCACCGACGAGTTGCCGAGCGAGACCGGGATCCGGGCGCACGCGCACGCGCTGGCCCGGTACGCCGCGGCCTGCCAGGAGGCGGGGATCGTGCCGATCGTCGAGCCCGAGGTGTTGATGGACGGCGCCCACTCGCTGGACCGCTGCGCGGAGGTCACGGCCCGGGTGCAGGCTGCCGTGCTGGCCGAGCTGGCGGCGTTCTCGGTCGACCCCGCCGGGATGGTGCTCAAACCGAACATGGTGATCGAGGGCGCCGAGCACCCGGACCGCTCGACGCCCGCCCAGGTGGCGCAGGCGACGGTGCAGGTGCTGCGCGCGGCGCCCGACGAGCTGGCTGGCGTCGCATTCCTGTCCGGTGGGCAGCCGCCGGAGCGGGCGACGGCCAATCTGGCCGCGATGCAGGAACACCGCACGCCATGGCCGTTGACGTTCTCGTTCGACCGCGCGCTCGTCGATCCGGCACTGGCCGCATGGGCCGGTGACCCAGGGCGGGTCGCCGACGGGCAAGCCGCGCTTGCCGAGCGGGTGCAGGCGAATGCCGGCGCGGTGCGCGGCAGGCCGGAGATGCAGCCGGCCTGACCGGCCGGTTTGCCGCAGCACGGCGGTGATGCCGACGAGCTGGAACGCAGCTCGTGCTGCGCGGCGGTCACCCGGTCGGCCTCCGCCAGGCTGCGGCAACCATCGCGAGCAGGTCAGAGCCCAGGGGGTACCGATCGGCCAATCCGGGCCGACCCTCCTCCAGACGTTCACCGGCGCTGGGCTCGCCCTCCGCGGTAGCGCAGGAGTTCTGGCTGCTGGCGGTCGGATTCCTGTTGCGGCGCGTAGGGTGCGAGCCGTCAGACGGTGCTCTTGAGGATGAGTTCGACGCACTCGGCCGGCATGTCCCAGTGTGGGAAGTGCCCGCTGCGCTCGAACCAGTGCAGCGTCGCATCGGGAAACAGCGCCGCCGCGCGGGCGGCCTGCCTGGGCACGGTCACCAGATCGCGCCGGCCCCACCCGATGACGACCTTGCCGGGCACGGTGCCGGCCGGGGCACCTTGCTGCTTGGGGCCCTTGGTGAGGGCATCGAGCGCCGCCCGGGTCGAGGGTGCCGAGGCCAGCCCGATCAGATCGGGCAGCACAACCTCACGGGACAGGGCCCACGGCCTTGCCGAGAACTGGGCGAGCAGCAGGGTCCGGCTGATCGGGTTGCCCGCCAGGGCCGGTAGCACAGGGCGCAACGCCCGCACCAACGGCAGCGACGCGCGCAGCGTGGCACTGAAGACCTTCAGCTCGCGATCATTCCAGAACCCGCCCGGGTCGAGTGCCACCACGTTGCCGCCGACGCCTCGGCGGGCAAGCTCGAGCACCATCCGGGCGCCCATCGAGCTGCCGACCGTGTCGACGCCGGCGAGGCCCTGCTCGTCGATGAACGCGGCCACGGAGTCGGTGAGGGTCGCGATGGACACGGGCCCGGGCAGCGGCGCGGTATCGCCGAAACCGGGCAGATCGATGGCGATGACCTGGCGCTCTGTGGCCAGGCTGTCGAGGATGGTGCTCCACGAGCGCCACGAACCGCCGAGTCCGTGCACCAGGAGCAGCGGCTTTCCCGAGCCGCGCCGGATGTGGTTCATGTTCATCACCCCGACGCTACGTTGTTGCCGCGGCTGTGTCCGGGTGGGAGGACGAGATCACATGATCCTGCTCCGGACGCGATCGGCCAGGGATGCATGGCGACTTCACCGCAACGATGCATGGTGACGCCCTGATAGCCGGCGGGGCTGGCGATGTGACGGAGCGTTGACCGTCGCTGTCATCGGGATGGGTTGCCGACCAACGACCATTGATGCGCATCAGAGGGTGTGTCGAACCATATGGCTTGCTGGTCCTTGGTGACGGTGAGGCCAAAGCGCTCCCACCCGGGGCGTCCGAGGCTGGTCCACGTCTCGTGCGCGGCTTCGGCGAGGCGCCAAGCTGAGCGGGGTCCGCCCTCGATCACCTCGTGGACACCATCGTCGTCGGCCAACATGACTTCGGCCCAGGATCTGTCGGCGGTGGTGATGGAACTGGCGGTGGGTCGGCCGGAGTCGTCGGGGCGACAGTAGCCGATGCCCATGTCGGGACCGAGGTTGAAGCTGGCGAGGAACCACACCAGAAGGGAGTTCCATGGGGTGTTCGGGTGAGGGTGCTCGTGCGTTGTCGCGGTGTGCCGGACCGGTCCTTCGCCGGCCGCTTCCTGCCCGACGGTTGTGCGGCGTGCTGTCGCCGCAGGTCCATGAATGCGGCATAGACGGGGTCGAAGCGGCCCTCCGCTCCGTCACCGCTGCGCACCAGCCGGACGAGGCTTCCGGCGCCCCGGGTGGGCTTCAGGTCGGTGAGGATCACCCCTCCGACACGGGTTTGCTCGATCCATGGCCACGGGATGGCGGGTACCGCGCAGGTGGCGATGATCCTGTCGAATGGGGCGCACTCGGCCAACCCATCGGCGCCGTCGGCGACACGCAGCGTGGGGTGATAGCCCAGGTTTGCCAGTCGGGCGCGCGCCAGGTTCACGAGATCTGGCTCGATATCGACGGAGAACACGTTGGCGTCGCCGAGGCGTCGGCTCAGCAGCCCCGCGTTGTAGCCGGTGCCGGTGCCGATCTCCAGGACCCGATGGCCGTCCTGGACGTCGAGCGACTCCAACATGCGCGTCATCAGACCCGGCATGCTGGATGATGAGCGCAAGGAACTCGATCCCGGCGTTTCGGTGGTGGCGGTGAGCAGGGCAGTATTGGAGTAGACGCGGTCCAACCATTCGCGTCGACCGTCCTGGGGTAGCTACTCAGCCAGGGGTGGCGGCGGGTGGCAGCCAGGCGTCGGTGGTGAACAGTTGGGTGAGGACGTCGAAGGTAGCTGTTCAGCACCCCCAGCTTGGGGTAACCCGGACGTGCGGTCGGCGCTGACCTGCCGCTTCCGGTCTGCCCGCGCCGTCGATCGCGGGCAGCTGGCCGCCGATGAAGATCAACAGTC
>Ga0136617_10000490_pt1 | contig 33133 bp, 31 predicted proteins | sample AntDrymUQ3222106_2_FD_129672 | JGI IMG/M metagenome (GOLD analysis project Ga0136617, IMG submission 129672) | Polar desert sand microbial communities from Dry Valleys, Antarctica - metaG UQ322 (21.06) | ecosystem: Environmental > Terrestrial > Soil > Desert | place: Antarctica: Dry Valley... | reverse complement strand
GGGGGTACCCAGCCGGATGGCGGACTCGACGCGTTCCCGGTAGCTTCGGCGGAATGCTGCTGGTTCTCGACAACTACGACAGCTTCACCTATAACCTGGTTCAGTATGCCGGTGAGCTCGGTGCCGAGCCGGTAGTGTATCGCAATGATTCGCTGACGCCTGAAGAGGCACTTGCCTTGCGGCCGGAAGCTATCATAATCTCGCCCGGTCCCCGCACTCCGCGTGAAGCCGGTATCTCGGTTCCGTTGGTGCAGGCCGCGGCAGGACGAGTCCCTCTCCTCGGTGTCTGTCTCGGCCATCAGGCCATTGGTGAAGCATTCGGCGGTAAGGTGGTGCGCGCCGACCGCCTGATGCACGGTAAGACCGCCGAAGTGGTTCACACCGGGCACGCGTTGTTCCAAAGCATTCCTTCGCCGGTCGAGGTGATGCGCTACCACTCTCTCGTAGTATCTCCGGATGGGTTGCCGGATGAGCTCGAGACAGTGGCGTGGTCGAGCGATCGTGAGCCGGGCCGGGAGATCATGGCGCTCTGTCACCGAACCGTCCCCATATACGGCGTACAGTTCCACCCGGAATCGGTGGCGACAATGCACGGCAAGCTCCTGCTCGCCAACTTTCTTTCCCTGGCCGGTATGACCAATCTCAAATCTCCCGTCATGCCTCTCTAAGTCTTTGACCTGCAATCCTCTAGGCCGCTAACTTCTGCCGCCCATTACCACGGCACAACTTTTGACTCGGGCCTCCCTCCTTATTAGCTTCCGTGATGCGTGTCTTGGGCGTGATTCCGGCTCGGCTCGGCTCTACCCGCCTCCCCCACAAACCGCTTCAGTCTCTGGCAGGTGAGCCGTTGATCACCCGGGTCGTCCAACGCGTGCTGGAGCACGAGCTGTTAGACGAACTGGTGGTGGCAACCGACTCTCTCCGGGTGGTAGAGGTAGCCGAGCGGTCGGGTGTTCGGGCGGTGCTTACGGACAGTGGGCATCAGACAGGAACCGATCGGGTCGCGGAGGTAGCATCTGGTGCGGCGTATGCGTCATTTGACATCGTTGTGAACATCCAGGGCGACGAACCGTTTCTGTCGCGCGAGGCCCTCTTTGGAGCCCTGGCTAGGGTCGAGGGGGGTGATGAGGTGGGCACCGCGGCGGCTCCGCTCGATGTGGATCTGGCGGGCGACCCGAACCGGGTTAAGGTCGTTACCGATGCGCGAGGCCGGGCTCTGTATTTCTCCCGGTCTATTATCCCCTATCGGCGGGATTCCGATAGTTCCAGCGAAGGGTTGTACTGGCAGCACCTCGGCATCTACTCGTTCACCCGGGTGGCGCTTGCCCGCTGGATCAGTCTCCCGCCTAGTGCAGCCGAGCGGGCCGAGAGTTTGGAGCAGCTTAGGGCTTTGCACAATGGAATGACCATCGGCGTCGCGCGCCTGAAGCAGCCGGTGCTGCCCGGTATTGACACGGAGGACGATCTCCGGCGTGCGGAAGCCCACTGGCATACTTTCCAAGGGCAGGTCTGATGACCACGGGTCCGAACGCTACCAAATACATCTTCGTCACCGGCGGCGTGGTGTCCTCTCTAGGAAAGGTCATCGCCGCCGCGTCTCTTGGTAGGCTGCTCGTCGAGCGTGGGCTGAGCGTGACGATGCAGAAGTTCGACCCCTATATCAATGTCGACCCGGGAACGATGTCGCCGTTTCAGCACGGTGAGGTATTCGTTACCGACGACGGAGCGGAGACCGACCTTGACCTGGGGCACTACGAACGGTTCATCGACCGCTCGCTGTCCAGACAGAACAACATTACCACAGGCCGCATATACCAGGCGGTGATCAACAAGGAACGGCGAGGCGAGTACCTGGGCTCCACTGTCCAGGTGATTCCGCACATTACCGATGAGATCAAGGGGGCAATTCGAAGGACGGCTCCGGGTCACGACATCGTCATCACCGAGATCGGCGGAACTGTGGGCGACATCGAATCGCTGCCGTTTCTCGAAGCCATCCGCCAGTTCCGACAGGAGGTGGGCCGGGACAATGTGCTTTTCATCCATCTCACTCTGGTGCCCTACATTGCGGCCGCGGGAGAGCTGAAGACCAAACCCACTCAGCATTCGGTACGGGAGCTCATGCAGATCGGAATTCAGCCGGACATCCTGATCTGCCGGAGCGAGCAGCCTTTGGCGCCTGAGATCAAGCGGAAGATCGCGCTGTTCTGCAATGTGGATTTTGGCTGCGTCATCGAAAGTCCTGACGTGAAGTCCATCTACGAGATTCCCGTCCGCTTCTTCGAGCAGGGGCTCGATCGGGAGGTGTGTCAGCGGCTGCGGCTGGAGACGAAGGAACCCGATCTCGAGCCGTGGAGAATGATGACCGAGCGCATACTGCACCCGGCGCACCACGTGCGCATAGCCGTAGTCGGGAAGTACACCACTCTCCAGGACGCCTACAAATCGGTCCAGGAAGCCCTTATCCACGGCGGGATCCCGAGCGAGGCCAGGGTGGAGATCGAGTGGCTCGCCAGCGATCAGTTCACCGACCCGGCGGCGGCAAAGGGCCTGCTCGGCGGCTGCGACGGGCTGCTCATCCCGGGTGGCTTCGGTGAACGTGGTATCGGTGGAATGGTCGAGGCCGTGCGCTGGGCGCGGGAGAACGATCTGCCATTCTTTGGCATCTGTCTCGGCCTCCAGGTCGCCATCATCGAGTTCGCCCGAAACGTGTGCCACCTTCCCGATACCAACAGCACTGAGTTCGAGCCCAACTGCGAGACCCCGGTCATTTCGCTCATGCAATCGCAGCGCGACGTGTCCGACCTCGGAGGTACCATGCGGCTCGGCGCCTACACCGCGAGGCTTCGGCCCGGTTCGCGGGTAGCCCAGGCATATGGAGCGGGCGAAATCAGCGAGCGGCACCGGCACCGGTGGGAGGTGAGCAACGCCTACCGAGACGTTCTAGCGGAGTTTGGCCTGCGGCTCTCTGGTCAGTCACCGGACGGCGGGCTGGTGGAGGTGATTGAATTACCGGACCATTCCTGGTTCGTCGGGTGCCAGTTCCATCCGGAGCTCAAATCGCGGCCCACACGTCCTCACCCTCTGTTTGTCGGTTTCATCGCGGCCGCCATGCGCCGCCGCGCCGCCGCACCCGCACGTGCGGCAGCCGAGGAGCTGGCCGAGAGCTCGCGCTGATGAGCTGGTCATTTTCGCGTGCACCATTCCTGATCGCCGGGCCCTGCGTCATCGAGGGGGGAGATCTACTGTCTCGTGTTGCCGATACGCTTGCTGGTATCGAGCGCGATCTGGGAATCCCGGTCTGCCTGAAGGCCAGTTTTGACAAGGCCAACCGTTCCCGGCTGGGGGCGAGTCGCGGCCCCGGACTGGACGAGGGTCTCCGAGCGCTGGAGCGGGCCAAGGTCTCCAGTGGACTGCCGGTACTTACTGATATCCATGAGGTCCAGCATGCCGCACCGGTTGCTCAGGTAGTCGACGTGCTCCAGATACCAGCGTTTCTCTGCCGCCAGACCGACCTACTGATCGCCGCCGGGCGGACGGGCAACCCCGTAAACATCAAGAAGGGCCAGTGGATACAGGCGGACGCCATGCGAGGGGCCGTGGAAAAGGTGCGCAGCGCCGGTGCCGCCGAGGTCGCCGTAACTGAACGTGGCACTTTCTTCGGCTATGGAGATCTGGTGGTGGATATGCGCAACTTTGCCCGCTTGCGGCAAGCCACCCGCGCGCCGGTGATTTTCGACGCCACGCATTCGGTGCAGCAGCCCGGGCTCGGCGAGGGGGGAGCCAGCGGGGGTCAGCGCGAGTTCATCCCGCCACTGCTTGCCGCGGCCGCTGCCGCAGGTGCCGATGGGTTTTTCATCGAGACCCACCCCGATCCAGGGACGGCACTCAGTGACGCCGCCACTCAATGGCCACTCGACGGGATGGCGGAGCTGGTGGCGCAAACGCTCGAGATCTGGGGCCGGGCCCGAGTATGAACACCCTCAGCACCGCAGCCGCTCGTAGAATCCGGTTGATCGGCCTGGACGTGGATGGGGTGCTGACTGACAACGGAGTCTTCATTGGACCGGTGGCGGGTGAGCGGGTTGAGCTCAAGCGCTTCGACATTCAGGACGGGCTGGGACTCATTCTCCTCCGGACCGCGGGGCTTCCGGTTGTGTGGCTGAGTGGCAGGGCATCCGAGGCTACGGCACTCCGGGCGGCGGAGCTCAAAGTGGAAGAGCTGCTCCAGGTCCCTGGGCCCGGCAAGGCCGCTGCATTCGCCGAGGTGTTGAAACGCCGTGGCATCGAATGGTCTGATGCTGCCTTCGTCGGAGACGACCTCGCTGATCTGCCGGTACTTCGAAAGGTTGGGCTCCCCATCGCAGTCGCGAATGCGGTGCCTGACGTCAAAGCTGTTGCGGCACATGTCACGCGCGCTGGCGGTGGTCACGGTGCGGTCCGCGAGATCGTCGAAACCATTCTCCGCGCGCGCGGCGACTGGGGCGAAATACTCGCGCGCTACTTTGGGGAGCAGACCGCGGGTGCGGCTTGACTGTTCGGCAGTGATCGAGGCGGGGCGCCCGCTGCTGGAGCCCGAGGGGGCGGAGGTCCCGCGTCCCGTTGTGCAAATGCGCCGTCTTCTAATAGTACTTTCTTCGGTGGCGGCGTTGGCGTGCGAGGACTCTGGTGTGAGGCCAACCACGACCGTGCAGGCCACTGACAGCGCCGACCAGGTGTTGGAGGGCTTCTCCCACTACGTGACAAACGACGGGGTACGGCGCAGCAGAGTGGAAGCCGACACGGCTTTTTATTACGAGCCTACTCAGGTAACCGAACTGCGTAAGCTCAAGGTGGTGTTCTTCGATCTCAAGGGCGAGGAAGGCTCCACGCTCACGGCTCGAGGGGGGACCTATCGTTGGCAGGACGGCTCCATGCAAGCCACCGGGAATGTCCTGGTAGTAGCGCCCGATGGCCGCCGGCTCAGCACCGAGTCATTGCGTTATGACAACGCCACCAACCAGATCATGACGGATCAGCAGTTCTCATTCGACCGCGGTGCCGAGCATCTGGAGGGAAACAGCTTCCGCTCGGATCCGGATTTCAGGAACGTCGTGACGGACCGTCCTCGAGGAGTTTCGGGTGAGGGTCTGCTGCTGCCGGGGCAATGAGGCGGGTAAGCGGGTACGCGCGTACGCGGGTACGCTCTCGGTGGACCAGGGCGCTGCGGCGTGCCCTTGCTTACCCACTTACCCGCTTACCCGCTTACCCGCTCGGACTGGCCCTCCTCGCTCTCATGACGCAGGTAGCGGCCGCGCACGGCCAGTCCGATCGGTGCGTTTTCCAGATTGACAACGTCGATCGTCAGGGCAGCGTGAACGAGACACCCGCCGGCACCAACTATTTCGCCGGGGGCAACGTGCGGCTCAGCTGCCGGGGCCAGCAACTCACCATGCAGAGTGACAGCGTGGCGGCCTATGGCGGCGATGTTGTCCAGTTCATAGGTAATGTGAAATACCGCGACTCCACCCTCACAATGGATGCCGACCGGGGCACCTACTACAAGAAGGGCGAGAAGTGGGAAGCCCGCGGACGCGTCACCACCAAAAACATCAGGAACGGCTCGACCCTTACCGGTCCCGCGCTCGACTATTTCCGGGTGGTGAAGGGTGTCCGGGACACGCTGGAGATGTTTTCGACCGGACGCCCCCGCATTGAGTACACAGCTGCGGCTCCCGGTGCCAGGCCGGGTGAGCCGTACATCATCGTCGCCGACCGGGTTCGGCTTAAGGGCAACGACCGGCTATGGGGTGGCGGCAAGGTCACGATCGACCGCAGCGATTTTGCCGCCAAGGGAGACTCGCTCCGGCTGGACACCGGCAAGGGAAGCGATGGCACCCTCATCGGCGGGAATCCCGTGATGCGCGGCTTGGGCCGTGACAGCTTTAACCTGTCTGGCCGACGGCTCGATCTGAAGCTCGACCAGCGGGAGCTCACGTACGTGCTCGCCAGGGGCAACGGCCACGCGGTGAGTAGAGAGTGGGACCTGGTGGCTGACACGATCGGACTCGATTTGAACAACAGAAAGCTGGAGCAGACGCTGGCCTGGGGCGATTCTATCCGGCCCTATGCAACCTCGCCGGCCTATGCGATGCGTGCCGATTCCTTGGCGCTCGATACCCCGGCCCAGCGGCTCAAGGAGGTGCGCGGTTTCGGCGCCGCCTGGCTGGGAGGCACCGTCGAGGCGGCCAGCAAGCAACGCGACTGGATTCGAGGAGATAGCGTGGTCGCCAGCTTCGTCCAGCGGGATTCGGCGGGCACCGCCCGTGCCGCCCTGAGCCGCATCGTGGCGCGGAAGGGGGCCCAGTCGTACCACATCGAGGCAAATGCCAGGCATCCGGATAGGCCGTCAATTAACTACGCCCGGGGTGACGTTATCGTCATGACGATGAGCCCGGCCGGGCAGGGTGGCGTCGACCGGGTGGACATCCGGGGCCAGGTGGATGGTATCCAGCTGGAAGCGGCGGACGCCCCGGCCCGGCCGGACTCGAGCGCGACCCAAGCCGATTCGCTGCCGGGAACGGACGAAGGCGGATGACCGCGCCAGAGTGGGTCGCCGCGCTCGGCGATCGCGATCCCTCGGTGCCGATTGGACTGGCAGCGATTGTCCAGGCCGTGGGCCCGACTGAAACCATCGCGTTCGCCGACCTGGTGCACAGCTACCGCGAGGCTTACCTGGCCTGCTACCAGCCCACCGGAGATGCCGACCAGGAAGTCTCCGGCGATGAGGTGCGGCACCACCTGAACGGTTCCGTGCTGCCACGGCTGGCAACCGAGGGTTGGATTCTCGATACCAGCGCAGGCTACTGGCAGACGGTGCGGCCGCGGGTGGCGTGGTGGGGCCCAACGGTGGAAGAGCGGCAAACGGTTTACGATGCGTTGCTCGGCTCGGCCCGGCGTGCCGTGCGGCGGGCCAAGACCTATCCCAGAAACGGCGCCCAGACCAGCCTGCTGGAAGGACTCGACCTGAGCAAGAGCTTCAAGGGTCGGCGGGTGGTAGACGACGTGACTGTGCGGGTGGAGCAAGGTGAGATCGTCGGCCTTTTGGGACCAAATGGCGCGGGAAAGACAACGACCTTCTACCTTATTACGGGACTTATCCGCCCCGACCAGGGCCGCGTGCGGCTGGATGGAGTTGAGCTTACCGACGCGCCGATGTACCAACGGGCCCGAAATGGCATCGGCTACCTGGCCCAGGAGCCCTCGGTCTTCCGCAAGATGACAGTCGAGGAGAACATTTTAGCCATTCTGGAGACGCGGGGGCTGAGCCGGGACGAACGCTATAGCCGTCTGGACCGCATGCTGGACGAGCTCTCGATCAAGCATCTCCGCAAAAGCAAGGCATATACCCTGAGTGGCGGCGAGCGGCGGCGGCTCGAGATAACCCGGGCCCTGGTGTCGGACCCAAAGTTCATGTTGCTGGACGAGCCATTTGCTGGCGTCGATCCAATCGCTGTGCACGACATCCAAACCATCGTCGCCGGCTTGAGGCATCGTGGCATCGGCGTGCTGATTACGGATCACAACGTGGAGCAGACTCTCGACATCGTAGATCGGGCCTACATCATGTTCGAAGGAAAAGTTCAGGCCGCAGGCACCGTGCGTGATCTGGTCTACGACGACCGGGTTGCCCAGCTTTACCTGGGGCCGACGCTCACGGCGCGTCTCCGCGCCCGACTCGAGGCGGCTGCATGAGAACCGGCCTGTCACAGCATACCAGCATGCGCCAGGAGCTGAGGGTCAATCCCCGGCTCTATCAGGCCATGGACATGCTGTACATGCCTATGATGGACCTCCAGCAACACCTGAAGCAGGAACTGCTGGCCAATCCGTTCCTCGAGCTGTTGGAGCCGGAAGAGGAGGCGCAGCCGGAACCGGCAACCGCTAAAGAGGAGAAGGAGCAGAAAGACAAGCAGGACGAGGTGGACTGGGAGGAGATACTTCTTAACGGCTTCGAGGTGGGCGGCACTCGGGAGCAATACGAGCAGCTGGAGTACACCGAGCCCGTCACGGTCGAGTCCCGTAACCTCATCGATCATCTGCGGGACCAGCTCCAGATGCTCGTCTTAACGCCGCGCCAACTGCTGCTCGCCGAGGAGTTCCTGGGCAATGTCAACGAGGAGGGATACCTCGCGGCGCCGCTCGAGGACATTCTCAACTCGGTGAATCTGCTCCTCTCGGGGCACGTAAGAGTTAGCGGAGAAGACGGAGATGGCGGAGAAGATGGAGGGCTTGAGACTTTCGAGATCCCGTCGGCAGCCGGCGGCTCAGCCAACGCATCTGCTCCGTCCTCTTCGTCCTCTCCACCCTTTTACACCCTTCAGGAAGCCGAGGAGATGCTCACCGTCATCCAGCGCCTGGATCCCTCGGGCACTGGTGCCCGGGACTTGCGCGAGTGCCTCCTGATTCAGCTGGTGGAGCTGGCGGACACCTCGTCTCTAACCTATCGCCTCGTAGCCGAGGCATTTCCCGATCTGATCGCCCATCGATGGAACGACCTTGCCAAGCGGTTCGGGGTCGAACCTGGCGCGGTACAGACCGCAGCCGATCAGCTCTCCCGGCTTGACCCCAAGCCCGGTCTCAAGTATTCGCAGCAGAGCGATGGCTACATCATTCCGGATCTCATCGTTGATAAGATCGGGACTCGCTATCATGTATTTCTCAACGATACAGGCATGCCTCGGCTGCGGTTGAGCCGTTCCTATCAGGAGATCGCGCGCGACAAGAAAAAGATGACGCCCGAGAACCGCGAGTTCATCGCCTCGAAGATGAACAGCGCCAACTGGATGATCCAGGCCATCGAGCAGCGCCGCCAGACCATGCTCAAGGTCATGAATTTCATCGTCGATCGGCAACGCGACTTCTTTGAAAAGGGCATCGAGTATCTAAAGCCTCTTACCCTCCGCGAAGTCGCGGAGGTCATCAACATGCATGAGTCCACCGTGAGCCGGGTGACGAACGAGAAGTTCGTGCAGACCCCTCGCGGTGTTCTCCCGCTCAAGTTCTTCTTTTCCAGCGCGCTCTCCACTGCATCGGGGGAAGATGCGAGCGCCCGCTCCATCCGCGCCAAGCTGGAGAAAATGGTGGGCGAGGAGAACAGCGCCAAGCCGCTCACCGACCAGCAGATTGTTCATCTCTTTCAGGAGCAGGGAATCCAGATCGCCCGCCGCACGGTCGCCAAGTACCGCGATCAGCTGGGCATCCTTCCGGCGCGCATGCGGAAGCGGGTATGACCATCGTTCCGGTCGAGACGCTGGATGTGAGCGTGCTCGTCCCGGCCAAGGACGAGGCGGCAAACCTTCCCGAGCTCTTGCAGCGCTGCGAGGCGGCGCTTGCGCCCGCTGGCTTCTCATTCGAGGTGATCATCGTCAACGATGGCTCTCGCGACGGCAGCGATGGGGTGCTTCGGGAGCTGGAGCTGCGATACTCTTTTCTCCGAGTAATCAATCATCGCCGGCAGCGTGGAATCGCGGACAGCCTCAGATCCGCGGGTGAAGTTGCTAGGGGCGACGTCTTTGTCTTCTATCCGGCTGATCTGCAGTACCTGCCCGAGGACATCCCCGGCCTGGTGGCGCCGATTCTGGACGGCCGTGCCGATATCGTCACCGGAACCAAACAGGGCAGATACGAGAAGGCTTTCGTCTCCCGGATCTACAACAGCCTTTGTCGATGGCTCTTTGGGGTCCGGGTAACCGATCTTAATTCAGTCAAGGCCTACCGGCGCGAGGTAATGCTGGGCGTGCCGCTCCGGCCCGATTGGCATCGCTACATGGTGGTCATAGCCGCCGCCGACGGTTACCGGCTCACCTCGCTGCCGGTTCCGCTCTACCCCCGCAGGGCGGGAATCTCCAAGTTCAACTGGAGGCGGATACCCGTTGGACTCTTTGACCTGATGTCGGTCTGGTTCCAGCTGCGGTTCGGGCGGAAGCCGATGCTTTTCTTCGGGGTCGGTGGCGCCATCGTCTTCGTCATCGGCTTTCTGGCCGGGATCGCTGCGCTGGTCCTCCGCTTTGCCTACGGTATTGGTCTACGGCCGCTCCTCAATCTCGTTGAGATGATGGTTATCAGCGGCATAGTCCTCTTCGGATTCGGCTTTCTGGGTGAGATAATCGCCGGAATGCGCGAGGAAACCCGGGAGATCGGCCGTGGTCTCGCGCGGCTCGAGAAGCCCGACGTCCGGGATTGACTGGTGCGGGTCGTCCTCCTGACCCACGATTACCTCCGCAGGCCTGGCGATCTCTCCGGCGCCCCGCTCAGCACGCTTGCGCCAGCCCTCAAACGCCGCGGGATCTCGGTTCGCGTTGTTACTCCGAGCGGTGAGGGCGGCGAGATCGAGGTGGACGGAGTTCCGGTTGCAAGAGTTCGCGTCGCCAGATCGGTTCGCGACCGGCTCTCGAGCGATCATAAGGTTGCCGCAGCCCTGAGAAGTCCCGTCGGGTGGCTGGCGCTCCGCCGGCTCCGGCGTGCGATGAGGGCGGTGATCCGAGATGAGATCGCGGCCGGCGCCGACGTTCTGCACGCGCACTCCTGGCTGCCGGCCGGACTGGCAGCTCCCTCCGGCGTTCCCTTGGTGGTAACGGTTTACGGAGCCGACGGCTCCCTGCTTCAACGGTCACGCGTTGCCCGATCGCTCGCACGTCCCCTACTCCAGCGGGCGTCTATTGTCACTGCGGTTTCGAGGGAGGTGGGCAACTGGGTTCAGGCTGCGGTGGGCCGCTTCGTGGACACTCCGTACATTCACCCGATGCCGGCCGACACCCGCGGGTATCCCTGGACCCGAGGTGGCGGCGGTGCGGTAGTCATCTCCCGGCTGGCACCATCGAAGCGGGTCGATCTGGCGCTCGATACGGTGGCACTACTCGCTTCCAGCGGCCACGGCTTTCCCCTCACCATCGTCGGAGATGGACCCGAGCGTGGAGCTCTGGAGCAGCGTGCGTCGCGCCTGGGGATCTCATCGCTGGTTCGATTTGTGGGGGCCACCTCAGGAGCGGAGGCGCGAACATATCTCGAGCGCGCCGATGTCATGCTCTTTACCGCCCGGGAAGATGGTGTAGCACTTGCCACCATAGAGGCGCTAGCCTGTGGCGTGCCGGTAGTGGCAAGCTGGGACAGCGGCGCCGCGGTGAGTATCGTGCCGGAGTCAGGCCCGGGCCGGCTTACCCTGCCATCGCCCGAGGCACTGGCTGACAGCGTGCTGGACCTCCAGGGCGACCCCGATCGTCTGGCCATGGGGCGCCTCGTCGGCGAGTCCTGGCGCGCACGCCTGGCACCGGACCATGTCGCCGGGCTGTGCGAGGGATGGTATCGAAATGCCCTCGCCAGGTAAGCGCCTCCGTATCCTGACGGTTACCCACAACTACCCCCGCTTTCCCGGCGACCCTGCCGGCGCCTTCGTGGCCCGGCTGGCACAGGGCGCGGCAGCCCGGGGACATCAGCTCGAGGTTATCGCGCCCCATGCGCCGGGTACTGCTGGGGAAGAGCAGGTTGCGGGACTTCGGATCCGCCGCTTCCGGTACGGTCCTGAAGCGCTTGAGCGGGTTGCATATACCGGCAACCTCCACGGTAGGACATTACGCTCTCCCTTGGCCGCGCTCGCCTTCCCGGGTTTTCTCCTGGCCTTCGCTCGCGCGGTCCACACCGCGACGCTCCGGTTCGCGCCTGACGTGGTTCATGCCCACTGGTGGCTGCCGGCGGGATGGTTCGTCAGTCGTGAGCCGGCACCGTACCTTATAACCTGTCACGGCTCGGATGTCCGCTTGCTGGAGCGGACGAGTCTCATGCGAAGGATTGCCCTGCCCGCATTCCGGCGCGCAGCTCGAATTACTACGGTCTCGAAATTTCTGGCGGACGACCTTCGCAGGCTGCTACCCGCCCTCGGTACCGAGATCCAGGTAATGCCGATGCCATTGGACGTTGCGGCGTTCAGTCAGGGTGCCCGAACACCAAAGCAGCAACCGCCTCGCATCCTCTACGCCGGCAACCTGGTGCCGAGCAAGGGAGTGGATGTACTGCTCAGAGCGACGGCGGAGCTCGGGCGCAGAGGCGTAGCCTGCGAGCTCAAGATCCTGGGCGAGGGTCCGCTTAGATCGAAGCTCGAAGTCCTGGCGCGTTGGCTCGGTATCTCCAGCCGTGTCACCTGGGCGCCGTTCGTTTCCCAGCCTCGAATGGCCGCGGAATACGGCGCGAGTATGGTCACCGTCTTGCCCAGCCGCGGTAACGCCGAAGGGCTCGGCCTGACCCTGGTGGAGGCTATTCTGGCGGGCGCGGCGGTCGTGGGAACCGCCGCGGGCGGCATACCAGAGGTCGTGATCCATGAGCGAACCGGACTCATTGCCCGAGACGGCGATCCGGATGACCTCGCAGACCAGATCCAGCGTCTGCTCACCGACGTTTCTCTCCGCGAACGGCTGGCGCTGGAAGGGCGGGAGCATGTCCTCCGCACCTATTCCCCCGATGCCGCCATAGCCAGCTTCCTGGAAGTGTACGATGCCGTCGCTGACCATAAGCCGCGGCGTTGAACCGCCGGAGGACTGGCGTGCCTATGCCGTAGCGCATGGCACGTTCTATCATCGCCCGGAATGGGCCCAATGCCTGGCCGACATTTACCGGCTCCGGCTCGATTACTACTCGGCGACCACAGCCGGCGGACTGTGCGGTATCCTCGCGGTAGCCGAAATCCCGCCGCTGATTGGACCCCGAAGGTTCGTCAGCCTGCCATTCAGCTATGCATCCGGTCCACTGGCTAACGATGCTGCCACCGCTGCCGCCCTGTCCCAAGCGGTGGTGGACCGGGCCCGAGAGCGCGGTGTCTCCCGGGTCGAGCTTAAATCCAGAGGGGAATACCCGCCCGCTCCGGAATTTCAGCGCGCCTCCCGTTATGCAACCTATGAAATTCCAACCGACGGCGGGGAACCTTTCGTCTGGCGGCAGCTGCATGCCGGCAGCACCCAGCGCAGCATCAAGAAAGGCCGGAAATCCGGTCTTGTAATTCGCCGCGGAGAGTCTACCAGCGATTGGCTCATCATGGCCGAGCTGGAGGAGCGCACCGCGCACGGGCACGGCCTGCCGGCGCCGCCGCGGCGGTTTTTCATCGAGGGGTGCCGCCGGCTGCAGGCAGCGGGCCTGGCCGACTTATATCTCGCGCTCCCGAGCAGCGGGGCTCCAGCGGCCGCCATTACCACCTGGAAAGGTGCCCGGTCATGGATCTACGCCTTTGGCGCTTCCGATCCGGCGCAGCTCGAGCATCGGCCAAACCACCTCTTGCTATGGGCTGCAATCCAGGATGCTATCGCGGCCGGCTGCCGCTTCGACATGGGTCGCGCGGCGCCAGAGCAGGAAGGCCTCGTCGAGTTCAAGCGGCGCTGGGGTGGACAGGCCTTACCGCTGGCCTATGATTACTGGCCCGCGCCCGCTGGTCTGAACCTCGCTCCGCGTAACCGCGGCCCGATGGCCACGGCCGCCGCGCTCTGGTCCCACCTGCCGGCCAGCGTCGCGCGTCTTGGCTCGGGCCTCTACCGCTACCTGGGATAACTAGTGAGCTTCGCGTGGCGCCTTCGAAAGAAACTCTTGAAGCGCTGGGCTCGGAACGCTTTCTTCCCGGCCTGGCGCGTAAGCTTGCTCCGGTCGTGTGGCTTCACGATCGGACGTGAGGTCTACATAGCGGACGACCTGCTCATCGTAGAAGAGCTGGAAGAGCGGGGTAATATCACCATCGGTAACCGGGTAAGCATCGCTCCGCGCGTCACCCTGGTAACCTCCTCCCACCCGAACCACTCTCGCATCCGCGGTTTTGCACCTCTCTCGCGTGGACCTATCGTAATCGAAGATGACGCGTGGCTCGGCTCCGGCTGCGTAGTGCTGCCCGGAGTTCGCATCGGGCGAGGGGCGGTGATAGGCGCCAACAGCGTGGTGCTTTCCGACGTGCCGTCGCTCCATGTCGTAGCAGGACAACCCGCCCGGACGGTTCGTGAGCTCGTGCCCGATGCGGGGTGGCCATGATCCGGATAGAGGTGCCGAGGAACCGACTGGAGCCCGCAGAGCAATTCGGTCTCGATGTTCTGATCGATCTCTCGCGCCTGCTGGTTGCGGAGCAAGCCGAAGTCGACGTGGTCCGCATCACCGTGCTGGAACATGCTTCATCCGGCAGTCCGGTGGCCGATCTGGCGCCGGGTGCAGCGCTTCATCGCGCAAGTGGAGAGGTAGGTATTACCATCGCTGCGTTAGCCGCGGTTGCCGAAGTTGCGGGTGGCGCCGTCGAGCAGCGGTCCCTGGCCGCCGACCGGCATGGCCGGGTGCCGGCAGGGGAAAATCCGCTCGTAGCGGCGGGCCGGAGCCGCGAACCGCTGGTTTCGGTTCTCGCGGCGGAGTTGCGCCGTGCGGCGGTCGCGGTTGCCGGGCGGCGGCCGGTGCGACTGTTGGTGCCATGGCCCGACAACCGCCGGTGGGCGGTGGTAATCACGCACGATCTCGATGTGGTGGAGTGGTGGGGCTTCCTGCCGCTGCTCCGCATGGCGGAGCTCGGAAGGAAGGGAGCTTGGCGGCTCAGTGCTCGCGTAGCACGGGCGGCCCGCCGCAGCATCGGCCGCGATCCGATCAGCAAAGGTGTTAACGGCGTGCTTCAGATCGAAGCCCACCATGGGATCCCCGCCACCTGGTTTGTCATATGCGCCGAGCCCTCGCTCCGATCCATGGTGTCCGGAGACAGCACCTACCATCCCGATGCGCCCGCGACTCACCGGATACTCTCGGCGGTGACCCGCGCGGGCCACGAGATCGGCCTCCACGGCAGCTTCGAAACCGGAGGAGATGCTGTGCGCATGGCGTCTCAACGCCGCTGGCTCGGCCGCCTGGTGGAGAAGCCAATCGAAGGCGTGCGGCAGCATTTTCTTCGGATGCGCCCTGGCTCCACCCAGCGCGCCATGGTCGAGGCGGGCTTCGATTACGATGCCACCTATGGGTTCCCTGATCGAAACGGTTTCCGCTTGGGGGTAGCCGATGTGGTGCCCGCGTGGGACGCAGCGCGCCAGGTCATACTGCCGCTCGACCTCCTGCCCCTGGTGTGGATGGACCGTGCCCTGAGTAAATATGCCGGGATAGAGGAGGCCCCCCTTTGGGTGCAGGATGGAATCGAGCTCTCGCGCCAGTGCAGGGCGGTGGAGGGCGCCTGGGTGGGCCTGTGGCATCCTAACCTTACAGAGGCGCTGGGATTCCCCGGGGCGGAGCCCGCCTTTGTGTCCCTGTTGGAGACGCTGGCGCACGACCGGCCATATTTTGCTTCGGCAAAAAAGGTGGTCGAATGGCGCCGGTTTCGCCGCTCGGTGCGGGCCGCGAGAGTCACGGCCGACGGGCAAGTTCTGCTGACGGCCTTGCCCGGCGACCACCCCTCCGCCATAGAAGATGCAGCAGGCAACGCAGTACCAGCGCAGGCGCACCGGGATCGGTCCAATGGTGCAGCGTAGAATCTGGCGCGCCTTTCAGTTCGTCGCGGGTGCGCTGCTTGTGGGGGTCGCCGTCCGGTCTTTGGCCCTCAATTGGCAGAGCCTGCGGGCGCAGCCGATCGAATGGCAACTATCGCCCCCATGGATAGCCGCCAGCGTGCTCGTGGTCTTCGCCAGCTATGCGATGCTGATCGAGGCGTGGCGCCGGGTGGTGCTCAGCATGGGAGAGCAGCTCCCCTTCATGACGGCGACGCGCATTTGGTTTTTGGCGAGCCTGGGAAAATACGTGCCGGGAAAAGTGTGGGCTATCGCCGGTGCCGCGGTGCTAGCCCAGCGTTCCGGGGTCGATCCAGCGGTGGCCGTGGCAGGCGCGTTAGTACTTCAGGTACTGGCCCTCGCAAGCGGTGCCGCAGTTATCTCCCTGACCGCGCGCGACGCCTTTCAGACAGTGGGGCAGGGGGCCGAGTCCATCGCGGGGGTGGTTATTGTCCTGTCCCTTCTCGGCGTTGCGACCCTCACCTCACAGCCGGCGCTCGACCGCATCGGACGCCTGCTTCCGAGCTCGTGGCCCACCCTCCGCGCCATCGCTCCCACCATGGTAGCGGTAGCGTTTGTCGCCAATGTAATAGCATGGTGCGGGTATGGGTTGGCGCTGCTGCTGCTCGCCCGCGGACTGCTCCCCGATGTTGCCCTGAATCTGCCTCAGGCGGTGGGAGTGTTCACCTGCTCGTACCTCGCAGGCTTTCTTGCCTTGTTAGCGCCGGGCGGTCTCGGCCCCAGGGAATCGGTCTTTCTCCTGATGCTTGCCGGTGATATAGGACTCAAACCAGCAGCCGCGCTGGCGATCGCAAGCCGGCTCCTGCTCACCGGAACCGAAGTGCTACCCGCCATCCCCCTTCTGTTTCGGCGTGACGCGCCGAACCCCCCCTCGGTTCGAGAGGCCTGAGTGGAGCAGCCGCAGCCGTCCGAGCTGGACCAGATCCCTCGATGGGTTCCATTTGTGGTAATGGGTGCCCTTACCCTGATCTTGTTTCGCGAGTACCTCGTGAGCGGTGAGGGCACGATGCTCCTGGGTCAGGACACCATCGCGGCCGGCGTCATGTTCCGCAAGTTCTTCGTCGAGCACATCCGCGCACTTGGCCGTCTGCCGCTCTGGAATCCGTACCTCTTCGGCGGAGTGCCCACCGTCGAAGCCGGCAGCGGCGACATTCTTTATCCGGCTTCTATACTGCACTTCCTGCTGCCCCTGACCGCTGCCCTGGCGTGGAAGCTGATTCTGCACGTCTACCTCGCCGGGGTATTCATGTACCTCGCCGCTCGCGCTTTCGGTACCAGACGCATGGTGGCGCTCTTTGCCGGCTCGGCGTATCTGCTCTCCGCCAATCTAGTGAGCCTTGTTTGGGGCGGGCAGGACGGCAAGATGTACGTCACCGCCTTGTTTCCGGCCGCACTCTGGCTGCTGGTGACAGCGCTGGGACGTCATTCCTGGGTGCGGTTTCTCTGGCTCGGGGTGGTTGCCGGGCTGATGGTGGTGGCTCATCCACAGCTCGCGTATTACGCCTATATCACGCTGGCGGTTTACGCCCTGGCTACGCTATGGAATGGACGACGCCAGGGAGGTGCTTTTCTGGCCCACGGGCTCGCCGGTGGCATGGTCGCTGTAGTAACGGCCGCAGGCATCGCAGCGGTAGTGCTGCTGCCGATGTATCGATATCTCCGAGAAGACTCTCCCCGGGCCGGCCCAGGACGTGGGTTCGAGTACTCGGCCAGCTGGTCGCTGCATGCGGAGGAGGCGGTATCCCTCTTCGTCCCTGAGTTTTCCGGAACCGACGTGCAATCGCAGACGTATTGGGGGAAGAACCCGTTCAAGCACAACTCCGAGTACGGGGGCGCGCTGGTGCTGGTGTTGGGCGTTGCCGCGTTGGCTGGGCTGAAAGGAGATCGAAGACGCTGGGGCCTGGCCACGCTCGCCGCGGTGGCACTGCTGTACGCCCTCGGCTCGGGCACACCCGCGTTCCGACTGCTTTACTCGGTCGTGCCTGGCCTCAAGAATTTCCGGGCGCCGAGCTTGGCCACATATCTGGCCATCGTTGCCTTGACCCTCCTCGCGGCCCTGCTGATTGAGCGAGCCCTGGCCGAGGGCGATATCCGGGCCCGCCGCGCCATGTCAGCCGGTCTCGCCGCTGGTGCGGGGACCGCTCTGCTGATCGCGGTTTTGACGTTGGCCTCCGGCACAGGCCTCTATGCGATCTGGAGCTCCATCTTCGGCGGTGCCGATGGGGGTGACAGGGCGGTTGCGTTCGCCGCCAACGTTCCCAGGCTGGCTGCGGGTGCCCTGATCGTGGCACTGATCTGCGCGGCGGCCTGGGCCGCCGTGTATCTCTGGGGCCGCGGTACGCTCCGGACGACACACGTCGTCATCATCTTCACGGCGCTCACCGCGCTGGACCTGATGCGGGTCGACCACCGCTACATTCAGATTGTCCGCTACGAAGAGTTCTTCCCTCAGGATCAAGGAATAGAGGCACTGCGAGCCCGCCTGGTTCCAGGAGAGCGTGTGCTCAGCGTGGGTGGTGTCTACCCCGAAGGATTTCTGGCGAGCTACGGAGTTCCCGAGGTGTTTGGCTATCATGGCAACCAACTGCGTTGGTACAACGACCTCACCCGTTACACCTCTCGGCAGTCTGCCCGCACCACCACCGAGCTAGAGCAGTACTGGGTTGGGTTTCTCAGCAGTGCCGCATTGCGCGCCCTGGCCGCCCGCTACGTTCTCCTGCCGGGGCAGGTGGAGCTTCCGGGGTTCCGTCTATTGGGCTCGGATGAGCGGGTGGCGGTGTACGCCAACGACGCGGCGCTGCCAGGCGTTGCTGTCGTACCCGAAGTTCAGGTGGAGCCCGATTCGGCACGCAGGATATCGAGTCTCTGGTCGCCGACCTTCGATCCTGGCAAGGTCACCATTGTGGAAGAGCCCGTTCTGGCCCTGGGCCAGGCGGGCGGCACTGGCACGGCAACCATCGAAGGCAACGGTGACGATACGCTAGCCGTACGGGTACGCGTCACCGGCCCGGCACTGCTGCACGTAAGCCGCTCTTACCACCCGTCCTGGAAGGCGGAGATAGATGGAGTTCCAGCGCCCGTGCTTCGGGCTAACCACGCTCTCATGGCAGTGCCTCTGACGCGAAGCGGGGAACATCGGGTGGTGATGCGGTATCGTCCCGCGATCGTGCGTCTTGCGGCCACGCTCACCCTGCTTACCTGGGGAGCCGTCATCCTGGTGACCCTGCTCGGAGGTGTCCTGCACCTCCGCCGCCCTCGTGGCTGAGCGACTTCTCGTGGTAGTGCCCACCTACAACGAGCGGGTCAACCTTCCGCTCGTGGTGCCCGCTATCCTGCTACAGGATCCCCGGCTGGAAGTTCTTGTGGTGGACGACAATTCGCCGGACGGCACTGGTCAGCTGGCCGACGAACTGGCGGCGTCGACGCAACGCGTGCATGTGCTGCACCGTCCCGCGAAGTCAGGGTTGGGAAAGGCGTATCTGGCGGGGTTCCGCTGGGCCCTGGAGCGTAGGTACGACCTCATTTTCGAGATGGATGCCGACTTTTCGCACGATCCCAAATTTCTGGGCGACTTCATGCGCGCGGCCAACGATGCCGATCTGGTCATCGGCTCCCGCTATCGGACCGGCGTGAACGTGATCAATTGGCCAATCTCCCGGCTCCTGCTCTCGATCGGCGCAAATCAGTACGCCCGCTGGATTACCGGACTGCCGCTGGAGGATTCGACCGGCGGCTTCAAGTGCTTTCGTCGGGAGGTGCTCGAGGCCATCGATTTCGAGAAGGTGCGCTCCAACGGCTACTCCTTCCAGATCGAGATGAGCTTTCGGGCGTGGAAGAAGGGCTACCGCCTGATAGAGATCCCCATCGTGTTTACCGACCGGGTCGAGGGGCAGAGCAAGATGAACAAACGCATCGTGCGGGAGGCCATCTGGATGGTCTGGTGGCTACGTCTTCAATCCCTCATGGGCCGGATGTGAGAGGAACCCTGTTCTACAAGATGACCGGCTCGGGCAACGATTTTGTGGTGCTCGATGGCCGCGCCACAACCCCGGAGCGTTGGGCTCCTTCCCGGGTGCGGGCCATCTGCGACCGCCGCAATGGGATTGGGGCCGATGGTCTGGTAATCCTCACGCCAGGGACGCCCGGAGCCGTCCGCATGTCGTACTGGAACTCTGACGGATCCCACGGTGCCATGTGCGGCAATGCCGCGCTTTGTAGCGGGCGGCTTTCGGTCGAGCTGGAAATGGTACCACCGGGCGAGTTCTCCTTGCTCACCGATGCCGGGCTGGTGCGGGTAATCTCCCTGGCACATGCTGACTTGGCGGAGATCAATCTCCCCGACGTAGAACTGCCTCGAGAACCCCCCGGCCTCGAGCCGGGTACGGGGGAATACTGGCTATCGCTCGGCGCAGTCGGGGTGCCTCATCTGGTGGTCCGGGTGGACGACATCGAGTCCATTGATGTCTTGGGTCGAGGCCGATTTCTGCGGTCCCACCCTGGGGCAGGACCGGTCGGTGCTAACGTGAACTTCGTCTGCCCTCAGCCTGATCCGCCCGGTCCTTGGCTCATCCGAACCTTCGAACGCGGTGTGGAAGGCGAAACGTTGGCCTGCGGAACCGGAACAGTAGCAGCGGCTTTGGCACTAGCGGCCCGCGGGGAGGGCACTCTTCCGATGTCGTTCCGCAGCAGGGGGGGGCCAGAGTTGCGCGTCAGAGCCGAGTTGGAAGGGTCACGCGCTACCGAAATTTGGCTGGGTGGTGAAGGGAGGCTGCTTTTCCGTGGAGTGTGGGAGGGGAAGGCGGCGGAGAAGTGAGGAACGTACAACTTCTGCGTTACCAATAGCTTATAGCCAGAGCGGGGAAACATTCCACAGTTCTCCACAGTTTTCCCCAACCTTACTTAACATAATCTATCTTATACGTCGTTTCTCCAATGTCATCAAAAAACCGCCAATCAGGCCCAGCTACATCTTTCCATCGGTAAGCTCGGCCAGGCGTACCTTGGCTTCGGTCACGCTGGGCGACTTGGGATACTTCTCCAGCAATGTCCTATAGGCGCGGGCGGCCTCCTCGGCCCTCCCTCCGTGGCGAAACGCCCTCCCGGCATCCACCAGGTATTTCGCCTTCAGGTACTCCACCTCGGCCGCGTTGGAGGCCTCCGTGTAGGTATTACCGGCGTCGACCCAGCGCTTCGAGTTCTCCAGGGCGGCAGCCAACAACCCGGAAGCCGGAGTTCGGTACTGCTCCGAGGGTTTGCCGTTGAGGAACTCCCGAAGTCCCACCGCCGCGAGCTCACTCTGCCCATTGATCATACGCACCTGGTTCAGCGTTATGACCGCTTCGCTTGCCGCGTCGGTGCCCTTGTAGGCAGCGATGAGCTTTTGCAGCTCACTCGAAGCCAGTGGAAGGTTCCCTGCCTCCGCGGCGACGCGAGCTTGATTGAGACTGCGCGCCGCGAACTCCTCCTTGCGCCTTCCGCTCGCCACCACAAACCAGACTGCCAGCGCGCTGAGCGCGAGGATGACCAGGCCGGCAGCAATGTACCGCTGGCGGTTGCGGTGCCAAGGAATAGAGGCTGGTGCGGCAGCTGGCTGGGTCCGGGTCGCTTCCACCGTTGTTGCCATCACGTTCTTTGTCTGAGGTTGATGGACGCTCGAAGCTTTGCTTCAGCATTCTATGATAATACGGCGGACGGCGATACTGAACTGAAACTGCCGTCGCGTCCGTCTTCGGGAGTGCCCCCGGCGTGACTCGAACACGCGGCCAACAGTTTAGGAAACTGCTGCTCTATCCATCTGAGCTACGGGGGCTAAACGTAAGTGCTTGGCAGGTCGGGTCCTACTAAAGCGGCTTCAACTAGCTTCTCACCTATCGAGCTAATGCGTTTATACGACCGGCCGGAAAGGTGCCACATTTGCGGCCGCGTAGGCAAGCCTGCCTTTTAGATCGTCACCAAAGCGCGCCATAGGGCCCCTGAGAGCCGCTCACCTCCCGCCAGTCCTCCGATCTCAAGTAGAAAGCTCCATCCTACCAGCTCCCCACCCAAGGTCAGCGTGAGCTGCCCCGCCGCCCGGGCCGTGCCGCCGGTCGCTAACACATCGTCGACTACCAGGACCCGGCTTCCCCGGGGCCAGGAATCCCGATGGGCCTCCAGGGAATCGCTTCCGTACTCGAGATCGTAGGATTCGGTCGCCCGCTCCCAGGGCAACTTGCCGGGCTTCCTCGCGGGAACGAAGCCGGCGCCCAGCGCTATTGCGGCCGCCCCCCCCAGGATGAAGCCTCGGGCTTCGATTCCCAACACGTGGGTTACATCGCGGCCGCGAAATGGGCGTATCATTTCGGCAACCACGTCTGCCAGTAGCTGCCCATCGCGGAGCACCGGAGTGATGTCCTGGAAGAGGATCCCGGCTTTTGGGTAATCCGGAATGGCGCGAAGGCACTCCCGCACGCGTTTCGCCACTGAGGTCATTCAGGCTGGGAATCTGGGGTGAAGTCGGGGTCAGAGCACATCAAAGGTCTTTCCGGTTGGAATCCTGCCCGCTTCGAGAGATTGCTCGACCCGCTCAACCTGAGCGTTGGCAGGGCCGGCTTGTAGCAGGCGCTCCAGTTCCGGGAGCGATTCCTCCCGCCCGTCCGCCACCACTTCCACGCTTCCATCCGGAAGGTTTCGAGCATACCCCCGAAATCCGAGTGCTTTTGCGTGCCGGGCGACGAACCAGCGAAATCCCACCCCCTGTACCGTCCCGAAAACCACGAACCGCCTGGTCACGCGGGTCGGCTCCGCCGGGCGCGCAAGGCTTCGACTGCAATTGGCAGTACTGAGATTGCGATGATCGCAAGGATCACGATCGTAAAGTTCTTCCGGACCACAGGGATGTTGCCGAAGAAGTAACCGCCCAGAACGAAGAGCCCCACCCAGAGCACGGCACCGACAACGTTGTAGGTGATGAACTTCCCATAACTCATGGCCCCGACCCCGGCAACGAACGGAGCGAAAGTTCGGATGATCGGAACGAACCGCGCCAGAATTATCGTTTTCCCCCCGTGTTTTTCGTAGAAGGCGTGAGTTCGGTCGAGATACTCCTTCCGCAAGAAACGCATGTCTCCCCTGAACGCCCGGGGTCCAATGTACGAGCCGATCCAGTAGTTCACGGTGTCGCCGATGATGGCAGCCACGATCAACAGGACTACGACGATCCACAGGTCCAGTGCGCCAAGCGCCGCGAACGTGCCGGCTGCGAAGAGCAGCGAATCGCCCGGCAGAAACGGTGTGATGACGAGTCCCGTTTCGCAGAAAACAATTAAGAACAGGATTAGATGAGTCCAGGTTCCATACTGTGAGATCAACTGTCCCAGGTGCTGGTCCAGGTGCAGAAAGAGGTCGACGATGCTGTGGAGCAGATCCATGCGTAGTCTCCGTAGGCTCTATTCTTGGCGAAAGCCGAACTCGCCGACCAGGGGCACGAACCGGACATCGGCGACGGTGCTGGTCCGGACGCCGTCAGCAAGGCGCTCTACGAGCGTCAGGACCTGTGATGATCGATCGCCCAGAGGGATGACCATCCGCCCTCCAGGCGCCAACTGGTCAACCAGGGGTGCCGGCACCTCTGGCGAGGCCGCGGAGACCAGGATAGCGTCGTATGGAGCGAAGGGACGCCACCCCAGAGAGCCATCACCTACCAGCACCGTGACGTTCCGAATCCCAGCCGTCGCAAGGGCGGTGCGGGCACTTTGAGCTAGACCAGCCACCCGCTCTACGCTGAACACCATGCTGGCTACCAGCGAAAGCAAGGCGGTCTGATAACCTGAACCGGTGCCGATCTCGAGTACCTTCTCCTGGCCCGTCAGACCAATGAGCTCCAGATAACGCGCCTGCACATACGGCTGCGAGATCGTCTGCCCGCTGCCGATGGGCAGTGCCGCGTCGTCGTACGCGCGGTGCCGGACGCTCTCCGGCACAAAAAGGTGCCGCGGCACCATCTGGATGGCTCGCAGCACCGAAAGGTCTCTCACTCCCTTGCTTTGGAGGGTTTCGACCAGCCGGGTGCGATAGCCGCCGTAGCTGTCCCCCTCCCCTACCCCTCCAGCGACCATCCCCGCACCGTTTCCAGCAGAGAGTAGTTGGTCAGATCCATATGCAGCGGCGTAACCGACACAAATCCTTCGGCGACCGCAAGATGATCGGAGTTCTCTCCGCCGGTCCAGGTGATGGTCCCCCCACCGATCCAGAAGATCTCCCGTCCCCAGGGATCTTTCATCCTCGTCAGCGACTCGGAGAAGAAACGGCTGCCGAGCTTGGTTACCTGAATTCCCTTGACCTCTGAGGCGGGGACCCTCGGAAGATTTATGTTAAGCAGCATCTGCTCCGGAAAGTCGCGTACCCGCGTGACGCGCTGAACCAGCTCAAGTAACAGCGCCCGGTATGTCGCCATGGTCTCGGGCTGATTGCCGGCGAAGGATATAGCAATCCCCGGAACTCCGAGGGTTACTGCCTCCATGGCCGCCGCAACCGTTCCGGAGTAGAGCACGTCCTCACCCATATTGGGACCGTGATTCACGCCAGAGAACACAAAGTCCGGGCGCTCGGGCATTAGTGCCTGAATTGCAAGCATGGCACAATCGGTGGGTGTGCCGTCGATCTGCCAGCCGCCGTCGGGCCGGCGCATCGGCCGGAGCGGGCGATGCAGCGTGAGCGAGTGTGAGGTGCCGCTCTGCTCTCGATCCGGGGCCACTACCGTAACGTTGCCAACCTCCCGGCACACGTCAGCCAGAAGCGCGATACCGGGAGCGAGTACGCCATCGTCATTGCTGACCAATATGTTCATAGCGGGGCGGCGAGACAGCGCGGCGGGTCGGCTGACACCTACGGCGTTGGTTCAGGTGGTGTACTGTTCCTGCCCTGCCGCCCCGTTGCCCCACTGTGCCTTTGCCCCATCTTCCCGTCCAGGATTCCCAGCACCTCCTCCACCGTCGTCTGGATCTCCTGAGCCAGCTCGGCCTCGAACGCCCGCCGAGCCGAGACCTTGAGTTCTCCAGTGCGCCGATAGTGGTCGATTCTCTGGCGAGCTCCATCGATGGTGAACTTCTCGGTGTAGAGAAGGTGCTTCACCAGCATGATCAGCTCGACCTCCCGGCCCTTGTACACCCTGTTTCCGGAGCGATTCTTAGCGGGGTTCAGAAACCGGAACTGGCTTTCCCAATATCGCAGAACGTGAGGTTTGAGGTCGGTAAGCGAGCAGACTTCACCAATCGAATAGAATTCCTGTACTACTGGCCGGGTGCTGGTCATCTCCACTGCTCCGACTTGAGTTCCCGTGCCATGAGCTCGGCTATTCCCTCGCGAGCGGGTTTTCCCCTGAACAGAACTTCACAGACTTTCTCGATGATGGGAAGCTACACCCCCATCTGTACCCCCAGGGCGGTACCAGCCTTGGATGTGTTAGCCCCCTCGGCGACACTCCGGTGAGCTGCACGGTACATCTCGAGTGTCTGCCCCTCAGCCACCGCCATCCCTAGCGAGCGGTTGCGGCTGAGGCTCCCGGTTGTGGTTAGGATGAGATCCCCCATACCGGCAAGGCCGGCGAAGGTGAGAGGGCTAGCGCCTAAAGCCATGCCCAAACGGGTGATCTCGGCCAGCCCGCGAGTGATCAGCGCGGCGCGAGGATTGTGACCCATGCCGAGGCCCTCCAGAATCCCTGCGGCTATGGCAATGACGTTCTTGAGCGCGCCGGCGAGCTCTACCCCAACCACGTCGTCGTGCGAATAGACCCGAAAACGGGGGGTGGCGAAGATCCGCTGGGCTTCCCGGGCCGTTGCTTCGTCTCGTGACGCGGCCACGACCAGCGTAGGCTGCCCTTGGCACACCTCGGCCGCAAAGCTGGGCCCGGAGAGCGCGGCGAACCGAAGTTCCGGCAAACACTCCTGGAACACCCCCGACATCAGAGCGAGGGTGTCGGTCTCGATTCCCTTCGTGGCGCTAACCACGAGGGCCCCCTGTCTTACGTGACCCTTCAGCCCTCGGACTACCGATCGAACCGCGTGGCTGGGTGCCGCCGATACAATTACGGTTGCATCTGCTACCGCTTCTCGCGCGTCTCCATAGGCCCGGAGTCCGGGGGAGAGCGAGATACCTGGAAGGAACATCGTGTTCTCGTGCCGCCGGTTGATCGTCTCCACTGCCTCGGGCTCGAATGCCCAGAGACGCACCGTGTCGCCTTTGATGGCAAGGAGGTTGGCCAGCGTGGTACCCCAGCTCCCGGCCCCGAGAACCGCGATGAGTGTCATGGGTGCGGCGTGCTTGCTGCCCTGCGCCCAAAACGGTTCTCGGTACCTTTGAGCAACCGCTGGATGTTGTGCCGGTGTAGGACGATTACACCGGCGGCTATCGCCGCCGCTATCCAGAGCAGCGCCGGGCTGCTCGAATCTTCCAGAGCGTAGACCGAGATTGGGAGCACCGCCGCCGCGGTAATGCTGCCGAGTGACACATAACCGGTAAGTCGGACCAGCGCTGCCCAGACCAGGGCCGACACCGCCAGTGCAACCGGCGCCAGACCCAGCATCACACCAGCGGCCGTGGCGACCCCTTTCCCGCTCATCGGTCGCACGACCACCGAGAACACATGGCCGACGATCGCCGCCACTCCGCAGGCCAGTGCGAACAGCTGCGAGTCCGATACTTGTCGGGCATACAGGACGACGGGAACGAAGCCTTTCGCGATATCGACAGCAGCGGCTGGAACTGCATACCTCCAGCCCAGTACGCGATAGAGGTTGGTGGCGCCCAGATTGCCGCTGCCGTGCTGGCGGAGATCGATCCCCGCAAAGAGACGACTGAGCAGATAGCTCGTCGGTATGGCCCCAATGAAGTAGGAGGCAAGAAGCCAGGGCACTTCTGGCGGCATTAGCGTCGAGATCCCCGTCGGGTGAACTTGAGTCGCAACGGAGATCCGGTGAAGGGCCACGCCTCCCGAAAACCATGCGCCAGATAGCGCTGGTATGACTCGGGTACCTCGTCGGGACGGTTGCTGACAATCGCCAGAGTCGGTGGGGCGGTGGCGATCTGAGAGGCGTAGAGCAGCTTCACCTCCTCGCCCGGTTTCTGGGGTGGCGCATTCCGCTCTACCAGCGACGCGAGCACCTTGTTGACTTCGGCGGTCGGTACCCGCTGCTCCCGGCCCTCAGCCACCTGGACAATCAGATCAAGAACTTTCCGCACCCGCTGCCCCGTCAATGCGCTGACGTACAGGAACGGCACATAGCGAAGGAAGGGCGCCTTCGCGATAATCGCTTCCTGACCCTGTCGGGCGGTGTTGGCATCTTTCTCCTCCACCAGGTCCCACTTGTTCACCAGGACTATCAAGCCGGCACCCTCATCCCAAGCCCGGCTGGCGATGCGGAGATCCTGATTGTGAAGCCCTACCGCAGCATCCACCACCAGGACGGCAACATGGGCTCGCTCAATGGCCCGCTCCGTCCGCAGGCTGGAGTAGAACTCCAAATCATCCTCTACTTTAGCTCGACGGCGTAAGCCAGCGGTGTCAATGAAGTTGAGGGTTTCTCCCTCAAACCGCAAGATCGAGTCTATCGCATCGCGTGTGGTCCCTGCCTGGGAGGCCACGACATGGCGCTCCTCACCCAGGAGGCGGTTGACGATGGACGACTTTCCCACATTAGGACGCCCGACGACCGCCACGTTGATCATCTCTTCGGCTTCAGCGGGGTCGAACGGCGGGAGCCGCTCGACTACGGCATCAAGTAGATCGCCGCTTCCCTTCCCGATCGCCGCGCTCACGCCGGCCGGGTCTCCGAAGCCCAGGGTATAGAACGCGTACTGCTCGGTACTCTGCTCCAGGTTGTCCAGCTTGTTGACCGCCAGAAGCACCGGGCGCCCGGCCTTCCGAAGCCGCTCCGCGATGGCGCGATCTACCGGATTCACTCCCTCCCGGCCGTCAACCACGAAGAGCACCACATCAGACTCGTCGAGCGCGAACTCTACTTGCGTCCGGATAGCTCGGTCCATGGAGTCGTCCGAATCCGGCAAGAGCCCACCGGTATCCACCACCCAGAAATGGCGGCCCTGCCATTCGGCATCACCGAAGTGCCGGTCGCGAGTGGTACCTGGCTGGTCGGAGACGATCGCTGGGCGTCCGCCAAGAATGCGGTTAAAGAGGGTGGACTTTCCGACGTTCGGGCGGCCCACGATGGCTACGGTGGGCTTACTCATGCCGTTACGGGAACCCGAAGCACGTCCGTGAAGTCGTGTGAGAGGCGGACCTGGACTGGCAGTGACTGGATCAGACTATCAAAGCTCGTGTTGTCGATGAAGAGATCATCATCGTTCACTGACTCACCTGGAAGCAACGCCAGGTCGAGGTCGCCGCGCCCCATCAGCACCTGCTGTATCGCCACACCCGGTAAAAGGCCGGCAGTAGTGACGGTGGGCCCGAACAATGTATTCACTACTGGAATGAGCTCGAGCTCAGCCCCCGTAGCCTTGGCCAGCGGGCCGAGCACCATGGGCATGAGCTGCGCCATGGCGGTTCCGGTAACGATCCCGATTCGCTTGCCCTGCCAACCATGCGCGCTCGACAACGTCTGGATTCGCTGCTGAAGCCAGCGCACCGAGCCGACGCCGTTCTCCACCTGATCGAAGCCGTCATAGATCTCGGGCCCGGGCAGCTCGACACCGGCCCGGACGTAGAGCTCATCGGCGCCGAATGCCCAGTGAAGTCCCCGCTGTGCCAGGGCGACGTCTGCCCGCTCCTCGATCATCTCTATGGCTGCTCGGCATTCACCAGCGGTAGGTTCGCGCACCAGATGATGCTTGGAGTACTCGGTCAGGCCCACCGGAACCACAGAGCAGCCGAGGATCGAGGGGCCGAACTCGTAGAGATCCGTTAGGGTTTGACGCAGCACCGGGCCGTCGTTCACCCCAGGGGACATGACAATCTGGGTCTGAAACTCGATGCCGTGCTCGGCAAACTCTCGGAGCTGCGGTATGACGTCCGGCGCCGTGGGATTTCGCAGAAGATATCGTCGCACTGCTGCATCAGTCGCGTGAACCGACACGTAGAGTGGAGAGAGCCGATACTCTATGATGCGCTGGACGTCGTGTGGCTTCAGGTTTGTCAGGGTGGCGAAATTGCCATAGCGGAACGAGAGCCGATAGTCGTCATCACGGATGTAGAGGACGTCGCGCAACCCGTCGGGTAGTCCATCCACGAAGCAGAAGTCGCAGCGATTGGCACAGCGCCGTATCCGGGCCGGTTCCAACGACACCCCTATCGACTCGGCCAACGGCCGCTCGATCTCGAACTCGATTTCCTCGCCGCCGGGCTGCCGCACGTGAAGGACGAACTCCTCCTCGGCGGTCAGGAACTCCCAGTCGAGAAAGTCCTCCAGCTGCCGCCCGTTCACCGAAATGAGCTCGGTACCTTCCTGAAGGCCGAGTTCAGCTGCAATCGAATCGGGATATACCGCGGTAACTCGAATCATCCACCACCACTCGAATCGCACTAAGGCATTCGGCCCTGAGAAGCCCGACAGGATGTTACGACCCAGAAGCTAAATTAAGGACTAGGAGCCACTTCCCGCCACACGAGAAGAAACGCCCGAGTTGTGCTCTGCCGGTATGTTCTTAATACTTATGAAAGCTCGACTACGCCAACCGCAGGTCAGGGACCGAGGAGATCGCAATGGGCATCAAACTGAAGCGGTTGGAGGATCAGGTTGTGGTCATCACCGGCGGCACCAGCGGGATCGGGCTCGCCACCGCCAAGCGGGCTGCAAAGCGTGGTGCCCGCGTGGTGCTTTGCTCCCGCAACGAGTCGGAGCTCCGGGAAACGGTGTCTGCTATCGGGGAGAGTGGCGGAAAGGCGCGCTCGGTAGTTGCCGACGTCGCCAACCAGGAGGATGTCGAACGCCTGGCAGCCACGGCCATCGAGGAGTTCGGCACCATCGACACCTGGGTCAACAATGCCGGAGTCTCGTTCTACGGCAATTTGACCGAAGTAGCCATCGAAGACATGCGGCGTCTGTTCGAGGTCAACTTCTGGGGCACGGTGTACGGCGCTCGTGCGGCGGTGTCTCGGCTCCGGGGCAGCGGCGGGGCGTTGATCAACATCGGCAGTGTGGTATCCGACCGCGCCATTCCGCTGCAAGGAGCTTATTCGGCATCGAAGCACGCGGTGAAGGGTTTCACCGATGCCTTAAGAATGGAGCTGGAGGAGGAAGGAACACCGATCTCGATCACGCTCATCAAACCATCGACCATCGACACGCCGTATTTCCAGCACGCTAAGAACTACATGGCCGTTGAGCCCAAGCCCCCTGCCCCGGTTTACGCCCCCGAAGTGGTGGCAAACGCGGTCCTCCGCGCCGCTGAGCACCCGGTTCGCGACATCACCGTAGGTGGGGGCGGACGCCTGCTCACCGCTCTGGGTGGTGCTCTGCCCCGGCTGACCGACTACTACATGGAGCGGGCGATGTTCGACTCACAGCGCTCGGATGTGCCGGCGGGAGAACGAGCCGACAACCTGTACGTCCACGCGCCCGAAGAGGGAATGGAGAGCGGGAACTATAGCGGCCACGTGATGCAGTCGAGCGCCTACACCCGGGCGGCGCTTTCGCCAGGGAAGGCTTTGCTCGCGGCCGGTCTGGGGCTAGCCGTCTTCGCCGGAATCAGATCCCTGGCAGGATCCGACGATTAACTCTTGTGACCCAACTCTTGCGCTCAGGGCCTCAGCGTACCTGTACGATCTTCCCCGCTGACGGCACCCCGTTCCGGTTGACAACAAAGAGTAGATAGTGGCCCGGAGGAGCCTGCCTCGCAGCTGAGGGAGCTGTCACTTCCACGTTCCCGCCGTTGATCGCAAAGGTCAAGGTATTCGCTCTTGCGCTCGCATCAAACGCGTGAGTCACCGATCCTAATCGGATCCAGCGTACGCCGGTGATCTGGGCCGCATTGGGTGTGACAACCGAGAACGTCTGTCCATAGCCGACGCTGGCGGGAGCCGACGTAATGGTCGGACGTGCGCCTTTGAACAGGTACGGTGGGGAGAAGATCTCGTGGTTCCGCTCGGGCGGAACCACAGCCAGATCGGCCATCGCGTCACCACTGGAGCCGTGCAGAACGGTTCCGTCGGGCAGCAGCAGAGAGACGGAGTGGTAGATCCGCATTTTGCTGTTGGCGGCGAGGGTGGTCCACTGGCCGGTACTTGGATTCCAGAGCTCTGCCTCCTTGACGGCCAACCCAGTACTGATGTTGACAAACCCGCCACCTCTGGTGCCACCAGTAGCAAGCACCTGCCCATCGGGCAGGATAGTCGCGTTCATATGGCGCCGCGGGAACGCCATAGGGCTGGTGAACTGCCACGTGGGAGATGAGGCGTTCAGATCGATCGTCTCCGCGGTAGCGGTCGGAGTGTCCGTCTTGCTGTCTGGCGACTGTCGCCACGTCCTGTGCCCTCCACCACCGACGAAGAGAATCTTCCCTACGTCATACATGACCGCGGAGCCATATTCCCGGTTGAAGGCATACTTGTGGGTCGGGCCTGCGGTCCAGACGCCGCGGCCACCAGCGCCAGTGGCGTCTACATCGAACCAACGCGACTGGACCCGCTCCCCGGCGTAGAAGATCAGCCCATTCTTGGGATCGACGAAGTTCCGCGGGTAGTACGGAATCTCCACACTGCTGGCCCCGGGGAGCTGGCTCCAACCACCGTTATCCCAGAGTTCAGGGATCTTGACCACGGCGTTGTTTTCGTCACGCCCTCCCATGGTCAGCGCCCGGCCGTCCTCCAGTACTGTCACCGTAGGGTACCAGCGGGCGTACGCCATGCTGGGCCCCGCCGTCACCGCGCCTTCCGGCGAGAAAAAGGTGGTCGTGGCGGTGCCGCGGTCATCCTGCAGGTGACCACCCGAAACCAGCAGCCGGCCATCGGGCATCAGGGTGTGTCCCGCACAGAAGAGCATGCTATCAGTCATGACCATCTGAGCGCTGCTCGGAGGTCCGGCGGCCGGATCCCAGATCCGCGGCATTCCCATGGTGTCGGCCGCGTCGGTCTTGCCCCATGCCACGATTTTACCACTCGGCATCAGTGTCATGTGCAGAGGTACGATGTCCCAGCTGACCAGCGGTCCCCACTTACCTTTGGTTGCCTCAACCGGCAGGGCTGACACCGAAACCGGTGAAGAGGTCACGCTTGAGGGTCCGGCTGTGAACTGGAGAGTATTGTCGCCGGTGCCGCGGATACCGAGGTCGGCAAAACTCGCCTGGCCGGTGGGACCGGTGGTAGCTGTGGTGTTCCCCTCCAGGGTACCGCCGCCGGATACGATGCTGGCAGTTACCGCCACCCCACTCACCGGGTTGCCGCTTGCGTCTCGCACAACCACAACCGGCTGAACGACTGGATCGAACACTTCACCATCCAGCGCCGCTACGGGTGGGTTGGCCGTAATCACGATGCCGCCCGCGGCGCCGCTTAGCACGATCGCCGTCGAAAGTGCCGGGTTGGTACCGGGGGCCGTAAACTGCAGGGTGTAACTTCCGGCGTCTCCGGTTATCCGAAGATCGGTGAAAGTTGCTCTGCCGTTGGCGTCGGTGGCGCGGGTCAAGGTGCCGCCGAGTGTTCCAGCGCCGGTGGCAAACGCTGCTGTCACCTGGAGGCCGCTCTGGGCCAGGTCGTTCCCGTCGGCATCCTTCAGTTGAATTACCGGCTGTACCGCAAACGCCACTCCGCTCTGAGCCGCGCTTGAAGGCTGGGTGGTAACAGTGAGGCCCGGACTCTGGTCATCGGTGGCAATTGCCAAAAAGATTACGGGCGAGCCACTGAGGCCGGCAACCGATGCGGTCGTAGTCTGCTCACCAGGCTCGGAACCGAGGACCCGCGTCACTGAGGCGCGGCCGCTCGAGCCAGTCGTTACGGTGGTGGATGAGACGCTTCCCCCGCCCTGGACACTCCAGCTCACGCTGACGTTTTCTACCGGTTCTCCGGTATTGTCGGTGACGAGAACTACCAACGGATTGGAAAGAAGCTGGTTTACGGTTCCGGTCTGTGAGCCTCCACCGGCGTCGGCAATGGTCGTGGCAGGACGCGGACCGATATTGTCGCCGCTGCAGCGGAGGGAACTGGCCGCAAGCAACGCTATCAGAGCCGAAAACCGGAGTGGCTGAAGTCGAGTCATGGTCACCGTGGCGCGCCGGGTTTCCGGTTGCCGATAAGAGGATCAAGGCCGCCTTGGAAGGCCGTCCCATGCACGTCCCGGGCCGTGGGCACGGCGTAGTAAAGCGACCTAAGTTCTTTGAATGATTTAGCTTGGAATCAAGTCCCAAGCCGGCCGGCGAGGGGTCGTTGCACCTGCGCCACGGGAATCCTAACCCAGCCGTGGCCTTCCTGCCAAACACTGGAGGGCGGAAAGGTCAGTCAACCCGCGGCTGGGGGGGACACATCATAGCCGTAGCGCAGAAGGTCGTCGTGCAGGAGGGTAGTCAGCATGCCCTGCTGCTCGGCACTTAGGTCGGCCCGCCAGCGAGCGGTCATGTCCTTGATCGTCGCTGATCTGACGTGCCGCTCAAAGCTGGCCGATTGGGGCAGCTCGGCG
>Ga0136617_10000489_pt1 | contig 33134 bp, 28 predicted proteins | sample AntDrymUQ3222106_2_FD_129672 | JGI IMG/M metagenome (GOLD analysis project Ga0136617, IMG submission 129672) | Polar desert sand microbial communities from Dry Valleys, Antarctica - metaG UQ322 (21.06) | ecosystem: Environmental > Terrestrial > Soil > Desert | place: Antarctica: Dry Valley... | reverse complement strand
CAAAATCCCGATCTCTTTTCGTGAACTGAGGTAGACTCGCCCCCGGAGGAATAAGCCAAAGCTGAACTTTCAGGCCATCCGACCCATTTGCACGGACTATTCGAAAACGCGCGTCATCAAACTCTCGGAATTCAGTCTGTCCATTGAACATCGCTTCGGTCTGACGAGCCCGTTTTAGATCATCGCTATCCGCGAAAATGATCGCCAAACCTGTGGCCATTGGTGCTTTTTGCAATTCTGCGAAAAGGTAATCTTGTCTTGCGATAACATCCTCGCATTGGAGTTTGCCAAACTCATCGATCAAAACCGCTTTCGGTGGTTCCTGACTTTTCGCCGCAACACCGAACGTCATGAGCAGGATTGCGATCAAATAAATTCTGGACAGTTTCATTTTTTTAACTTCGCATAAGCCACGCCGTTTACGGCGTAGCCAGGATCTACTGAATTCGTGGTTTAGGATCTAAAAGCCTGGATTTAAGAGCAAACGAAATGCGAAAATTTGCTTGTTCTAGACGATCAACCAGTCCTGTCGAAAGTTCGATCAGGCCGGCGGCGTTAGCTTCGACAATGATACCGACCGTTCCAATGATCTCGATACCCAAATCGCTGGCCGTCTTCCTGCCCTTTTTCTCGTCAATTATCAGCAAGGTGTCGGGTGATTCCAACGCGAGTGCGATTGAACTAGCCTCACCTGGATCGAGGGTTTTTTCGAGCTCGTTTTGCTCTTCGATGCGAGCGGGAGACTTGACAGTTAACCAGGGAGGCAAGGGTTTGCCGAATTCGCTTGACACTTCCGGTGTCACAAAGATTCTTCCAAAGGGTTTGGGCAGCAGTGTGATCTCATCGATATTATCCAGAGCGATCAGGCAGCTTGAATCGGCAATTACCACACAGCGGCTCATAATCTCGCCAAATCTCGGTCCAATTCCTCTGCATCGTATTGAAAGATCGACACTCCGTATTTTCCAACCGTTTCGAGAAACTCACGTTTTGTGATACCGGCCATTTCCGCTGCCTGTCCTGATGAAAGCTCACCCATTTCAAAAAGCTTAGCAGCGACGATCATTTTGAGTTCGGATTCGCTGATACTGAGACTTTTCGGCAGTGTTAATTCCACAACTTCATTCATAATTCGATTTTCTTCTCAATTTGAACCGATGCAACAAATCTAAGGCCTCATTTCAGCTATTGTAGCACCGTTTCCGCCCTGGTCCTGCGGGGCGAAGGCGAAGCGTTCGATGTGGGGATGGGTTTTTAGGAAATGATGCACGAAATTTTTTAAGGCACCTGTTCCGAAGCCGTGGATTATCCGCACGCGGGGCAGGGAAGCGAGATAGGCTTCGTCGAGGAAGCGGTCGATCTCGTATTCGGCGTCGGCGGTTGTTTGGCCGATGAGGTTGAGTTCGGCGTTGGCGTCTTGGGTGTCGAGACGGAGGTTTGCCGATTTGGCTTGATTTTGCAATTTCTCGGCGCGGCTTTCTGCGGAATCTGCGGTTTCCGAAACGGGCTGTAAATTCGTTAATTTTTCACGAAGACGCATTCCGCCGACGAGGACTTCGGCGACTTCATTGTCCATTTTTTCAACTACGCCGATGTTACCGAAGCTTGTTATCACCCGCGAACCGACGGCGACCACACCATCCGCTAACGCAGGTGGTTCTGACAAATCGGACACACTTCCTGCGGTCCTGGTTTCTGCCTGCCATCGGCCGATTTTGGACTTTGGACTTTGGAGTTTGGACAAGACTGCCCGATTAAGTTCGGCCTTTCGGCTTTCGCGTTCCTTGTCGAGCTTATTTTTGAGAGCCTTGTCTTCGAGCGATTTGATAAAAACCTTTGATTGGCGGTCGAAATCGTCGATTGTGCGGGCGAGCTCGCTTTCGAAATTCTTCTGCCGTATCTTTTCCTTCTTGCTAGCCTCAATTTCCAGATTGGCGTATTTCATAGCCACGGCCTCGCGTTCTTCTTCGAGAGCGATTCTCAAATCTTCGGAAAGAGTTGTTTCGGTTTGAAGTTTTCTTAAATAATTTTCAGCTTCCTGCGCTGAAATATCCAGATTTTCACGGGCGTTGTTGATCACTTCCGACAAAATGCCGAACCGCCGGGCGATCTCGATTCCGGATGATGCCCCGGCTAATCCAAGCAGAAGGCGATAGGTGGGCTGCAAAGTCTTTTCGTTAAACTCGACTGAGGCGTTTATTACGCTTTCATCATTCGCGGCGTAGATCTTTAACCCTCGATAATGAGTCGAAGCAATCACCTGAGCCCGGCAATCGCGCCGGAAATAATCAACTATTGCGACGCCGAGAGCCGAGCCCTCCTCCGGATCGGTTCCAGTTCCGGCTTCGTCAAGCAAAACAAGCGAAGGCGCTCTGCAGTCGCGCATCATACCGGCGATATTCGACATGTGAGATGAAAATGTCGAGAGATTTGCGGCAAGTGATTGATGATCGCCGATGTCCGATAACACGGATTTGTAAAAGGGAAATCGAGCCGCTTGGGCTGGGACGGGCAAACCCGAAAGAGCCATTAGTGAAAGTAAACCGGCTGTTTTCAGGACGACGGTTTTACCGCCAGCATTGGCCCCGGAGATTATCATGACGGACTTTTTGGCCGTGAGTGAGAATGAAATCGGAACTATCTCGGAGAAAGAAGCACTCCGGCCTCCGGCCTCCCCGCCTTTGTAAGGAAGGGAGCTTGTTGAGCTCGCTCCGGCTGATTGCTGATTGCTGATTGCCGACTGCTGGCGGAGATTTTCTTCCAACAAAGGATGCCGTGCGTCAACCAAATCGAGTGTTTCATCATCGGCTATTTCCGGCACGATGGCTCGGAATTTACGAGCGAACGCAACCTTTGCCTTCACGAAATCGAGCCCTGCGACTGCTTCGACCGCGGTTTCGATGGCAGGAAGCTGCGCGCGGAGTTCTTCGGTCAGCGCGAACAAAATCCTGGCGACTTCACGTTCTTCCTTGCCCCTGAGATTTTGCAGCTCGTTATTGGCTTCGATGGCTTCGAGCGGCTCAATAAACACAGTAGCGCCCGAAGACGAGAAGCCGTGAGCGACTCCGCCGACCTTGCCGCGAAAATCTGCCTTGACAGGGATCACGAAACGCTCGTTCCTAACTGTGACGATCTCATCCTGAATTGCGCCGCCGGAATTTCTCATCACCGCTTCCAGCGATTTTGTCAGCCGTCCCCGCTGCGCGTTGATCTCTCGCCGGAGCCTGGAAAGCTCCGGTGAAGCCGAATCGTCGATCTCCCCGCCGGGAAGCAGCTTTTTGTTGATCTTATCAGTCGCGGCCAGGAGCGTTGACGGAATACCTTCGACCATCTGCCACAAAGTCGGGGCGAAATCTTTTTCAGGTTGAATGGACGACCGTGCAAAAAGCGCCTGATTACAAGCCTTCGAAAGTTCGAGCATCAAGCTCGGTTCTAAAGTCGCGTTTCTGATTTTGAGGATAGCTACTGCGTCGCCGGGATCCTGCAGCCCGCTGAACGACCAGGAAACCTGCTTTTCTTCATTTAGCAAAATCGTTTCCGATACTTCCGCGAGAGATCGTTCAATGTCGGTCGTGCTCGTCAGCGGACGCAATTCCGCGAAACGCTCCTCGCCCATCGGCGTCTGCGCGTTTCGGCTAACAAGCCCGAGCAGCTTCTCATATTCTAATGTTTCAAGAGAGTAGTTCATTTTTGAATCAACAGCTCAAGACGCAAAGAAGAAGGCAGGAATCGCGGCAACAACGTTTTTCACTCCATTATTTGGACGCCCTTCCAGAATGCGACGTAATTTTCTATATACTTTGCTTCGGTCTTGGCTTCAGGATAATACCAGGCTGCATCACCGTTAGCTTCGGCGTTCACGACTACATCGTAACAGCTTGCGATACCTTTCCAACCGCACACGCTATGGGTTTCACTTGGCTGAAAATACTGCGTTTTTATCGAATCTTTCGGAAAGTAGTGGTTCGCTTCAACGACGGATCGTGTCATCGCTTTCCGCTAAACCTTGTTGTTCCAAACTACTTTCATAATAAAATCTCCTTACATCAAAAATCTTCGTTTAAGTTCCGGTGTCGGAATCATGCAGAAGTCCTTTTTCCCGAAAAGGCGGTAACGGTATTTTGCGAAAAGCCTGTAGAAAAAATCCCGAATCGGCCGGGGAACTGTAACCAGTAAATATAGCCACGACCAGGGCCGATCCAATTTCCCGGCAATATGCAGCGCTCCGTCCGAATGCAGATAAACACGCCTTTCGTCTATTACAACTATTGTATCGGTCTCAGACTGATCAACTTTATACTTATTTAAGAGGTCATGACCAATCGCAGACTGGAGCGGTGCAAACTTAAAATATCCCGCTCGGTCGTGCCTCATCACGAACTTCACCGAACCGTGACAAAAATTACAAACTCCGTCGAATAAGACGATTGCGCCCATATAAAAATTCTACCGCAATTTACGGATAGATTTTAGTGTGCTCGAATAAAAATATACGCGGCGGATAGTCGAATCGGGAACCTGTGCCGGAGAAATGTGAAATACGCGACTGCACGTTAAGACCAACGCGGGTTATTTAAGTTGAATTGGTGCGGGTCTGGCGGCATTGTGGGTTGCCTCGATGCGAACATTACCATCGGGATCGATCATTATCCGGTCGATAGCGACGAACCGGTCCCCGTTTCGATTCTTATCGCGTTTTTGCCGGTATATCATCCAGTGTTCGCCCGACCCGTCCGTCACTATTAGAACCGCACCGGGAGCAATTACTCCGGTTGAATTTTGAGATTGTACGACCGGGTTTTTTGGGCTCTTACGATATGGGCCGAGAGGAGAAATGGACGTGGCAATTCCGATTGCGTAGCTTTCGTCGGCCCCGCTTGCGCCGGAATAAAATAGAACATAGGTTTCGCCTTGTTTATGAAGAAACGGTTGCTCCGCGACCTGACGCTCCCATGTCTTATTGCTTCCCGCCTTGATCAATGTCGCAGCGGAGTTCGGCTCCATCTCCAGCGGGGATCGCATTTTCACCGCTCTAATACTGCTTCCAGTGCCGAATGCCCCACGTTCTTTGTATACTAGATATAGCTTTTCGTCATCGTCCCTGAAAAGATGCGGATCGATAAACGCAAAATCGTTGTCGAGCAGGATCTTAACCGATTCAAAAGGGCCTTCAGGTTTGTCGGAAACCGCGACGCCGATGTCCCTGTTGCCTATACGTTTGTCACGTGGTTTGCCCCGCACGGCAGTGTAGTACAAGTAAAACAGGCCGTCCGAATGATGGTAGACATTTGGTGCCCAAAGTTGTTTGGCCCGGGGATCGGTGAAAGCTACTCCGGCAGATTCCCACTTCACGAGGCCGCGGGATTTGAAAACATCGTAACGCCCGGGTTTCACCGTGTTGTTTGGAAGGTATAAGTAAAAGAGATTGCCGTATCTGAACACGCCGGGGTCGCCGGATTGTTCAAGAACCGGATTGGTATATGTCTCGCTTGTATCTTGAGCCTGATTGTACGCCGGAAAGTTGCAGATGACGGAAATAGACATGAATATCATTGCAGCTAACTCGAATTTTTTCCAGTTCCGCATTCCAGTCTCCTAGCTACCTAATCTTTAAGAGTAATATATGCTCATTTGCCGGAACGTACAAACGTATTGTCTACTTGCGGCGTTTTTAGTGCTTCGATTCCCAAAAAAAAATTGCATAACGTATTTCGGATAGAACGTGGCGATAGAACCGTATAGACTTTAAATTATGATGAAAGACCAAATTGCAAAACAACCGAATCTAACTGATTGGCGTTGGAAGGCGGTTCAAAATAAAAACCGGGAATTCGACGGTGCATTTTACTTTGGAGTTCAAACGACGGGAATTTTTTGCCGTCCTTCTTGTTCATCAAGAAGTCCGAAAAGGCAGAATGTTTCGTTTTTCGTAACACCGCGCGAAGCAGAAAAAGCCGGTTTTAGAGCCTGTCTGCGTTGCAAGCCGAAAAATGAATATTTCCCCGGGGCGGGAGCGGCACTTATAGTTCGAGCTTTTGAGCTATTACAAAGCGACGAAGTATCCACGATTGAAGCGATGAGCAATCAACTGGAAATAAGCCCCGGACATTTGCAAAAGACCTTTAAAGCCGTTCTCGGCCTTTCGCCAAAGGAAGTAATCGATATGATGCGATTAGAAAGTTTCAAGCGAAATGTTAAGGAAACTGATGTGACAACGTCGCTATACGAAAGCGGCTTTGGGTCGAGCCGGTCGCTATACGAAAAAGCCGGCGAAACTTTGGGAATGACACCCGCGATTTACAAGAAAGGTGGAAAAAATATGAAAATTAACTACACGATTGTGGATTCCCGGCTCGGTAAGCTGATGGTCGCTGCCACAGAAAAGGGGATTTGCGCAGTAAGCTTTGGCGATGACGCCGAAATGCTCAAAAATGAGCTAAAGAAAGAGTTTTGGGCGGCATCCATTGAAAATAACGACGCGGTCCTGAAAGATCCTGTTACCGCTATTTTGAAGAGTTTAGACGGCGAAAAAACAATATTGAATCTACCGCTCGATTTGCGGGCGAGTGCGTTTCAAATGCGCGTGTGGGCAGAGCTTCGCAAGATTCCATACGGTGAAACACGTTCGTACGGGCAGATCGCTGAAAAACTCGGAAACCGCAACGCAGTTCGAGCCGTAGCCCGTGCATGTGCGACAAATCCGGTCGCGCTTGTAAATCCTTGCCATCGGATCATCGCCGCCGATGGCAAACTGAGCGGCTATCGTTGGGGCGTTGAGCGCAAACAGGAGCTTTTGCGAAAGGAAAAGGCAAATGTCAATCGCGCCGCAACAGGCTAAAAATTTGGTGGTGATCGGTAGGAATGAATGTGCCGATAGATAAACTAGTGTGAATTTATTAACATCCGGAATGCGGAACCAGGCTGCTTCATCGCCCACGATTGAGAAGGATGAAACAAAGAAAGAGAACGACTCGGCCTGCCGAAGACGCTACTAAATTCTCCTTTTAAGCAGGAGAGCTTGGCTATATGAAATACCCAGCTAAACAAGCAAAGGAGGTAAAGAAAATATTTTCGACAATCGATTGGCAGCAAGTCGCGGGCGATATGCACGAAAAAGGCTATGCATGGGTTCCGGAAATATTGCCGTACCAATTTTGTGATGAATTTATTGGGAACTACGATAATTATAGTTACCGAAAAACCGTAACGATGGAGAGGCATCGTTTCGGATTGGGCGAATATAAATACTTCGATTATCCCTTGCCCGGCTTGATTCAGGCTGTTAGGGAAGCTGTCTATCCAAAACTCGCTCCGGTTGCGAATAAATGGATGAACCAATTGAGGATGGAAAAACGATTCCCAGAGACGTTCGACGGGCTGCAGACGCTTTGCCATGACAACAATCAAAAAAAGCCCACGCCGCTGATTTTAAAATACGGAAAAGGCGGCTACAACACTTTGCATCAGGATTTGTACGGTGAAGTTTATTTTCCTATTCAATTGGCATTTTTCCTTAGCGAGCCTGATGACGATTACACCGGCGGTGAATTTGTGCTAACGCAGCAGACTCCGCGGGCCCAATCAAAGCTATTGTTTTAAGGCCGCGAAAAGGCGACATGATAATTTTTACAACTAATTTCAGGCCGGTTAAAGGAAGCAATGGATATTACCGCGTAAACATGAGACACGGTGTAAGCGAAGTGCACGACGGCAGCCGCCACACTCTCGGTATTATACTTCATGATGCTCTTAACTAGGCAATGTTAAATAAGGCGAACGCGACGGTCATGCGCCTAATCAACGCCGAGGCGGAAACGCGACTGTTAAGGAGCGTGTCAGCGCGGTTAGCAGGAAACACGCTCGTTTACACTCGCGTTTCTGCCCCGCTTTCTGATTGAGACACACTTCTTGCATTTCGCGTTTCTGCCTGTAGCGTGAAAAATCTATTTTGCAATCTGAAACTTTTTTATTATCCTCTCCGTAGACTTATTTTCAAGCAGTTCTGACTTATACCATTCCGCTAATTTATATGAAATTGAAGCTTTTTCTCTTCGCTTTTGCGTCGATAGGGTTGTCTTTCGATCTTCCGGCCTACTCTCAGACGTATGCGATTACGAATGCCAGAATCGTCACGGTTTCAGGCGGGCCTATCGAAAAAGGAACTGTTGTAATCCGTGACGGACTAATCCACGCCGCCGCCGCGGACGCTCAGGCTCCAGCCGATGCACAGGTTTTCGACGGGACAGGACTGACCGTTTATCCGGGATTTTTCGATGCATTGACAAATCTCGGCCTGCAGGCTCAGGCGCGTCCGGCTACACCCGTCGTTCCTGGCGGCGGTCCGACTGCGGTTGCTGTTGCAGTGGCTCAGCAAGCCTCGACACAGTCGAATTCAAATTATCCCGCTGGACTCCGCCCCGAAGAATTTGCTGCCGACGACGTACGTGCGGGCGATGCTCAATTTGAAAACAGTCGAAATGCCGGTTTTACAACTGTTTTGACGGTGGGACGGACCGGCATCTTCAACGGGCAATCCGCGTTGATAAATTTGGCGGGCGATACCACGGCAACGATGATGCTAAAATCGCCTGTCGCGCTTCACGTCTCGTTCTCAACCGTTCCGGGAGGCGTGTATCCCGGTTCGCTTCTTGGGATGTTTTCCGCGATGCGACAGATGTTTCTCGATGCGGGGCGGCTGCAGGAGATGCAAAAAATGTATGCCGCCAATCCTCGCGGCATGAGGCGTCCGGGTGCTGACAGATCGCTTGAAGCCTTGATACCGGTTCTGAATCGACAGGTTCCGGTCGTTTTTAACGCAAGTCGTGAGATCGAGATAATCCGTGCGTTGGATTTTGCAAAGGAGTTCAATTTGAAGGCGATAATCGCCGGCGGACAGGAGTCGTGGAAGGTTGTCGATAGGCTGAAAGCGCAGGCCGTACCCGTTTTGTTCTCGTTAAATTTTCCGAAAAGAACGGCGTCCGCTTCGACGGAGGCCGACCCGGAGAGTATGGAAGTTTTGCGCCTGCGGGCAGAGACGCCAAAGACCGCTGCACGCCTTGCTCAAGCAGGCGTAAAATTCGCTTTTCAGTCGGGCGGCATGACGGCCATTAATGATTTCCTCGGAAACGTTGGAAAGTCTGTCGAAGGCGGTTTGAGTAAGGATTCTGCTATTCGCGCAATGACGCTCAGCTCCGCCGAACTACTCGGCGTCAGCGATCGGCTCGGATCTATCGAAAAAGGAAAGATCGCTAATCTTACTGTCATAAGAGGCGATTTGTTCGCCAAGGAAAAAGTAATAACACACGTTTTTGTCGATGGAAAACTCTTCGAACAAAAACCTTCACCGAAGAAAGACCCGGCAGGACAAGTAATCGGAACTACTCCGCCGGGAACTACTCCCGCGATTGCGACTGTGGGTGGCAATTATTCAATCACGATCGAGATTCCGGGACAAATCCTGACGGGTACGCTCGCTCTGACACAGCAGGCTGCTATCCTGTCCGGATCGATGCAGACGCAGATGGGTACAACACCGATCAAAGATGGAACGGTCACGGCCGAGGGCTTCACGTTTTCGGGTACCGTGGAGGTCGGCGGCAGCACGGTGGATATCCTTGTTAAAGGAACGGTGACCGGCAATCAGATCAGCGGAACGATCGATTCACCGCAAGGTGTTTTCCCGTTTTCCGGAACGAGAAATCCGTAATTTTTTACAACGGCATATATGCAAAAGCGAAAGATTTTTGTCACTGCGACGGCTTTATTTCTGCTAGCTGCCTGCAATCACGCTCCGAGTGAGGAAGGGCACTCACATTCGCCGTATTCTGGCCAGGAAAAACGGATTGTCAAGGCTCTTTCGGGCTCTGATGTTACAAGTTATCTTAATGGCGAAGGTATGGGATTAGCGAAGGCCGCTGAACTAAACGGCTATCCGGGTCCGAAACATATTTTGGAAAACGAATCGGCTCTCGGCCTGTCTTCCGAACAAAAAGCGGATGTGCAAAAATCGTTTGGAAAGATGAAGGACAACGCGGTTGATCTGGGAAAGCAGATTGTCGAAAAAGAAAAAGAGCTCGACAGTCTTTTCAGCCATAACAAGATCGACAATTCGATGTTACAGGAGAAAACGCAAACCATCGCTCAACTGCAGGGCGATTTGCGCAAGACGCATCTCCAGGCTCATCTGGAAATGATGACTATTCTTTCGCCAGTGCAGATAGAAAAATACAATCGGCTGCGCGGTTACAAAAATTAGACCGGCTGGATATGTAATCATAAGATAAGCAATGAAAAAACAAATAAGCTTCTTTCTTTCAACTATTTTTTTGCTTTCAAGTTTGAACCTTGCCGTTGCGGGACAGGCTAAAAATGAAGTGCTAATTCGTAATGCAACCGTTCTAACGGCCGCGAGCGGTACGCTCGAAAATAGTGATATTCTCGTTCGCAATGGAAAGATTATGCGGATCGGGAAAAGCATCAGTGCTCCGGCAAATGCTCGGATCATTGATGCGACCGGAAAGTTTGTGACACCCGGAATCATTGATGCGCACTCACATTCAATGCTCGATGCGATCAACGAGGGTTCGCTTTCGGTGACGTCAATGACGAACGTGCGCAATGTTCTGAATCCGAGTGATATCGCAATATATCGGGCGCTCGCGGGCGGCGTAACGTCGGCTCTCCTGCTTCACGGATCGGCAAATGCGATCGGCGGGCAGAGCTCGACCGTAAAATTCAAATGGGGAAAGCCGGTTGAGGAATTCGTTGTTCCCAATGCTCCCGCGGGAATAAAATTTGCAATGGGCGAGAACCCGAAACGCTCATCGTTCAACCCGCAGGGCGGACAGACTCCGCGTTATCCCAGAACGCGAATGGGAACAATGGAGGTTATTCGTGACGCATTTAACAGGGCGAGGGATTACAAACAAGCATGGGTCGATTTTCGTTCGAAAAAGACAAAGGTGCCGCCGCGGACCGATACGGAACTCGATCCATTGGTTGAAATAATGGAAGGGAAACGGCTTGTCCATGCTCACGGATATCGTTCCGATGAGCATTTGAACCTGCTGTTGCTTGCGGATGAATTCGGTTTTCGCGTCGCTACTCTCCAGCACGGGCTCGAAGCTTACAAAATTGCTCCTGAAATTGCGAAACGAGGCACTGGTGTGTCGATTTTTGCGGACAGTTGGAGTTACAAGCTCGAAGCATACGATTCCATTCCTTATAACGCATATATCCTTTGGAAAAATGGCGTAAATGTTTCGATAAATTCGGATTCGAACGAGCGAATACGACGGTTAAACCTCGACGCGGCTAAAATGATGAAGTACGGCGGCGTGCCCGAAGAAGAAGCGTTGAAGATGATCACTTTCAATCCCGCCAAGCAGCTCGGCATCGATAAACGTACTGGTTCAATCGAACAGGGAAAGGATGCCGACCTCGTAATTTGGAATGCACACCCTTTCAGTGTTTACGCTAGAGTAGAAAAGACTATTATCGAAGGTGATGTTTATTTTGATCGCGCTACGGATGCTCAAATGCGCGTTGACCTGCAAAAGGAGCGTGAGACCCTTGAAAAACTCGATGTGAACAAGGCCCCGGCGAGCGGCGGAATACAGCCGAAAATTCCCGGTGAAAGACGCAGTGAGTTGAAAGACGAAGCCGAGCATGGCGACGGAGGAAATCGGTAATGAGGTCAAAGTTCGGAGTTCACAGTTCAAAGTATACGAAATCGGCAATTTACCTGTGCTTGGGCGGATTCATCCTTGGATGCGTTTGTTTTGTTGCCGCACAAAGCGATGGCTCTCAGCAGAATAAAACAGGACGAGGCGGAACCTTCGCAATCGTAAACGCTCGGGTCGTAACCGTCTCAGGCGGCGTAATTGAAAACGGAACCGTGGTCATTCAAAACGGCAAAATAACTGCGGTCGGAGCTAACGCAGCGGCCCCTTCCGGTGCGGAACGCATAGACGCCACGGGTTTGTCCGTCTATCCGGGTATGATAGATGCCGCCACGAACCTCGGCTTGACAGAGGTTGGACAGGGCGCGAATGCGACGGTGGACCTGGTTGAGGTTGGCACGATGAATGCGAACGCAAAGGCCATAACCGCGATCAATCCGCATTCGTCTCACATCAACGTGACCCGCGTAAACGGCATCACCACTGTATTTTCCGCTCCTGCGGGCGGGATTATTTCGGGTCAGGGCACAGTCATCAATCTAAATGGGTCGACCCAGGTAGAAATGGCGGTATTGCCAACGGCGGGGTTGGTCATCAATTTTCCACGAATCTCGATTTTTGGAGGATTTACACCGGGCGTCGGACCGCAAACTGTTGAATTTGGCGAGGCGGTAAAACGGCGGGATACGCAGCTGGAAGATTTGAAGAAAATATTTAAGGCCGTGGAAAATTATGCCCGTGCCAGAGAAGCATACGCTAAAGACAAAACGCTTCCGTATCATCCGGTCGATCTTAGAATGGAAGCAATGATTCCGTATATTCGCGCCGAGAAGCCGGTTATTTTTACGGCCGAACGAGAACGCGATATTCGTAGCGTAGTGAGGTTCGTTGCCGAAACCAGGGTGAAGGGCGTTATTATCGGCGGACAGGAGGCATGGAAAGCGGCTGATGATCTGAAAAAGAATAACATCGCCGTCATCTACACGCACATTTACAGCCTGCCCGTCCGCGATGACGATGCATACGATTTCCTGTTCGAATCTCCTGCAAAACTTCAGGCGGCGGGCCTTAGATTTGCGATAGCCACGGGCGACAGCGGAGCCGAGGTTCGCGATCTGCCGTATCACGCCGGTTTAGCGGGTGCGTACGGTTTGCCAAAAGATGAAGCCCTCAAGGCTGTAACCCTCTATCCGGCACAGATATTAGGCGTTTCGGACGAGTTAGGATCAATCGATGTCGGAAAAATGGCAAATATCGTGGTCACCGACGGCGATATTCTTGAGCCGCGAACGAACATAAAATACGTGTTCATCAACGGACGCTTGATCCCGCTGACTAGCAGACATACCGAGCTTTTCGAAAGTTTCAAGGATCGAAAGTGAATTGTCTCGATCGGCATTTTAGCACTCACTTTGTTTCACTTTCGAAATCCCGCTTACCATAACCACATCGTGGTGCCAAAAACCTCGCATAAGGGCGATTTGCGCTTTTTTCAGGGCAAATCGAAGGGAGATTTTCTCCGAATGATAAGTTGTGAGTTGCGAGTTTTTGCGGCCTGCCTAACTCGTAAGGGTTGATATTTAATGACGTAAATTGTCCAGTAAAACCTTCCAGGAAATTTTTCATAAGTTTCTTAAGACATTTTTGGCAAATGAACCTACGTTAGTCCGTCAGCGAATTGTATTTCACTATTCGACTAGAAACATTTTTTCAAAGGGCTGACCGAAAATGAACAACTCACGCCAAATCAGAACCAGGTCTTCATCGACAGCAACAAAAATCCTACGACTGAAGCTGACAATTTTTGTAGTTTTCATTTGCGTCGTCGCATGCTGGTTTGGAGCCGCGAGCTTTGCGCAATTGATAGATCGCACAAAAAATCCTAATGCGATAAATGCGGGTATAGCTAAATCATTGAGCCAGCAGGCCGGGGCTGGTCGAGGCGATATGCTCACGCCGGATTCGTCGATATTTATCATTAGACGCGATCCGTTTCGTTCGATAAGGCGGGGTCGTCAGTTGTTTCAGCGCAAGTTTCTGCGTACGCAGGGTGCCGGCCCGATCGCCGATGACCTTATCCTCGGCGGCAACATCGAAACTTCTTTAAGAATCGGAGCCGGTCTGTCGGACAGCTGCGCAAGCTGTCATGGCCGGCCGCGCGGCTCGGCAGGATTTGGCGGGGACGTAGTTACAAGACCCGAAAGCCGGGATGCACCGCATCTTTTCGGCCTCGGTCTAAAGGAAATGCTGGCTGATGAGATCACAACCGATCTGCGTGCGATCCGGAAGGCGGCGACTGATCAAGCGCGAAAGACTACTAGTGACGTTACCAGGAATCTAAGGAGCAAGGGAATCGACTATGGAAAGATCACCGCACAATCGGATGGCACTGTAGATATATCCGACGTTAAGGGAGTTGACACGAATCTTCGAGTCAAGCCGTTTTTCCATCACGGCGGAACCATTTCGATCCGAGAATTCATAGTAGGCGCTTTTAATGATGAGATGGGACTTCAGGCCGTTGATCCCGAGCTTCAGCAAGCTCATGACGGAGCAAGAATAGAGACGCCCTCCGGCATGATTCTGGACGGTTCAGTCGATCAAATAAGTGCCCCTGCGACGGACACCACCGCCGAGGACGAGGACGGGGACGGCATTGCGAACGAAATCCCCACGAGCGTGGTCGACCACATGGAGTTTTACCTGCTCAACTATCTCAAGGCCGGAACTCATCAACAATCAAATTCCACGCGGAAAGGACTCGAAACCTTTAAAGAAGTGGGATGTGCGCAGTGCCATGTACCTGATCTGCAGATCAACCGCGACAGACGGGTCGCCGATGTCGAAACGGTTTACGATTCAGTAAAAGGCAATTTCAACAGCCTCTTCGCAACCGCTACCCCTCTCTTTAGCCTCGTGCCCGATAATAGCGGGTATCCGGATGGGAAACGCCCGAATCGCGAACGGTTTTTGGTGAAGAATATCTTTACAGATTTCAAACGTCACGATTTGGGGCCGAATTTCTTTGAACGGAACTATGATGGAACCTACCAAAAAACATTCTTAACGACAGCGCTTTGGGGAGTAGGTTCGACCGGACCTTACGGCCACGACGGGCGTAGTATGCACTTGCTGGACGTGATTCTTCGGCACGGCGGCGAAGCGAAATTTGCGCGGGATAATTTTGCGTCCAAAAACCAGAAGAAACAACAGGAGGTCATCGAGTTCCTAAATTCGCTGATACTATTCCCGCCGGATGACACAGCTTCAAACCTGGACCCGGGCGACAGAAATGCACCTAATTTTCCTCAGCATGGACAGGGAAGTATAAAGCTCGGTGTATTGTTTAATAATCCGAACGACCCTGAGTAATTACCAGGAAGAGGTATAAAGCGAAATTATTACCTAGTCAGCGACCATGGTTAAGAGAAAAAATATTCGGAGGTAATCCAGACCAGGCTTTCTTCGCGGCCCTGGTACAATACCGAGATATTTCTTCTCAATCCGGCAGCGACATCAACCTTTTTGCGGGATTTCTTCCCCCTTGGCGAAGAATTCAAGCGACGCCGAATTTAAGCAGTATCTCTGTCCGGTTGGCGGCGGGCCGCCCGGGAATACGTGTCCCTGGTGACCGCCGCAGCGGGCGCAGCGAATCTCGACCCGACGCATTCCATAACTGCTATCTTCGATCTCCTGCAAATGATCTTTATCCACAGGCGAGTGGAAGGAAGGCCATCCCGTTCCCGATTGAAATTTGGAAACCGAGCTGAACAATGGCAGACCGCAGAGACGGCATGCGTAGGTCCCTGTTTGTTTATTATCCAATAAAGTTCCGCAAAACGCAGGTTCCGTGCCGTGATCCATAAGAATACGGCGTTCCTCCGCATTCAGATCCTGAGCCAACCGATCCCGAACGTCCCTGGAAATCGGCGTAATGTCATATCCGCTTTCGGACGTCGCTAACTTTGCTTCCGGTGTCATCATTCCTCCTTGAAATAACGCGTAAAAAGTGCGAATCGGATCTATATACCGTTCGATTCATTTTTGTACCAACTCGTTTACTTTTCTTTCAAGGCCGCGAAGCCTCCGCGCAATCTCGCCCAATTTTCGATATGCAGCGGTGGAACGCAGCCATTCACGATTTTCGAACGCGGGGATACCCGAAAGAACCTTGCCGGCCTCCACATCGTGGCTAGTGGCGGATTTCGCTGTAATTACTGCGTCATCTCCGACTTTTAGATGTCCGGCAATTCCTACTTGTCCCGCAAGAATGACGCGTTTACCGATCACCGAGCTTCCTGCCAAACCTGTCTGCGAACAAACCAAAGCGTCTTCGTCGATGGTGCAGGAGTGGCCGATCTGGACGAGATTGTCGATCTTAGCGCCGCGTTTAATTCGAGTTTCTCCCACCGACGCGCGATCGATCGCGGTATTTGCTCCGATCTCGACATCGTTTTCAAGTACAACCCGTCCGGTCTGCGGTATTTTAAGCCACCGCCTCTCTTCATCCCTGGCATATCCGAATCCGTCCGACCCGATGCTCGAGTTGTTATGAATGATACAGTTCTCGCCTACCTGACAGTTCTCGCGGATAGAAACACCTGAATGAATAACCGAATTTTTTCCAACAGTGGCTCCGTCGTAAATTGTGACATTGGCGAAAATCTTTACCCCGTCCGCAATACGGCAGTTTTTTCCGATGACGCTGTTGGCGTTAATTTCGGAGTTGAGAGATACGATTGCAGTTTCATCGATTACCGCCGAGGGATGTATTAAGAATTTCGCCGGCGTTTCAGGATGAAAAATTCTTAGTGCGCGGGTGTAAGCGAGATAAGCATCCTTCGAACGAAGAACAGCCAGGTCCGACCTCTCAATGGCAACATTCTCGTTCAAAAAGATTGCACTTGCCCGGGTTTCCGCAATTTTCGGTGTATATTTCGGATTAGCCAAAAACGTGATGTCTCCGGGCTTTGCGATATCTAATCCTGCCGCCGCCGAGATTTCGATATCGGACGAAGCGTTTTCGATCGTTGAAAATGTAGTTTCGGCAAGTTCGGAAAGTTTCATAGAAATATTCTTGAAGATTAACCGTCGGTATGCAACACTATTCTTAGCAGAGAACGCTGCCCCCAGCAAGCGTTGCATTTTTGTTGCCCACTTTTCTAATCCCTCGTCGTTAAATTCCGGGAGTATCTGACATATGAACGAAAAAGTCCTTGAACAATCGCAAAAGAGAAGCTCAGTCGAAGAGTATATCGCCGCGGAACGCCGCAGTGCGACCAAAAATGAATTTCTAAATGGAAGGATTCTGCCGAGATCGGGTTCTAATCGCTCGCATAACATTCTCGTTGCAAACTCTGCGATTGCCGTCGGAAGCAAGATGCACGGCCACAAATGTGAAATTTATATCAGCAATATGCGTGTGAAATTGGCCGGCAATTATGTTTGTTATCCAGATGTCGTAATTGTCAACGGTGAGCCGAAATTCGTGGATCATAATTTCGATCTCCTTCAAAATCCGACGGTTGTAATTGAAATATTCTCGAACCAGACAAACTCATCGGACAAGACGACGAAACTTGAAAATTTTCTCGCGATGGAGAGTGTCCGGGAATGCCTGCTTTTGAAAGAGGATGAAATGCGGGTTGAGCATTATGCACGGCAGAATGCCAAGCAATGGATCTATCGTATTTACAACGAGCGTGAAGATGTGATAGCACTTGAATCGATCAACTGCAAGGTTTCTTTGGCCGAAATCTATGCAAACGTCAAGTTCGGACACACCGAATTCAGTTCGAGAGCCGCAAACTCAAAAGTGTAAAGAAATAGGGCGAAAGTCCGGAAACTTTTTGCCTGTTCCTACATTAAATTGACCGGGTCGATTTCCACATGAACGATCCGCAGATCACAGCCATTTGCGTCAGCTTCCGCCAAGGCAACGTCAAGAGTTTCTCGCAAATTCGCTCGGCTTGCGGATTTTATCAGTATTTGCAGCCGGTGCTCGCCTTTCAGACGCGACAACGATGCCGGAGCGACTCCGAGTATCCGGCACGCTTTGTTTTTGTTTGCGATGTCCAAGTAGTCCTTTAGGATTTCTGCATTCTTCGATGCGTTATCGTAATCGGCGTTCTTGATAAGGATAGACGCCAACACGACATAAGGCGGATAGTTCAATCTTTCACGATAGCGAATTTCTTCCGTGAAAAAACCTTCGAAATCCTGTTTGACCGCGTGTCTGAGCGCGTAATGTTCCGGATAATAGGTCTGAATAAGCACGCGTCCCTGAAGATTTCCGCGTCCTGCGCGTCCGGCAACCTGAGTAAGTAATTGGAAGGTCCGCTCGGCTGATCGAAAATCCGGCAGTCCGAGGCCAGTATCGACGGAGATTACGCCGACAAGAGTGACATTGTGAAAATCGTGCCCTTTCGCAAGCATCTGCGTTCCGACAAGCATGTCTGTTTCACCGCGGTCGAAAGCGATCAGCGCTTTTGCCATTTGTCCACGGCGCGCCATCGTGTCGCGGTCAATCCGCGCGATGCGCAGATCAGGGAATTTTTTCTCCAGCATAACCTCGAGCTGTTCCGTACCTTCGCCGATAAAATATAAAAATTCGCTCTTGCAGAAAGGGCAGATGTGCGGAACCGAAACTGTGTGACTGCAATAATGGCAGATCAGGCGGGCATCGCGTTTATGAAAGGTAAGCGTAATGTCGCAGTTTTTGCAGCGAAGGCTCTCGCCGCACGTTCGGCACAGAACGAATCGCGAAAAACCGCGCCGGTTGAGAAGAATTATCGACTGTTCGCCCTTCGAATGAGTTTCCCGAACCGCTTCTATTAGTTGGGGCGAAAGTGTCACGTCTTTTCCGGCGTGACGAAAAACGTCCCGCATATCGATCAATTCCGCCTTGGCAAGCGGGCGATTCCCGATGCGGTTTTGTAATCGCAGATATTTATATTTGCCGGATTTGGCGTTTTGAAAGCTTTCCAACGCAGGCGTCGCCGAGCCGAGCACGACCGAGGCACCGGCGAAATTCGCTCGCATTACAGCAACATCGCGGGCGCTGTAAAAGGGGGCGTCGTGCTGTCGATATGAAGAATCGTGCTCCTCGTCGACGATGACCAGACCGAGGTCTTTCAGCGGAGCGAATACGGCGGACCGAGTCCCTATGGCTATTCTTGCGTGTCCGCTGCGGATGCGGCGCCACTCGTCGAAACGCTCGCCGGGCGAAAGGTTCGAGTGCAGAATTGCCACTTCATCGCCAAAAATCGCGCGAAGCCGTCGGGAAAAGATCGGCGTCAGGGCTATCTCGGGCACGAGCATCAGAGCCGATTTTCCATTGTCGAGCACCGTTCTCATCGCCCGGATATATACCTCAGTCTTACCGCTACCGGTGATTCCGTGAAGCAGAAAGGCCTTGTATTCACCAGTATCCAGAGCCTTCTCGATCTCTTCTAACGCAACGGCTTGCTCGGAGTTCAAGGTCAGGTCATTAAGCTCGGGCAATTCGGCATTAAAAAGCGGATCGCGAAGAAATTCCTGTACGAAGACTTCTAGCATGCCGCGCCTTGCCAATGTATTTATGGCCGAAGCTCCGGTATTCGCTTGTTTGAGAAGATCGGTAAAGATCATCTCTCCGCCGCTCAGGATCAGCGTATCAATTATTGTTTTATGAGTGGTGGTCAGAGGTTTTTGGTTAGACCCTGAAAGTAAACGCACGGCCTTGCGAAGCTTCGGCTTTACCTTGCTCGTTAAGGTCCGGTGACGAACGGAAACGTGAGCTTTGTTTACCAATTCGCGAATTGCCCGTTTCGTCTGCGATTCGCCGAACTCCTTTTCTAAATCGCGCTGCGCCGTTTCGCCTTTTTCGGCAAGGCGGCGAAGAATTCGTATTCGGATCGAACTCGAAGCCGTGGTTCTTTGCAGATCGTCGCGGCCGCTTTCATTTATTGCAATTATCCGCTCAGTTGCCGTGTTAATTCCCGCAGGAAGCGAAGCCTTTAAGATTTCTCCCCATGAAGACGCGTAATAATCCGCCGTCCATTGTGTCAGTCTTAAGATCTCGGCTGTAAGCAGCGGTTCTTCGTCAAGAAGCTCTATGGCGTCCTTAACCGCGGTTTCTTCGATGCCGAGCTCCGGGTCGAGATCGGGATGAAGCGCGACGGCGTATCCTGTCTGGGTAGTTCTGCCGAATGGAACCAACAGGCGCGCGCCCATCCGTACCTCATCCCGGAAACCGAAAGGAAGCCGATAAGTAAAGGTTTTGCGCAGCGGCAAAGGAAGAGCGACCTCTACAAATTGAGTTAGCAATTGATTCGGTATTTTAGCTTCGATGGCTAAAATGATAACCTATCAGGAACTTTTTATGAAAATCGTTGTCTAATCGATTTAGAGTAGACTATGGATGCGTTTTTGGGCCAGAATGAAAAAAAAATAGGCATTAATAAGGGTCTAATAATTGGCGCCCTGATCGGCTTGGTGGTTGTCGCTGTGGGAATTTGGCTGATGTCGTTCCGGCCGTCGGTGGAAGACCAGATGGCCACCATTCTCGAAGGCTCTTACCGAGAAGGCTCGCCCGAATTTGACGAGGTAACGAAAGACATCGTGATCTCCACCGACGATCGAACGGTCGAATCGCCAAACGGATTTGGTAATATTTCGATGTTTATCGTGGGAAAAATCCGCAATAAGGGCCCAAAGGTGATAAACGCTCTTGAAGTAAATGTTGCGGTCGTTGATCAATTTAACGCAGTATTGAAAGAAAAACGCGTGCTGGTCATTCCGGGTCAAAGGTCAAGCATCGGGCCCGGCGAGGTTATTCCCATCACGCTAAGCCTCGACGGATTCGGCAAAAACGACGATCGGGCCAATATACGCTGGAAGGTGACCGCAATACGAGCGGAATAGAATTTGGCAAGGTACACTTTACGCCGGAAGACGGCCGGAAACGCGATTGTATAGAGCTGTTGAAAGATATGGGAAGAATCCCTGAAATAGAAAATGAATCACCATTTTTCGAACAGCGCCCCTGGGGCAGCTTTACGATTCTCGACGAAGGCGAAAATTTCAAAGTCAAACGCATCGAAGTGACACCGGGAAAACGCCTTAGTTACCAGCGGCATTCCCATCGGGACGAGCATTGGTATGTGGTTCAAGGCGTCGCAAAAGTAACGCTAAACGGCTCGGAAATTCTGGTAAATACGGGTGAGGCGATCGACATCGCAAACGGGTCCGCTCACCGCGTAGAAAACCCGGAGAGTTCCGAAATCCTCATTTTTATCGAAACGCAGACCGGCACCTATTTCGGCGAGGACGACATCCAAAGGTTGGAAGACGATTTCGGACGCACGAACAGCTAGTTGTGTTGACCGGAAGTCAACGGGTAAGTAATTTTTTTACCGCCTCGAGTAAATCCGCGGCTATTATGTCCGGCGATCTGTCTAGATGATTAACATGCTGGCGGCCGTATCCAGTTTTTACCAATGCGGTATTTATCCCCGCATTAAATCCGGTTTCCACGTCTATTTTCTTATCGCCGATGATCCATGAGTTGGACATGTCGATCCTAAAATCGCAGCAAGCTGCCTCTATCATTCCCAAATTCGGTTTTCTGCACCTGCATCCGTCGCATGGCAAATGCGGGCAAAAATAAAAGGCATCGATGGTATTGGCGAGTTCTGTCTGAAGCTGCCGGTGGATGGCGTGCATTGCCGCTTTGTCATAAATATTTCGGCCGATGCCGGATTGATTTGTGACAACTATGATCAGAAAACCGCGGTCCTTTAAGAGGGCCATCGCCTCTTCGGTGTAATCAAATATCTGCAAGTCTTCGACGCGCGAGAGAAAATTTACCTCTTCGATCAAAGTGCCGTCTCGGTCTATAAATGCTGCCGGTCTTGTTTGTGGATTATCCTTCATTCAACTAATTTGCCGTTTAAGATCTGCTCGCAAATCGCAAAAACGTCGGCAACGGAGATGCGTGTCATACACCGATGATCTATCGGACATTCACGAAGCATGCACGGTGAGCATTCCACTTCTTTTCGTATCACTGTCACATTAGCCGAAAAAGGCTGCGTAGTGGCGGGATTCGTCGGACCGAAAATAACCGCGGTCTTCGTTCCGACTGCCGGTGCAATGTGTGCCAGGCCCATGTCGTTAGAGACGAGCACGTCGATCTCACTTAAGACTGCGGCAGCTTCGGCAAGATCGGTCCTGCCGGTTAGAATCACAGGTTTTCTCGCCGAAAGATCGTATACGCTTTCAGAAACCCCAGCCTCGCCCAGTGATCCCATGAGAACGACATTGGTCATCAATTCGGTTTGGAGCCTGTCATTTAACGCTGCGTAGTTTTCTAAATCCCAGCGTTTTGCACACGAATTCGTCGATCCGACGCCCAAAGCTATCGTCCTCCTCGAAGAATCGACACCGGCGTCATGCAGCGTTTTACGGGCCACAGCCTTCCGTTGGTTCGATATTTCGAGGGTCGAATCCGGTTCCTGCTGTAAAACCGTTTCCGTCCCGAGAAAACGCTTTTCTACCTCTGCAATGAGGTTCAGATAATAGTAAACTTCGTGCCGGTAAGCCTTCCATTCGGGTACAGGAATAGGATCGGTGAGCAACAAACCTCTCAAATCTTTATTATAGCCAATTCTCTTTGGAATGCTTGCCAGCATTGCGGTTAATGCCGATTCGAAGGAATTTGGAAATAGGATGGCCAAATCAAAACCGCGTTCACTAAGAATTTGTGATTGAATGGAAATGTTCTTATACCGGCGCTTGTCGTTCTCGAAGGGAAGGATCGCATCGATAAAAGATGCATCCCTAAAGATTCCTTCCGCCCAAGACCGTGAATGCAAAGTGATGCTGGTCTCCGGGAAGATTCGCCGGAGCTCCCGCAAGGCCGGGATCGTCATGATCGCATCGCCGATCCAATTTGTGCCGCGAACGACTATTCTCATTTGAAGCTAATGCAAAGGACAATTGAATTGATTCGTTTGTTTCGTGAATCAAAGTCGTAACACTTCTCCTCGAAAGAGAAGTAGCCACGATCGATTTTCCGAATCTGACTTTCAGCTTACGAGCTGCGTTAAAAAAGAATTTTCAATCCCTCGTCCAAACCGATCTCAGGCTTCCAGCCCAGTTCCTGCATAACCAAACTCAAATCCGAAATGTAGTTCATGGGAATGGGATCCGGCATCTTCACTTCTTTATCTACAATTGCCTGCAGCCCTGAAACGTCCTCAAGCTTTTTCACCAGACCGCTCATACTCAACGCATTCTCTCGGCCTCCGCCGAGATTATAAAGACCGTGGCGGTTCACAGAGTCGATAAACGCTTTACACGCAGCCGAGAAATCATCGACATGAAGTAGATCACGCATCGGTATCCCATTTCCAGGCAGCGTGATACGTTCACCCTTGTTGATTGCGTCGGCATAGTGCCCCACGAAATTTGGTTGATTGCCCTCGCTAAGCGAAGCATACACGGTAGAAAGCCTGAATATGCACGACCGAAAACTATTCTGATGAGCGTAAAATTCTACATATCTCTCCGCTATCAGTTTCGACCATTCAAGACCAGTCTGGCCTGCGTAGAGCGTCTGACAGGCTTCAGGCACCTCCGCGAATTTATCCGCAAAACGTCCGTAAACGTCTTTTGTCGAAGCAAATATAAAGACGGAATTCGTCCGCATTTGCCGAAGTATATTGATCGTGCCTTCAACGTTTGTCAGAAAGACTTCGTCCGCCGCATCCGGTGATTTGTCGAGGTGTGCGCCCAGGTGAATGACAACGTCGTAATCCCCTGCCGCCTGGGCGTCTTGCAAATTTAGCAGGTCGAGATTAGAGCGTCTGGAAAAATCATCCGCTTCGAAAAATTTGCGGACGTGTGTTCCCAAATAGCCGCTGCCGCCTGTGACGAGAATTTTCATTTTGCTTATTTGCTGGACACAAACCGATAAAACTATATAGAATTTTACAGGGCAACCGCCGAAAACAAAAATCCCACTAATCCGCAGAGAATCCCTGGTATAAATGGCTGAGAAAACTCGAACAAAGAATACCCGATCCCTGCGACCCCCGAGCGGGCGGGCTAATGGGCGCCAAGTCGTCGCATTTCAGGCTCGCCCGTCCCCCTGGTCTCGCCGCATTTTGCGATGGTTTGTAAATCCCTGGACAATCTCGCTTTCACTGCTTTTGATGCTTACAGGCTTTCTCGGGCTCACCTATTACTGGTTCGAGTTTTCCGACCGGATTGACCATAGGCTTCTGGGCGGGAGTGTTTTTACGCCGTCGGCAGGCATTTATTCAGCACCGAAGGATCTTCGCGTTAATGAAAATATTTCGATGTCTGAGCTTATCGATTATCTAAAATCGGCCGGCTATATCGAAAAAGACAGCAAAGCCGATGCTTCACGTAGTCGCTATTCGATAGATAAAGGTGTTCTGTTGATCGAACCCGGAATCACCGGTGTGATTGACGACGAAAGGGTTTTTCCGAATCTATCGGTGACATTTGCGAAAGACGGTAAATCGGTCGCAAAGATTGTCGATCTTGACGGCGGAAACGCGACGGTGATGGAGCGTGTCTCGTCCAACGGCAACGTGACAGAAAAAGCAAGACTCGAGCCAAAGCAGCTCAGCACGATCGCTGCCGAAGGTAATGGACGCCGGAAAACCGTCACATTCAACGACCTGCCGCAGCATCTCGTCAAGGCGATAACAGTTACCGAAGACCGTGCATTTTTCGAGCATTACGGCGTCAATTTTCGCGGTATCGCACGTGCATTATGGCGGCGTTATGAGAACGAAGCCGATTCACCGCTTTCAAGACAGGGCGGTTCGTCAATCACGCAGCAGCTTGTGAAAAACCTTCTTCTGACGAGTGATCCAACGCTGGAACGCAAGATCACGGAAGCGTACATGTCCGTGATTCTCGAAACACGCCTGACAAAACAGGAGATATTCACGCTTTACGCAAATCAGATATATCTCGGACAGCAGTCCGGCGTTTCGATTTACGGCGTCGGCGAGGCCTCGAACGTCTATTTCGGAAAGGACGTTTCGCAGCTGACGCTGCCGGAATCGGCTTTTCTCGCAGGAATTATCCGCAGCCCGAATCGTTACAACCCATTCAAAAATCATGAAAAGGTAACTGAACGACGCAATCAAATTCTGAATTCCATGCTCGAATCCGGCGAAATCAGCGGACCGCAAGCAGCCGAGGCCCGAAACGCAAAGCTTGAGCTCAAGCGGGCTGCGAGCAAGAAAGACTTGCAGGGAATGCCCTATTTTTCTCAGTATGTGATAGAAGAACTGCCAAAAGTCGTCAGCGATCCCGAGGCACTGCAGCACCTTCGAGTCTATACATCGATTGATCCCGATCTACAGAAGATCGCGTATGATGTGGTCAGCAAACGGCTTGAAAGGCTCGACAAATATTTTCCAAGAAAGCCAAAAGGCAGTCTGAACGCCGCATTGGTTGCGATCCGTCCGAAGACCGGCGAGATTGTTGCGATGGTCGGCGGCCGGGATTACACAGACAACCAGTTTAACCGTGCCACTGATGCCATGCGGCAGCCCGGTTCGGTGTTCAAGCCTTTTGTTTACGCCGCGGCGTTGAATTCCGCGTACGATTCCGGCTCACGCGTCTTTACCGCCGCGTCTACCTTCAACGACGAGAAAAAAGTGTTTGAATTCAGTCGGGACACCTATTCGCCGAATAACTATGGCGATACATTCTCAAACGCCGAGACGACGCTGCGTGACGCGCTTGTGAAAAGCAAGAACGTTATCACCGTCGATCTGGCGATGCAGGTAAATATCGGCAAGGTGATGAATTTTGCTCACAAGGCCGGATTGCCGAAGGTGGAAAAGGCTTATCCTTCGATGGCTCTTGGCACCTCCGAAGCGACGCCGCTGCAGGTTGCCACGGCCTACACGATGTTTGCGAATCTCGGCGACCGCGTGCTTCCGATGCCGATCGTGAAGGTCACGGCCGGTGATGGCCGAACAGTCGCCGCACCGCAGCCGGACAGGAAAAACATCATCCGTCCCGATGTCGCCTATATCATGGATGACATCATGAAGGACGTTATCAATCGTGGAACAGCGTATCAGACCCACAGTTGGGGATTAAAAAATGTCGCGGGTCAAACGGCATATGCAGGTAAAACGGGAACTTCCCGGGATGGCTGGTTCGCCGGTTTTACGCCGGATTTGGTGTGTGTCGTTTACATCGGGTTTGACGATGGGGACGACCTCGGCATGAAAGGTTCCGATTCGGCGCTGCCTGTCTGGGCGGATTTTATGCAGGCGGCTTCCAAACTTCATCCCGAATGGAACGGAGACTGGCAGATTCCCGCAGCCATTCGCAAAGCTGAGATCGATATTCGAAACGGCTCTCTTATCCGCGAGTTGGACAGCATAGAGGCTCAAACCGTACAGTCCCTCCCACCGCCCACGCTTTCACCGAAAAAGGCGAATGACGATCCGAACGCCGCATTTTCGGAAACTGTTGATTTACCGCCTTCGATCGAGGTTTTTGTTACGAATGTACCTGTCGAATTCCGCCGCATCGAGCTTTTCGTAGGCGGTACCGTACCGAACAAGACGATGATTCCGAATGAGCATGAACCTCTCGAAGGCGAGTATGCGGCGGAGCCGACGCCGAGACCGACCGGCACGCCGATACCCGACACCCGGCCGCAAACGATGGACGAATCAGCGAACAGCCGCAATCGTGATCGACAAGGCACAAATCCCACGGACGGGGCGAGGGGCTTCGTCACAATTGCAATCTGCCCCGTTACGGAAAAGCGTGCAACTGCATTCTGCCCCTTGAGAGAACCCAAATCCTTCCGGCAAGGCTCCGAACCGAAAGAATTCTGCCCCTTCCACAAGTAAGTTAATTTCTGTCCGCTTCACGTTAGAGCCGGAAGCAGCCGTAGTGGCCGGTTGTTTATTATTCAAATGGAAACGCTACAAGGCGAAGCCACTCTTTCTCTACGGGTTTCTTTAGTGTAGCCGGCGCGTCTTAGAGGCCAACGTCCGCACATTTTGTTCCGTACTCTTAATGGATGATATTCACCGTATTCATTCCTCGGGATAGTCGGGAATACTGTCTACGGCCACAATATTCAGATTCCGATTTCGACGAGCTTCGTTCAACGTTATTACCACGTATTTATTTGTACCCGGCGGTCCGATGGAAACGGGGTCCGAGCGCGCTCGGAATGCACCGATGTCGTATCGTTGATTATTGGCTAACCGGCAGCCTCAAGTCAGGACCACCCGCTTACGCAGGTGGTCCTAAACGTTACGCGCGGATCAGTTGCGCGGGCACCGGCGCGGCGTTAAACGATTCAAAAACGTATAAATCGCTACACTCCGTCCGGCGGATTGCCCGGCGTCGATGTCAAACGGAAAATGCACTCCGCCATACACGCGGCTGCGAGCGACCTCGTTGGTTAGTGCCGAAAAACTGCGATAATTTCGGGTTACATTTCCGTTTCCGCCGAAATTTATCTGGAACTGGATGTCGTCGCGTTCGTAAAAAAGTGCGAGCGTTGTAGCCAAAGACGAGCTGGCGGACGACGCGTTCGAGGCGTAGGACGGGTGCTGCGGCGTTCCCAGCGGTCCCAGCAGCGATTCCCAGTCGGCATCGGGCACTGTTTCGAAATTGCCGTCTTCGTCAGCCCGCCGAATTGCGGTTACCGGCCGCCACAAACCGTACGTGTATTGGCTCGTAAACGTCGTTTGCAGAGCGTCGTGAAACGCCATGTAAACAAGTGCAAAAAGACGGGCATTTTCTACGGTCGAATTATTGCGGGCAATCGCGGTCGAGCGGGCGACTCCAAACATCAATGCGTCCGAAACCGGCGGATTTGCCCACAGAAACGCCGTCAAAGTTTGGTCGGCCGTGCGTCGTGTGCTGTTTACCTCACCGAGTTCCTTGACTTCATTTAACGATGCCGCATATTCCGCGCTCGACAAAGTTGGCGGTGGAGGCGGTAGAAATTGCGTGCCGCTGGTCATGGCAAACGGCGTTACACCTGGGAAATTGGTAAATACGGCGAAGCCTGGATAGGGGCCTTGGAACAATTCCTGCCAATTGCCCGGTGTCGGCGGCAGTAAGTAGGGCGTCCACGGTGCGTTCCAACCATCATTGCTTCGGTTGGCCAGCATTGCCCTCGCGACGCGTTCTCCGATTCTCAACGCTTGCTGGTTTCGATTAGGCTGCAATCCGTCGAGCGAGATTGTTAACTCCGCATCGAATACCGCCTGTTGGCTCGGGTATAAAGCAGATAAAACGTCGTGCGCTGCTTTTGCGGCGGCAATTTTTGTCGACGCGAACCTTGATCTTGGAACTTCGATCAGATACGGTGTGTAGCTTCCGTCGATCGAGTTGACCGCATCGAACATTGCCAGATGCATCATCGCAAAGCTTCGCACCGGAAGAATAGTCGGCGGATGTACGTTCGGAACCTGAAGTGTCTGTCCGAGAACGCGGTTCCATTGCAATACTACATCCTCAGAGGTTGCTAAGTTTTCGGCCGATCCTATGGGATTCTGCGCGTTGCCGGCTATGGCCCCAAGCATAAGAAAAAGGACCGCCAAGAGATTTGAGTATCGGTGTGTAAAATGTTTCATCGCTTTCTCCTTTGAATTCTGTTTTGGATCGGCCGTATCAACCGATTCGGTTTAAGGTGCCGGCCACAACAAACTGCCTGTAGGGATTACCGTTCTGAGTTACTTCTGTGACCATAAATTCCAGCCGCCGCCAATTGTTTGACATTATCCAGTAATGCTCGACTCTGATACCTTTTGGATCAACCGTGGCATAATTTCCCGTGAACACGGGCCCCTGTTGATCAACGGTATAGTCACCAGTGAATGTGAGCTGGTTTAGATTCGTTCCACCCCGATTGGTCCAACCGGCTCCATGCAAATTGCCGTCACCGTGAAAATCGAGGTATGCGGCAAATGAATTAAGCCGGTAACCATCGACCTGATCAAATCCGCCAGAGGCATTCAGTTGGTAACCGCCAATCTGTGGAGCGCTGTTTGGATTTACGGCTCCCGGTCGCGTGTGGATATAGCCGATATACGAGGTTGCATACGTTCCCTGTAGAAATCTATTAGGATTTCCATATTCTTTTACCAATCTTGGGTCGGGCATATTTTCCTCCTTGCTCGCTTTGGAGCAATAAATTCAATTTTTTAGCGTTATATTTCGAGTTCTCAATTTCATGGCGGCATCCTGATTTCTATTTGTCCTGACGCCGCCCGGCAAGGTTCCGGTCATATTTGCCGAAACAAATGGATCACTTTTCAGTAATCCCAACCTCTCGAGACGGATCGGTTTCTGTATCACACAAATTCCCGAACGGGCGCTCAGTAAATGTAAGCAGCCGGCGTCGGCAAATCTTCGCTCGTGCCAAACTGACTCTGGATGATCCCCGACGTCGAGCCGACGATATACCACGTTGCGTTCGATGGTCTGAAAACCGCGATGTCCGCCTTTACGTCCCCGTCGTAATCCGCCGCGACTGGTTTATCGAGGTTCTCGCCCCACGACCTGACGTCGATTCCCGCCATGCTCATATTCCTGAACCACTGCCCGGTCGAGGGCCTGAATATTGCCAGATCGGTCTTCCCGTCACCGTCATAATCCGCCGGAACAGGAATATCTCCCGCTTCTCCCCAGGTATGGACGGTAAAGCCGTCGGTTGTTCTTTTGATGTACCAGTTGTTGTCCGAAGGCCTGAAAACCCCGATGTCGTGCTTGCCGTCTCCGTCAAAGTCCCCGATCAAAGGCTTGTCTCGCTCAACGCCAAACTGGACCGCCGAAAGCGAACTGTCGGCACTGAACCTCGTCCACCAAGTATTGGTCGAAGGCCTAAACACAACAAGATCGGCCTTTCCGTCGCCATCATGATCGGCTGGCACGGGCAAGTCCCCATTCTGTCCCCAACCGGCATTCGAAAAACTCTGCGTCGCCGAGTTAAACATGTACCAAGTGCCGTTCGAAGGCCTGAAAACGGCAACATCAGTCTTACCGTCCCGGTCATAATCCGCCGGAGCGAGTTTGTCGCCCGCTTCGCCAAACGTCATCGCCGTATAACCTGCCGTACCTCCAAGCAAGTACCAAACATTGTTTGATGGCCTAACAACAGAAAAGTCAGCCTTTCCGTCACCGTCGAAATCGAACGGTGTTTTTCTGGTACCTGTGGCGCCGAGTTGGACTTCAAACGCGCCGATGTCCACGGTGGGGGTGCGGTCGCCGTTGCCGTCACTAATCCGGGGAAAGCCGGTTCCGCGCTGGTCAAAAGCAGGCGCAAGTGGGCTGACCAAAGTATTGAGTCCTTTATCTATTAACGGACTTCCCGCCAGCAGCGCGTGCGTCGGAGTTGCTCCGCCGTTGTTCTGCAGCGCGCCGAGGAGCGGATTGGTATCTCGAATGTCTGTCGGCTGATAGACTATCTGGATTCCGGTGTTCTCCTCATCGTTTGGCTCACCGTCGGTGTTACTCGAATCGCCTGGCGAATCGCCAACCGTATTGCCGCCCGCTGATGTGACTATGCCCTTAATTCGAATTTCGGGAGCATAACTACTAGTTGCGGTATTGCCTGCCAGAATTGTATTGCTGAAATTAAGCGTAGCATCAACATTGGAGGAAATGCCGCCGCCGCTATTGCTTGCAGTATTATTGGTAATGGTTACATTGCGCAGCGTTGTATTACCACTATTACAAAATCCGCCGCCCTCGAAGCTCGTTGCCAAGTTACCTGAGATGGTCGAGTTAACCACTGTCAGCGCGGTGAAGGAATCATATAGGGCAAATCCACCGCAGTTTTGCGCGGAATTACCGGAAAAAGTCGAGTTGCTGATGCGATGTATGCCCTGGTAGAAGAAAGCACCGCCGCCGGCCTGATTTTGTGTGTTGCCTGTAACGTGAGCACCGTCAAGTGTCAGCGAACCTTGATGTGCGTAAATTGCCCCGCCCACGCTTGTATTCGTTGCGCCCGTTCCGCCGCCGCCCGTCAAGGTCACGCCCGAAATAGTGACGGTCGCTCGATTTGTGTAAAAGATGCGGTTTGTCCCCGCGCCGCCGTCAATCGTCAGATTGTTTGCGCCCGTGCCGTTGATAGTTAACGCTCCGGCATTGTTGATGACGATCTCATTGGCGAGCGTGATTTTAGTTAAACCCGATGCAAAGTAAATCGTGTCGTCGGTCGCCGAAGCATTTGCCGCATTGACGGCTTCGCGCAGAGAGCAATCGCCGGATACGCAAGTCGCATTACGGTCGTCGCTTCTGGTGACAATCAAACCCAATTCGGGCGTCAACGGCTGCCAATCGGGATTAAGGTTATACGAAGATGTGTTAGTCAATCGCGACAAACCGCTGCCATCGCTATTGGTTACCCATATTTGACTAACACTAGGGTTGGAAACGTCAGCATCATGAAAAACCAATTTTGTTCCGTCCGGCGCCCATTTTGATGATGAGCCGCATGCTCGGGTAGGAATGAACTGTGGATTTGTTCCATCAGTGTTAATCAGTGAGATGCCCGTAAAGGCCGGAGATCCATTACCGTCGTCCAGACAGAGTGAAAATGCTATTTGTGCGCCGGACGGCGAGTAATCGGGAGAAAAAAGGCCAGAAAAATAGTCTCCGTTATTAGTAATCTGTCTCACATCGCCGCCGTTGGCATTCATTGTATAAATGTTGGAGGCGACGAACGCCGGCGAAAAACCATCAAAAGCTATCCTCGTTCCGTCCGGCGACCACGATGGCCTGTAGGCCCTAATTCCGTTTGTCAGCTTGACGCGGTTGCTGCCGTCAACATTGATGATGTAGATGTCGCTCGAAAGGTCAAAAGCGAGTTTTCTACCATCGGGCGACCAGCTTAAACCGTAGGTGCCGAAATTACCGGTGGGATTGAGTGCAACGATTTGCCTTATATTCGAGCCGTCGGCATTCATCACGTAAATTAGCGAAAGGTTACGCACAAACGCAATTTTTCGTCCGTCGGGCGACCAGGTTGGATACTCGTCTATCCCGTCCGCGCCATCGGTGAGCCGCGTTTGTCCGCTTCCGTCGGCGTTCATCAGATAGATTTTCCCATTGCCCTCCCGGTTGCTGGTAAACGCAATCTTGCCGTTGGTCGGAAAAGTCGGCGCGGCTGGCGTTTGAACTGTCATTGAAACGCAAAATAATAAAATGATGCAAAGCCGCGTTGTGATGAGTTTTATCTTTCTCATATCTATTTCCTTACTATTGTCAAAATGCTTGTTTAATACTGCGTCGGTTGCTATAATGCGGGTGATATTTAGCTTATTCACCCGAAGCCTTCAAGCAACCGACGTTCTGTGTTGTGCAAATACACAATAAACATCGGAGGTTCGATATGTCTTTGGAAAATTATCCTAGTTTTCTCCTAAATTTATCCGAGTGCGAAATGAACAGCGAAGAGAAACATTTTTATCGGTTTAAGTCTTTTCGGCTCGATGTCTCGGAGCGGCAATTACTTCGCAACGGCGAGACGCTTCCGCTCACGCCAAAGGCTTTTGACGTGCTGGCATTCCTTGTCGAGCGCGGCGGCCACCTTGTCGAGAAGGAAGAGTTGATGCAGAGTGTCTGGGCCGATGCGTTTGTGGAAGAGGCCAATCTCGCACGCATCGTCCATACGCTGCGCAAAACTTTGGGCCAGGACAATAATGGAAATAAGTTTATAGAAACTGTTGCGAAGAAAGGTTATCGCTTTGTCGCCAAGGTTGAGGAAGTAAATGGGAACGGTGCTGAATTGCTCCCGTTTGAACCGGATGTCGATAATATCTCGGAGAATGGCGAAAAATTGGGTTCCGATGACATCAAAAGTTCCTCGATAAACGGAAACCCAAATATATTCCAAGAAACTTCCCGGCGTGGCCACCCGCGAACCTTCCTGATTCTGACTATCGCTTTGATATTAACGGTTTCCGCCACCGGATTTTGGTTTGCCAATGAATCCGGCTTTGGAATAAGAACGCTTAAAGGTATAACACCTCAAACCAACAACGGCGAAGCCCTTCAGCACTATCAACAAGGTCGATTTTTGGCCGAAAGAAAGCACAAGGGCGATCTTGAAAAAGCGCTTGCAAGTTTTGAAAAGGCCATAGACCTCGATCCGAATTACGCCGCCGCATATGTCGGAAAGGCCGATGCGAAAATATGGATGTTCTGGGGCACGGCGTCGCACGACGACATCAGTCAGACCCGGACAGCAATAAACAGGGCCATCGAACTGGATGAATCGAACTCCTATGCGCACACGCTTCTGTGCCGGATATTGGGGACATATGAATGGGAGTTTAGCGCAGCGGAAAACGAATGCCGCCGGGCTGTCGAACTCGATCCCAAAGACCACGAAGCGCGGAGGGAATTAGCTTTCCTTTTCATCGTATTAGGGCT
>Ga0136617_10000488_pt1 | contig 33134 bp, 26 predicted proteins | sample AntDrymUQ3222106_2_FD_129672 | JGI IMG/M metagenome (GOLD analysis project Ga0136617, IMG submission 129672) | Polar desert sand microbial communities from Dry Valleys, Antarctica - metaG UQ322 (21.06) | ecosystem: Environmental > Terrestrial > Soil > Desert | place: Antarctica: Dry Valley... | reverse complement strand
GAGTCACTGCCGACCGCCAAGAGTACGCTGTGGCGGGTTCGGGTTGGTCCGTATCCATCGCGGGATGCCGCCGGCTTAGCCCGCGCCAAACTCAAGGACGACGGTTACACGGGCATCGTGGCGCCAGCGCGGTAACCCGCCGTGATGTCGGCTCTCGACTGGATCATCATTGCAGTGGTCGCTCTATCGGCAGTGCTCGCTTTCTTTCGCGGCGTGGTGCGGGAATTGATCGCGCTGTCCGCGTGGATATTGGGTTTTATCGCCGCCGTCGCATTGACCCCGGCGTTGGCTGCGATGCTTCCCGACTTGGGCGCTGGTCCCGTCGTTCCCTACGTTTTGGCGTTCATTCTCATCATCATCGCGGCACTCGTCTTGGGCTCGCTCATCTCATGGCCGCTGGCCAAGGCGATCCGCGCTGCCGGCTTGGGCTTCGTCGACCGTTTCTTGGGGGGTGTGTTCGGTCTCGCCCGCGGAGCCTTGCTGGTGCTCGCCTTGGTGCTGGTCGCGGGATTGACGGGCCTTCCGCGAACCGATTGGTGGCAGAATTCGGCTCTCGCCCCGGCCCTTGCCGTGGGCGCCTTGTCGCTCAAGCGATGGCTTCCGGCCGAGTGGGCCGAGCGGCTCGACTACTCGCGTGATGGCGGGATCCCAGCCCGAAAAACGGCGCCGGCGAGAAGAGAGGTCTAACTTCCTATGTGCGGAATCGTGGGTATTGTCGCGCACACGCCTGTCAACCAGTTGCTGTACGACAGTCTGTTGCTCTTGCAACACCGCGGACAGGACGCCGCTGGCATCGTCACTAGCGAAGGTCCGGTGTTTCACACTTACAAGGGCGCGGGACTGGTGCAAAACGTGTTCCGCACTCGCAACATGCGTGACCTCGTGGGACATGCAGGCATCGCGCACTGCCGATATCCCACTGCGGGTTCCGCGTTCAGCGAAGGCGAGTCGCAACCGTTTTACGTCAATTCGCCGTTCGGTGTCACGCTTGGGCACAACGGCAATCTGACGAACAGCGAAGAATTGAAGCGCGAGCTCTTCCAGCATGATTTTCGCCACGTCAACACGAATTCGGACAGTGAGGTACTCCTAAACGTGCTGGCGCTGGAGCTCGAACGAGCAGCGCAGCATCACCGGTTGGATCCCGATGCGATCTTCCGCGCGGTTTCTGGCGTACACAAGCGCTGCCGCGGCGCTTACGCCGTGGTTGCGATGATCGCGGGTTACGGGATGCTCGCTTTTCGCGACCCCTTCGGCATTCGTCCGCTCATTATCGGCAAGAACGAACAGATGGGCGGCAGCGAATATATCGTTGCGTCGGAATCGGTGGGAATTGAGCCGCTGGGCTTTCAGGTGTTGCGTGACGTCGCCCCAGGCGAAGCAATTTTCGTCGATCTCACCGGAGGTTTTCATGCGCGGCAATGCGCCGAACGCGCATCGCTCAATCCATGCATCTTCGAAATCGTCTACCTTGCGCGCCCCGATTCCGTGATCGACGGTGTATCGGTCTACGAGGCTCGCTTGCGCATGGGTGCGGCGCTTGCCGAGAAGATTCGTCGTATGCCCGAGGCGCAGGATATCGACGTTGTCATTCCGATCCCAGACTCGAGCCGGCCTTCGGCGCTGGAATTGGCGAATCGGCTTCACCTCAAGTATCGCGAAGGCTTCGTCAAGAATCGCTACATCGGGCGTACGTTCATCATGCCGGGTCAGGCGATGCGTCAGAAGAGCGTGCGTCAGAAGTTGAATCCCGTCGGCTTCGAGTTCCGCGACAAAGTCGTGTTGCTCGTCGATGATTCGATCGTGCGCGGGACCACGTCGCGCGAGATCGTGCAGATGGCGCGTGAGTCGGGCGCGCGCAAAGTGTACTTCGCGTCAGCCTCGCCGCCGGTGCGCTATCCGAATGTCTACGGCATTGACATGCCGAATCAGCGCGAGCTGGTCGCGACCGGGCGCACTGAGGCGGAGATCGCGCGCGAGATCGGCGCGGATTTGCTCATCTACCAAGATCTCGAAGCGCTCAAATCAGCAATCCGCTTGGTCAATCCTGCTCTTAGCAACTTCGACGCGTCGTGTTTCGACGGCCATTACATCACCGGCGATGTCACCCATGATTATCTGTCCGCGCTCGCCGTTGAGCGCGACGAAGCGAGAGGGGAAGCGGAGGCGGATCTGCTGGAAGAGGAGAAAGCGTAGGAATAACCCGATCCGCGAAAGTGACGAGGTGCCTCATTGACAACGACGTCTCCCCAAGGCACCCGTGTGTTGCGCTTGGCGGCTCCATTGACAACTTCATCCGCGCGCAGGCACACTTCAGTCGCGCCGATTTGAGCTTCAGCTTGCGGGCGCGTAACAAATACCGCTAAAGCGAGGTTCGCTCCATTTCCATCGGAGCACACGAACCCCGATTGTGGCCATTTGTAAAGCCCGTTGGCATAACGCCGCATCGGTATTGGGTGTCGCCCTTTCTTGTTCGTTTACGTGTGCTGGTGAATGCAATGAGCGATCCGCAGGAGCAGCGCGGTTTCACGACCGCCATTCTTCACTCCGACCGCGATAACGTGATCGAGCACGGCGCGTTGCATAAGCCGTTGCATCTCTCGGTTGCCTACGGGTACCGGGATGCACGAGAGCTCGCTGCCGTGTTTCAGGGCCGTGCGCAGGGCTACGCCTACGGCCGCCAGGGCAACCCCACATCGGCAGCGTTGGAGGCGAAGATCAACGCGATGGAAGGGGGTATCGCGACCGTGGCGTTCGCCACGGGCATGGCGGCAATCGGCGCGGTGTTGCTCGCTCTCCTAAGAACGGGCGATCACATCGTCGCCAGCCACTACGTCTTCGGCAACACCGCGAGTCAGCTCGGAACGCTTGAAGCACACGGACACTCGGTCACGTTCGTCGACGCGACGGACGCACGGCAGGTCGAGAGGGCGCTCTTGCCGGCAACCCGGGTCGTCTTCGTCGAGACCATCGCCAACCCGCGCACGCAAATCGCCGATCTTGCCCGAATCGGCGAAATCTGCCGCTCGCGCGGCATCCTCTACATCGTCGACAACACGATGACATCGCCTTGGATCTTCAAGCCCAAGGACGTGGGTGCGAGTCTCATCGTCAACGCGCTCACCAAATACATCGGCGGCCACGGTAATGCGCTGGCGGGTAGCATCACCGATACCGGCCTCTTCGATTGGTCGTCGTTTCCCAACATCGCCGACACTTACAAAACACAACCGCCGCGGATGTGGGGTATCACGCAGCTGCGCAAGAAGGGCTTGCGTGATTGGGGCGGTACGCTGGCGCCGGAGCAGGCTCACCACATCTCCGTGGGCGCCGAGACGCTTGCGTTGCGGATGCGGCAAATCTGCGCTAACGCACAGGCACTGGCCGAACTGTTGCAAGAGCATCCGCGGGTGGCTGCCGTCTATTACCCGGGTGTCCCATCGCATCCGCAGCACGCGCTCGCGCGTGAGCTCTTCCGCGGCTTCTTTGGTGGTCTGCTCTCGTTCGAGCTCGACGCCGGCGTCGACATGTTCGACTGTCTAAACCGCTTAAAGATCGCCGTGTTGTCGTCCAATCTCGGTGACAACCGGACGCTCGCAATCCCCGTTGCGCATACGATTTTCTACGAGATGGGAGCAAAGCGGCGGGCGGCGATGGGGATCGCCGAGTCGCTGATCCGCGTCTCGGCGGGAATCGAGGATCGCGATGATCTCGTCAACGACTTCCGCCAGGCGCTCAAGTAGGGCCCGTTCACGCTAACGCGGTCCGTCGCGAAGTCCGGTTCCGTCTCCCGCTTGCTTGAAAAGTACAGTGCCCTCTCCCGCCTGCGGGAGAGGGCCAGGGTGAGGGAGAGCTAGCATGGCACTCATCCTTCCCTCATATCGCATGTCGTCGTCCTGCGCAGCATCGGCGCATGCGGTAGCCCTCACCCCGACCCTTGCTCTGCCGCGAGCGGGACAGGGAGCATCGGTAGCCCTCACCCCGGCCCCATCCAGCACCAGGGAGAGGGAGCATCGCAAGCCCTCACCCCGACCCCATCCAGCACTAGGGAGAGGGAGCATCGCAAGCGCTCACCCCGACCCCCTCCAGCACTAGGGAGAGAGGAGCATCGCAAGCCCTCACCCCGACCCTCTCCCGCGAGCGGGAGAGGGAGCATCGCCGGAGCATCGCCGGAGCATCGCCGGAGCATCGCCGGAGCATCGTCAGCGGTCACCCCAACCCCATCGAGCAAGCGGGAGATGAGCCTCGAAGCTCGAAGCGATGCGTACTGTTAGCACACTGGCGTTCGCGTCAGCCGTCGATCTCTCGCGCACGAACGCCGGAGGCGTCGACCTCAAGATATCGGCCTCGATCGTGCCAGTCGGCAAGCACCCAGCGCTCTCGGGCCATGCCGTCGACGTTGTGCTCGTGCCGTGCCGGCCGGTGCGTGTGACCATGAATCATCCGTTGCGCGGCATGGATGCGAAAAGCGTCCTCAACGGCGCGCGAGTTGACGTCCATAATCGCCTCTGCTTTTAGCGCATTGGTGCTGCGGCTCATGCGGCGCAACCACCAAGCAATGGTGCGGCGCGCCCGATAGGGAAGCCGCAGTAAACGCCGTTGCAGCGCAGGATCGCGCGCCCGCCTGCGATAGCGCTGGTAGTCGAGATCGTCGGTGCATAGCTCATCGCCATGGCTTAAGAGCGTGCGAACGGCGAAGAGGTCGAGCACATATGTTTCGGGCAGCAGTGTCGCGCCGGTCATACGAGCAAATTGGCTACCGAGCAGAAAATCGCGGTTTCCGTGCCCGACGTAGACTGGCACGCCCGCATCGGAAACGGCACGAAGGGCTTGCGCAATCGCTGCGGCGAACGGCTCGGCCAATTGGTCATCGCCCAGCCACCAATCGAAGAGATCGCCCAAGATGTACACGGCGCGCGCGTCGCGCGCCGGGCCCGCCGCGAACGCCAAGAACGCCGCAGTGGCCTCAGGGCGAACCGATGAGAGATGCAAATCAGACAGGAAGAGCGCCGGTTTCACTTCGCGCTCGTGCCCATGGCTTCTCGTTGCCGCTACGAAGCCTCCTCAAAGGCCTTCCTGATCACCACGTCTTCGCGTGGAACGTTCTGATGCGAGCCCGCAGTTGCCGTGGCGATGCCTTTGATCCGGTCCACGACGTCTTGACCGGCGACGACCTTCCCGAAAACGCAATAGCCCCAACCTTGCGCGCTTGGCGCCTTATGGTCGAGAAAATCGTTGTCGCTGACATTGATGAAAAACTGTGCAGTCGCGGAATGCGGCTCTGCCGTGCGAGCCATGGCGACCGTGTACTTCGTGTTCTTCAGGCCATTCGTTGCTTCATTGGCAACCGGGGTGCGCACCGGCTTTTGCTTCATGCCGGCCGCCATTCCCCCACCTTGAATCATAAAATCGTCGATGACCCGGTGAAATAGCGTGTTGTCGTAATGACCGTCGCGAACGTAGCGCAAAAAATTCTCGACCGTCGCCGGAGCGTTCTCCGCGTCCAGCTCGAGCTTGATGTCACCGTGATTCGTTTCAAGTATGACCATGAGGCTCTCCCGTACGATGCGCTACGTCCTAAAGCATGATCCTGCGAAGGCTTTGATGCCGGGCGCTATTTTGCTTCGACAACCGTCGCCGCTTTGATGACGACGCGCTCCGTGGGTACATCGGTTCGGAATTGCCCGCCCGCGCCGGTCGGCGTCTTGGCGATCTTGCTGACGATGTCCATCCCCTGCACGACTTTGCCGAATGTCGTGTAGCCGTAGCCCTGCGGCGTTGCTTCGCGGAAATTGAGACTCTTGTTGTCCCTCACATTGATGAAGAACTGCGCGCTGGCGGAGTGTGGATCCTGGGTCCGAGCCATCGCGAGGGTTCCCGGAACGTTCAGCAGTCCAGCCTTGCTTGCCATCTCTGCCTCGTTCGCGACGCCGGGCTTGGTCGGCTTCTCCCGGAAATCTTCCGTATAGCCGCCACCTTGGATCATGAAGCCGTCAATGACCCGGTGGAACTGAGTCCCGTCGTAATGCTTTCTCTTGACGTAGTCGAGGAAATTAGCAACCGTCTTGGGAGCGGCGTCTGGGTAGAGCTCGACTTTGATCTTGCCTGCGCTGGTATCAAATTCGACTACAGGGTTGGCGGCAAGCGCCGGGCTTGCAAAGAGGGCAAACGCAGCGGCAGTGACGAGTAGCTGGCGAAACATCTGAGGTCTCCCTGGCGTTTTCAACGTGGCTCGTGAGCAATCAGGCCGATCATGGCGCGGTGACCGGCCTCGTGGCCAGCAGGTCTCGCACAGTCTTCAATTTCGCAGGAGCTGTCTGATTCTTCGCATCGCGGGCAACCGCGCGCTCGTAGCTCTGGGCGGCCAAGCGAGCGTGCACGTCGCCGAGATTCTCGTGGGCAACCCCATAATCGGGGGCGGCTCGGATCGCAGCCTCGAGCTCGATGCGGGCGAGGTCGTACTCGCCCTTGCGTGCGTAGAGGACTGCTAGGTTATTGTGCGGCTCGGGCAACTCGGGAAAGTCGGCGAGGACACCGCGAAACGTCGTGATCGCCTCATCCAGCTTGTCCGAGTCGGTTAACGCAACACCCTTGAGAAATCGAGCCTGGGGCTCGCGCGGACGGTCGCTCGAGAGACGATCGAGGATCGCGATCGCTTCAACAAATTGCTTTTGCGCAATGAGACCGCGGGCACTCCTCAACTGTTCAGCGTAAACGCGCCGCGCCTCGCCGGCAAACTCTCCGGGGTCGGCACCACCGACCGACTGGGCCGCCGCGAAAGGCGGGGCGCAGAGCCATGCCATTGCAAAAACCAAAACGAATCGCATGCCCAAATTTTAGCAGCAACGCTTTAATGATCAGCGCAGGCGTGCAACGGTCGCCTCGATCAAGTGCCGGGCGATCGAGACAGGCGAGGGCAATTGCGGAAGCGCGTCGACGGGGAACCATTGAACGTCGGCGATCTCGGTTCCGTCAGGAGTTAACTCCCCGCTCTCATACAGAGCCGTGTAAGCGATCATCAGCGAATGCGGAAACGCCCACGATTGGCTCGCGAAATAGGTGATTGCGCTGACCTCGACCCCGACCTCCTCACGCACCTCGCGCCGTATGCAGTCTTCAATGGTCTCCCCGGGCTCGACGAAGCCGGCGAGCGCGCTGTACATGGCCGAAGGGAAGCGATTGGCGCGCGCCAGAAGCAGCTCGCGTCCGCGCGTGACCAGCACCATCATCGCCGGCGATACGCGCGGATACGCGGTCTGTTGGCACGCGGTGCATTCTTTGGCGCGCTCGCCAAACTTGTCTCGCGTTGGCGCTCCGCACCGACCGCAAAAGCGATGCGTGCGATCCCATTCGACAATTTGGTATGCCCGTCCGGCCAGCGCCAGCAACGGCTCCGGAAGCGTTAGAAAAAGCGAGCGCAATCCAGCGAAACACATCCCGGTGGGCTCTCGAAAATCGTCGTTGAGATTGACGGCAATACAGGCAGTACCGCCGAGAACCCCCAAAAAATGCGTGGAGCCGGGGGCTCGCGCCTCGTCAAACATGTGCAGCGTGGGAATCGCGGGCGGGTCGTCGGGACGGGCGCCCGCCACTAGGATTTTGCCGTCGCGATACGCAAACGCAAGCGTGCTCGTTGCCAACGTTGCGGGCATCGCGTGAAGCGGAGTGAAGCCGGCCGGTGTGTGCATGCGTCGAAATAGCGTGGTGCTTTAATGCGCTAGCGCAATGCACAGGCTTCTCGCGCGGTGTTCAATGGCTGCACGCAGCATGCGCGCCCCAGTAGTAACGCGAGAAGCCTGCTTTCCTCTACACGTTCGCCAACGGAAGCGTCCGAATGCGCTTGCCCGTCGCTGCGGCAAGCGCATTTGCGACAGCGGGTGCGATGACCGGCACGCCGGGTTCGCCCACGCCGGAGGGCTTGTCGGTCGAGGGCACGATGTACACCTCGATCGCCGGCATTTCATGGATGCGCAACGCCGGGTAGTCGTGAAAGTTCGATTGCTGAACGAGCCCATCCTTGAGGGTAATGGCGGAGTGCAACGCGGCGGACAAGCCAAACCCGATACCGCCTTCCATCTGGGCGCGCACGATGTCGGGGTTGACCGCGATACCGCAATGCACGGCACACACGACGCGGTCGACCTTCCACTTTCCGTTACGGTCGATCGTGACCTCCGCAACCTCTGCCACCATGGTATTGAACGATTCGTGAACGGCGACACCTCGACCGCGCTTCTCGCCCTCCCTGCCAGGCGCGAGAGGCTTGTCCCAACCGGCTTTGTCGGCGGCGAGCTCGAGTGCCGCGAGATGCCGCGGATGCTTCGCGAGCAAGGCTTTGCGGAAGGCGACGGGGTCCTTGCCCGAGGCGACCGCGAGCTCGTCGATGAACGTCTCGGTTGAGTAAGCGGTGTGCGTCGAGCCAACGGAGCGCCACCACAAGACTGGCACGCCGACGTTCGGCGAATGCAAGCTGACGCTGAGATTCGGAATGGCGTACGGCAAATTGGCGGCACCTTCGACGCTGGTCGCATCGATGCCATCCTTCACCAGCATCGCTTCGAATGGCGTGCCGCTCACAATCGACTGCCCAACGATCGTGTGCTGCCAGCCGACGACATTGCCGGCCGCGTCGAGGCCCGCCTTGAGCGTGTGGTAGTACGCCGGACGGTAATAGCCTGCTTTCATGTCGTCCTCGCGCGTCCAAACGAGCTTTACCGGAACGCCGCGTTGTCCGATACTCGCAAGCGCTTGTGCGATTGAGGCGGCTTCGATAACGAAGTCAGACGCGGGGTTGGCGCGGCGACCGAAGCTTCCCCCCGCAAAGAGCATGTTGATCGTCACTTGGTCGGGCCGGAGGCCGACGACCTTCGCAATTGCCGCCTGGTCGACCGTGTGAAACTGCTCGCCATTCCACACTTCGCAACGGTCGGCATCCAGCCGAACCACGCAGTTCATCGGCTCCATCGCAGCATGTGCAAGAAACGGGAACTCGAATGCCGCCTCGAATTTCTTGGAAGCCGCCTCGATGGCCTTGCCGGCGTCGCCTTCGCTTTTTGCCGATTTCCCGGGGGTTGCCGCGAGCCGCTTGAATTCGGCCATGATTTCAGAGGACGACGCCTTGAAGCCTGTTGTCTCGTCCCATTCGACCTTGAGGGCATCCCGACCGCTCTTTGCCGACCAGAAATTGGTCGCGACCACCGCGACGCCATTGGGCACTTCGACAACGTAGCGCACGCCGGGCAGGTTTTGCACGCCTGCCGCGTCGAAGCTTTTTACCTTTTGTCCGAAGCGCGGTGGGTGCGCGACGACGGCCGTCAGCAGGTTCTCCAATTTGACGTCCTGCGTGAACATCGCCGTGCCGTTCGCCTTTGCCTTGGAATCGGTGCGGGGCACATGCTTGCCGATATAGACGAAATCGGCGGCATCCTTGACCTTGACGTTGGCGGGAACCGGCTGTTTCGCCGCCGCCTCTGCCAGCTCGCCGAAGCTTGCCTTGCCCCCGTTCGCGTGGAAGACGACGCCGTTCTTGATCTGAACGGAGGAGGCGGGCACGTTCCACGCTTGCGCCGCGGCTCCAACGAGCATCGCGCGCGCTGCCGCGCCGGCCTGCCGATACTGGTCGAACGAATTGGCCATCGCCGTCGAGCCGCCTGTCCCTTGCGCCGGTCCCCAAAGCAGATTGTTGTAGAGTTTGTTGTCAGCCGGCGCTCCTTCGACCCGCACCTGCGACCAGGCGGCGTCGAGCTCCTCGGCCACCAAAGTCGGCAATCCGGTGTAGGTGCCTTGGCCCATCTCCAAGTGCTTGACCACGACAGTGACACTGCTGTCGGCGCCGATCTTCAGATAAGCATTTGGCGCAAATCCGCCAGGAGCGGGCGCCCCTTGGGTACGGCCGGGTGCAGACATTTGCGCCGCTGCGTCGCCCAAGAAAATCGCAAGCGAGAAGCCCGCGCCAGCGGCTGCCACGGATTGCAAAAAGACGCGGCGCGACGCGCGGAAGGGCGTGGCGCCATCGGCAGCAATGCGCATGCGCATCGGATTCATCATGCGTTCCTTTGAGCGAGAACGGCAGGTGATTGGTCGGCGTCAGCGAGTCCCACAGCGCCGGCACCGCGGTGCGCGAGTTGCGCGTCGAGCACATCGCTAGCCGCAGCCTTCACGAGCGCTCCCGCCGCTTCTTTAATCGCGGCGCGGATACGCACATACGTTGCGCAGCGGCACACGTTGCCAGCCATTGCTGCATCGATATCAGCATCGGTCGGGCTCTTCTTGCGAGCGAGCAGCGCGGCTGCGGACATCACCTGGCCCGATTGGCAGTAGCCGCACTGCGGCACGTCGAGCTTTTCCCACGCCGCTTGCACGGCTCGCGCTTGGCTGGTCCTCAAGCCTTCGATGGTCGTCACTTCGACGCCGGTCTTGATCGACGAGAGCGGCACCACGCAAGAGCGGGCCGGCTTACCATCGATGTGCACGGTGCATGCCCCGCACTGCGCAATTCCACAGCCGTATTTGGTCCCAGTGAGATTCAAGTTGTCGCGCAATATCCACAAGAGCGGCGTGTCCGGCGGCACGGATGCCGTGATATCGACAAGCATTCCGTTGACGAAAAAGGTCGGCATGAGCAAATCTCCCTGCGGGTTAAGTGCGCAGCAACAGGCGAGCTGTAACACACATTCTAATTCTCCGACAGCCGAGGGCCAACGCGGTTCGCGCCGCGTCCATCCAAAAGCGCACTAAATCGAAAAAAGTGCTTGTGAGGACAAGGACTTAAGGCGCTCACAAGCTATACTTGAGGTCGGCCGTCAACCCGAGTGCAAGTGGCGCCATGGAAGCGGAAAAGATCAACCTTCTCGAGAGCTCGCTCACCAACCTCAAGAGCCGGTCTTCGGCACTGCGGAGGTATCTTTGACTTCGATGTGAAGTCCGAGCGGTTGGCGGTCGTCACGCGCGAGCTGGAAAGCCCAACGATCTGGGACGAACCCGCGCGTGCGCAGGAGCTCGGAAGAGAAAAAAAACAACTCGATGACGTCGTCACCGCGCTCACGACGCTTGCGGCGGACTTAAACGACAGCGCGCAACTCTTCGAGCTTGCACGCGCGGAAAACGACGATGCGACGCTCGCCGCAGTGCATGGCGACGTTGCAGTCATCGAGAAGATCGTCGGCGATCTCGAATTCCGGCGCATGTTCGCAAACCCAATGGATCCCAACAACTGCTTTGTGGACATTCAGGCGGGCAGTGGGGGGACCGAGGCGCAGGATTGGGCCTCGATGCTGCTGCGCATGTACTTGCGTTACTGCGAGCGCAAGGGATACGAGACGGAAATTCTAGAAGAATCGGAAGGCGAGGTCGCGGGAATCAAGAGTGCTTCGTTCAAAGCCGAGGGCGATTACGCGTACGGCTACTTGCGCACCGAGGTCGGCGTGCACAGGCTCGTCCGCAAGAGTCCATTTGATTCCAATGCCCGGCGACACACGTCGTTCGCGAGCGTATTCGTCTATCCGGAGGTGGACGATTCGATCGACGTCGAGATCAATCCGGCTGACCTGCGCATCGACACGTACCGCGCGTCCGGAGCGGGTGGCCAGCACATCAACAAGACCGATTCCGCTGTCCGCATTACCCATCTGCCGACGAACATCGTCGTCCAATGCCAAAACGACCGCTCGCAGCACCGCAACCGCGCCGAAGCGATGGCGATGCTCAAATCCAAGCTCTTTGACCTCGAGTTGCGAAAACGCCGCGAGGAGCAGCAGAAGCTCGAAGAGTCGAAGACCGACATCGGCTGGGGTCATCAGATCCGTTCGTACGTGCTCGATCAATCCCGGATCAAGGATTTGCGGACGAATTTCGAGGTCGGAAATACGCAAGCCGTGCTTGACGGCGATCTCGAGGACTTCATCGCGGCGAGCTTGAAGCAGGGGGTCTAAGTGTCTTGGCACGCATCGTTCGTCTACGCATCGAATTAACGGCTCGGGACACTAAAGTTGTCGGCGAATAATGTCGGGGATGACGGCGGGCAAGACGAGAATCAGGCGATCGCCGAACGTCGCGCTAAGCTGACCGCGCTGCGCGCGCAGGGGAACGCTTTTCCGAACGACTTCCGGCGCGATGCGCTCGCCGCCGACTTGCACGCGGAGCACGGCGCAAAGTCCAACGAAGTGTTGGAGCTCGCGAACCTATCCGTTGCGGTCGCTGGCCGCATGATGTTGAAGCGCGTGATGGGCCGCGCGAGCTTCGCGACGATTCAGGACTCGTCCGGCCGCATCCAGCTCTACATCACTGCGGATGCCGTCGGTTCTGTGCATGACGCGTTTAAGCATTGGGACTTGGGCGATATCGTCGGCGCCAATGGGCGGCTATTCAAAACCAAGACGGGCGAGCTGTCGGTCAAGGTGACGAACGTCCGCCTCTTGGCCAAGGCTCTGCGGTCGCTACCCGAAAAGTTCCACGGGTTGATGGATCAGGAACAGCGCTATCGGCAGCGGCACGTCGATCTCATCAGCAACCCCGAGTCCCGCGACGTTTTCAAGAAGCGGTCACAGATCGTGCAGGTGATTCGCGAGTTCTTCGTTGCGCGCGGTTTCCTCGAGGTCGAGACGCCGATGATGCATGCGATCCCCGGTGGTGCGGCGGCGAGGCCATTCAAGACGCATCACAACGCGCTTGATCGGGAGCTTTACTTGCGCGTTGCGCCCGAGCTGTACCTTAAAAAGCTAGTCGTCGGCGGTTTCGAGCGCGTATTCGAGATCAACCGCAATTTTCGCAACGAAGGCATCTCGACTCGGCACAACCCAGAATTCACAATGCTCGAATTCTACGAAGCGTATCGCGATTACCACTATTTGATGGATTTGACCGAGGAATTGCTGCGCGACGTTGCGCACCAGGTGTGCGGCACTCAGATCATTGAATATCAGGGGACGCCGATTGATCTCACGAAACCTTTCGCGCGGCTGACCATGGCGCAGGCGATCCATCGCTATAACGCCGATTATTCGCTGGCTCAATTGGAGCAGCCGTCATTCTTGCGCACGGCGCTGGCAAACCGCGCGGTCGACGTGTTGCCTTCCGATGGGGTTGGTATGCTGCAACTGAAGCTATTCGAGGCGACAACCGAGGCGAGGCTTATGCAGCCGACGTTCATCGTTGCGTATCCCACCGACGTGTCGCCGCTCGCTCGGGCAAGCGACGCGGATCCGCTGACCACCGAACGGTTCGAGCTTTTCATCACAGGGCGCGAGATGGCCAACGGATTCTCGGAATTGAATGATCCCGAGGATCAAGCGGCGCGATTCAGGGCGCAAGCCGTGGCGCGCGATGCGGGCGATGAGGAGGCAATGTATTACGACGCCGATTACATTCGCGCGATCGAATACGGCTTGCCTCCGACCGCAGGCGAGGGTATCGGTATCGACCGCTTGGTCATGTTGTTCACGAACTCAGCGTCCATACGCGACGTCATCCTGTTCCCGCAGCTCAAGTCGGAAACGTGAACAGACATGGACCGCGACGGTGATCGCTCGTGGCCGTTCCCGCCGCGAATCGTCTGGCTAAGTTGCCAAATGAGCAGCGATTGGCGGGAAGTCATCCTACAAAAGAGGGGCTTCTTTTGTCGGCACGTATAGAAATGGCATAATTGACCTCCTCGGGGTGTAGCGCAGCCTGGTAGCGCGCTTGCTTTGGGAGCAAGATGTCGGGAGTTCAAATCTCTCCACCCCGACCATGATTTGCCTTAGCCGCGCGAATGGCCGCTTGATCGTACAAGGCGCGAATCCTAAGGTCCGACCCGGCGCCCGTAGCTCATTCGGATAGAGCACCGGCCTTCTAAGCCGGGGGTAACAGGTTCAAGTCCTGTCGGGCGCGCCAGACTTGACGAGGGGCGAGCACTCGCCTCGCAGCGAATCAGTGGTGGCTGTAGCTCAGTTGGTAGAGTCCCGGATTGTGATTCCGGTTGTCGTGGGTTCGAGTCCCATCAGCCACCCCATTCATTGCGAAACATGACCAAAGTCTGATTCGCACCGCTGTTACGGTCATCGCCAGCGCGACCCGTCAACAAATATGCAATGCGAACGTTCTAGAGTTCGGGACCATAAGTTGCAGACGACAAACTGTCTGTCTAGCCCGACACGCGGCGTGCATTGGTTACAACGATACGCCTGTCGGACGAGAACGGTGTTTTTGCAGTTAGCTGTTGCAGAGCCAGCAAAGTTCGCTATCCTTGCGTTCCGTCCAAATTTTGGCACGCTTCTCGCTACGTTCGCTTCAGGGGAGAAAATCATGAAATCTGCAGAATCCATGGGTGCCGGCGCGGCGTTGCGCGTGCTGTTTATGCTATGCATCGCTGTATTCGCGGCCGGTTGCGCGACGCCGTATCCGCCCGCGCCGACAACTGCCGCGTCGCCCGAGTACAACTACATCATCGGCCCTGGCGATGCGATCAATATAATCGTTTGGCGAAATCCCGAGCTTTCGATTTCGGTCCCGGTGCGTCCGGATGGAAAGATCACGACGGCCCTAGTCGAGGATCTGCCCGCGCAGGGACGAGACGCGACAACGCTCGCCCGCGATATCGAAAAGGCGCTGTCGAAATATATTCGAGACCCCGTTGTCACGGTCATCGTGACAGCGTTTGTCGGCCCCTACAGCGAGCAAATCCGGGTCGTGGGCGAGGCGGCCAAACCGCAAGCGCTGCCGTATCGCCAAAACATGACGTTGCTCGACGTCATGATCGCGGTCGGTGGGATTACCGATTTTGCCGACGGCAATGGCGCGACGATCTTGCGCATGGCCGACGGCAACAAGCAGTACTCGGTGAGAATCAGAGATCTATTACGACGGGGCGATGTATCGGCCAACGTCGAGATGAAGCCGGGCGATGTCTTGATTATCCCGCAGAGTTTGTTCTGACGATCCACTAGCCCCATTCACCCTTCGCGCTGTCCCCCTCATGGGCGGTGCGGTGCAGAGCGAGAGAGACTTCTATGGATGACATACTCCGGCAGGGAATTGCCATCCTGCGTGGGATGTGGCAGCGCCGCTGGATCGGGTTGGCAGTGGCTTGGATTGTCGGGATTGCCGCTGCAATCGCGATCGTGCGGATTCCCGATCAGTACGAGGCGTCGGCCCGCATCTATGTCGACACGCAGTCGATTTTGACACCGCTGATGGCGGGGCTTGCCGTTCCCAGCAACGTGGACCAGCAGATCGTAATGCTGAGCCGCACGCTGATCAGCCGCCCGAACGTGGAAAAGCTCATCCGCATGGCCGACCTCGACTTGGGGCTCAAATCCAAGCCCGAGCAGGAGCGGATGATCGACAGCCTGATGGGGACGCTCAGGATCGCGAGCGCCGGCCACGACAACCTCTACACGCTGGCTTTTCGCGACCCGGAGCGTGAAAAGGCGAGGCGTGTCGTGCAGTCGCTCGTCTCGATCTTCGTCGAGTCGAGTTTAGGTGGCAAGCGCAAGGACGCCGACTCCGCGAAGAAATTCATCGACGACCAGATCAAGGTGTACGAGAAAAAGCTCGAAGAGGCGGAAAACCGGGTCAAGGAATTCAAGCTGCGCAACCTCGCGTTGGGGAATCCGGAAGCTTTGGATTACTACGGCCGAATGAGCGAGGTCACCGCGGCACTCGCGCAATCCCGCCTCGAGCTCCGCGAGGCGCAAAACTCTCGCGACGCGCTGAAGCGGCAAGTCGAGGGGGAAGAGCCAGTGCTTCTGCCCGAGATCCAGGAGACTGTCGTCTCATCGGTTGTTCCGGAAATCGATGGCCGCATCGAAGCGTTGAAGCGCAACCTTGATTCGATGCGTCAGCGCTTTACCGATCAGCACCCCGATGTCGTCGGCGCTCAACGTGTGATCGAGGGTCTCGAGGAGCAGCGCCGCGCGGAGCTTGCCTCGAGGAAAAAGCCCCCACCCCCGAAGCAAAAAGCCTCCATCAACAGCAATCCCGTTTATCAGCAACTGAAGGTCTCGCTCGGGGAGTCCGAGGCGAGCGTCGCATCGTTGCAAATCCGGGTCGCGGAGTATGAGTCGCGCCACGCCAAGCTCAAAGAATCGGCCAAGGTGGTTCCCAAGGTCGAAGCGGAGCTCGCGCAGCTAAATCGAGATTACGCCATTCACAAGAGCAGCTACGATGGCTTCGTCGCGCGACGGGAATCGGTGGAGATCTCCGGCGAGATGGAAGCGACGACCGGCGTTGCGGATTTTCGTCTGATCGATCCGCCGCGGGTATCGCCGCAGCCTGTTGCGCCAAACCGCCTCTTGCTCCTTACGGTGGCACTGCTGGGCGCTTTGGGAGCAGGCGCGCTCGCAAGCTTTCTTGCGAGCCAAGCCTGGCCGACCATTTTGGACGCGCGCACGCTGCGAGAGGTGACCGAGCTGCCGGTGTTGGGTTCGGTGTCGATGATCGTCAGCCAGCCGATGAAGCGGAAGGAGCGCCGCGGCTTGGTCGGCTTTGTCATGGCGTTCCTTGCGTTCCTGGGCACTTTCGGGGCGGGTCTTTTTGCGCTCTTCCTTTTGTCAGCACGGGCGAGTTAGGAACGAATTCATGAGTCTCATTGAACAAGCCGCGAAGCGGCTCGAAGAATTGCGCCGAGCCGGAGTCGACGTCCCGGGGGCGACCGAAACTGCGGACGCAACTTCGTCCGTGAGTGTAGTCGACCGAGCGGTGGCGCTTCAGCCGACGCGAAAGATGCAGGCCGCAGATATCTCCACGCCCGTCGTTGAGCCGGCAATCACCTCGAATCGGAAACCGCAAACGCCGATGCCCGAAAGCGCGTCGCACGGCACGTCGCAGCTTGTGACGCTGGATCTGACCCGAATCGCTGCGGCTGGAATCGTCACGCCGGACGCGCACCGGTCGCAGATCGCGGACGAATTTCGCTTGATCAAGCGTCCGTTGATCATGAATGCGACGGGTCGAGGCGCTGCGCCGGTCAAAAGCGGCAATCTGATCATGGTCACCAGCGCGCTGCCTGGCGAGGGAAAGAGCTTTACTGCGGTCAACCTGGCGATGAGCATCGCGATGGAATTGGATCACACGGTGTTGCTCGTTGACGCCGACGTCGCGCGCCCGTCGCTGCCCGACCTCCTGGGGATCGCACCGGCGCGGGGTCTCCTCGACGTGCTCACCGATCCGTCGGTTGATCTCGCGAAGGTGTTGCTCAAGACCAACGTGGAGAAGTTGTCAGTTCTCTTAAGCGGCACGCGACACGCGCGCGCCACCGAACTGCTTGCGAGCGAGGCAATGAATCGGCTGCTGGACGATATGGCCAAGCGGTACGCCGATCGCATCATCGTGTTTGACTCGCCGCCGTTGCTCGTGACCACCGAGTCGCGGACGCTGGCAACGCATATGGGACAGGTCGTCATCGTCGTGGAGGCGCAAGAGACGACCCAGGCCGCTGTTAGACAAGCGCTCGCCACGATCGAAGCGTGTCCCATCAAGCTCATGATGCTGAACAAAGGACGGTCCGCGGCGACTGGAGAAAATTACGGCTATGGTTATGGCTACGGCTACGGCTATGGTTCTGGCTATGGCACGGGACGCTGATCGACGCTCTCATCGCACCACGCGCCTCGCGCTGCCCAGTCTGCTCGTACTTGCTGCGGTCGGAACGCCCGTTCCGGCCGACGCCCAGACCTGGCGGATTACGCCGAGCGTGTCGCTTTCCGAAACGCTGTCGGACAACATCAACCTTGCGCCGTCCGGCCAGCGCCGATCCGATCTCGTCACCGATATCACGCCGTCGATTCGCATCGACGGCAGTCGCGGTCGCACCAATCTGCATCTTGTGTATCAGATGCACAATCTCATTTATGCCCGGCAGTCGGAAAACAACAACACTCAGCATTTCTTGAGCGCCACGGGCGCTCTCGAAGCGATCGAAAACTGGCTGTTCATCGACGCCAGCGCCAGCGTGACGCAGGAGCCGATATCGGCCTTTGGCTCGCAGCCCTCGACGAACGTCGCGGTCAGCGAGAACCGCAATCGCAGCCAGAGCCAGACCTACTCGATTAGCCCGCACATTCGCGGCCAGTTCGGAGCAATCGCCGATTACTTGCTTCGCTACAACTTCACAACGTACTCGTCGAAAGCGATCGAAGGTGCGGATTACCAAGTCGGGGAGTTGGTCGGCACGTTGGGAGGCGGAACGTCGCTCGTCAGTCTACGGTGGGCCGTCGAAGGCAACGCGCAGACAATCGACTACGATCGCGACCTCGACACCGAGGCCAATCGCGTCCGCGCAGTCTTGACCTATCAGTTCGATCCACAGTTTCGCGCGTCGATCAACGGCGGGCGGGAGAGCAACAACTACGCGACCTTCGATACCGTAACCACCAATACATACGGCGCCGGATTTGACTGGAGGCCGTCCGAGCGCACCAGTGTCAATGGGTCGTGGGAGCGACGTTTCTTCGGCTCGGCCTGGTCCTACGGTTTCGTGCACCGAACACCCCGCACGTCTTGGAACTTCAGCGACAGCAGACAGGCCACCAACAACGCGGAGGAGCGCGCGCGCGCCGGGGGAGGCGTCGCATTCGACCTCTTGTTCAATGCTCTTGCGAGCCGCATACCCGACCCGGTCGCGCGGGGGCAAGAGGCGCAAAGACTTCTGGCTCAGGGAGGCGTTCCTGCCGACTTAAACATACCAGGGGATTTCGTGACGAGCCGTGTGTTCGTGGATCGGACCCAGCAGGCGGCCTTCACGTTGATCGGCGCCCGCAATAACTTAACGGTTTCGATCTTTCGCAGCGTCAAGGATGCAGTGGGTATCGGGAGCGGAGTACCGGACGATTTCGACCTGGCGTCGAAGGTCACGGAAAGCGGGGTGAGCGCCGTGCTGAGCCACCGCCTGACCCCACTGTCCGGGCTGACTGCCTTCGCGTCGTATCGGCGCGCGAGTGGCGCCGATACGAGCCTTGAAAGCCGACAGGGGGATTTCAACCTGCTCTACGTGACTCAGTTCGGCCCGAAGACGTCGGGGTCCCTGGGGTACCGGTATGTCCGTTTTCTTGGGACCAGCGACGGTAATCCTGGATACCGTGAAAACGCCATCACTGCGTCGGTCACGCTGCAGTTTTAAGTAAAGCACCCGTATGTACGAATCCTTTTACGGCCTGACCGACAAGCCGTTCCAATTGAACCCGGATCCGACGTTTTACTTCGGCAGTCGGCAGCATCGCCGCGCGATGGCCTATCTCGAATACGGGCTGCACCAGAACGAAGGCTTTATCGTCATCACGGGCGACGTCGGCGCGGGAAAGACGACGATCGTGCGTAGCCTTTTGTCCAAGCTCGACCCGCAACAAATGGTCGCGGCGCAGCTCGTCAGCACGCAGCTTGACGCAGAAGACACGCTGCGGTTGGTCGGCGCGGCGTTTGGGCTCCGCACCAAGGACATGAGCAAGGCCGATCTTCTTCTCTCGCTCGAAGCGTTCCTCGTCTCGGCGACGACGCAAGGCAAACGCGCGCTGCTGATCGTCGATGAGGCTCAGAACTTGACGCCGCGGGCGGTCGAGGAGCTGCGGATGCTCTCGAACTTTCAGCTCGACACGCACGCGCTGCTGCAGAGCTTTCTTGTCGGGCAGCCGGAATTTCGCCGCACGATGCAAAGCCCTCACATGCTGCAATTGCGTCAGCGTGTGATCGCCGCATGCCACATTGGCCCCATGGATTTGTCGGAGACCAGCGGTTACATCGAACACCGCTTGAAGTGCGTCGACTGGAAGGGTGACCCTAAGTTCGAGCCCGACGCCTACCAAGCTATTTTTGAGGCGACGAAGGGCATTCCCCGCCGAATCAACTCGGTGTGCGACCGCGTGCTCCTGTCCGGCTATCTCGCGCAAAAGCACGTTTTTGCGCGCGAAGACGTGGATGACGTCTCGCGCGAGATCAGCGAGGAATCCTTATCCACGCCGGACGTCATCCTCGTATCCGACGGCGACGCTCCGGCCGCCAGTCCGGCGGGCAAAGCGAATGGCCAAGGTCCATTCAACGTCGACTTATCGGAATCAAAGCTCGTCATGAAGACCGCCGGTGAGGCATCACGGCTTATCTCCGACTTACAGTCGAGCCATGTGGAAGAGCGATTGATGCGGCTGGAACGCCAAGCCGACGCGACGCTGACGCTGCTGCAGCAATTGATGGACGCGATTCGCAGCGCCCAGGCACGCCCAGAGCATCCCCCATGACCGGCGATCGCTGGCCAGCGCGCGCGGGCTTGGTTCTGTGCGTCGTTGGTGCGCGTCCGAATTTCATGAAGATGGCGCCCATCCTCCGCGCGTTCGCGGCACATGACCCGTTGCTTCCGGCGTTGTTGGTGCACACCGGTCAGCATTACGACGCCGCGATGAACGATCGCCTGTTCGTCGATCTGCGCTTGCCGCAGCCGGACATCAATCTTGAAGTGGGATCGGGCTCGCACGCCGTGCAAACGGCAGAAGTCATGCGTCGATTCGAGCCCGTCTTGGAGGCGCACCAGCCGGCTTGTGTCTTGGTCGTCGGAGACGTCAATTCGACGCTCGCGTGCAGCCTGGTCGCGGCGAAAAGAGGCGTGCCCGTCGCCCATGTCGAAGCCGGCCTGCGCAGCTTCGACCGGGCGATGCCCGAAGAAATCAACCGCGTGCTCACCGACCAGATTGCGGATTTGCTGTTTACGACCGAACGCATGGCGCATCACAATCTGGCGCGCGAGGGTATCGATGCGTCCCGCGTGCACTTCGTCGGCAATGTGATGATCGATTCGCTGCTCGCCCATCGGGCGCTCGCCACACCCCCGAAAGAGACGTTGCGCCGCGCCGGAGCCGATGTCGAGGTGCTCGCTTCGCCCGAGGGCTTCGGTGTCGTCACGCTCCATCGCCCATCGAATGTCGATGACCCGGGCACTTTGCGCGATCTGCTCGGCGTCTTGCGCGAAGTTGCGCTGCGACTACCGCTGATCGTCGCGCTCCATCCGCGGACTCGTGCCAACATCGCGCGCCATTGCCCATCGGAGCTTGCTGGCAATGAACGCATGGTTCTACTGCCGCCGCAGGGCTATCTCGAAATGTTGGGCTTGATGGCGATGGCCACGGTGGTCATCACCGATTCCGGGGGCATGCAGGAGGAGACAACAGCGCTAGGCGTTCCGTGCCTGACAGTCCGCGAGAATACCGAGCGCCCCATCACTGTCGACGATGGCACGAACACCTTGGTCGGCAAGAATCGCGAGGCGATTCTCTCCAACGTCGGCGAAATTCTCGCTGGAGGGGGCAAGCGCGGCCGCGTACCCGAATTGTGGGATGGCCATGCGGCCGAACGCATTGCAGCGCGACTCGCGCAGTGGCTGGCACAACGCCGCTTGCTCGCTGGCGTCTAGGTTTAAGGGCATCGGCCATGCAGAACACAAGTATCGTGAACGCCCTGACCATCGACGTCGAGGATTACTTTCAGGTTTCGGCGTTTGCTCCGCACATCGAGCGAAGCGAATGGGAGACTCGAGATTGCCGCGTCGAGCGCAACGTGGACATGATCTTGAGCTTGCTCGAAAGCAAGGGCGCGCGCGCGACGTTTTTCACGCTTGGCTGGATCGCCGAGCGCTATCCGCAGCTCGTGCGGCGAATCGTCGCTAGCGGGCACGAGCTTGCGAGCCATGGCTTCGGCCACGATCGGGCCAATGAGCAGGCCGAACCGCTTTTTCTCGCCGATATCAAGCTCGCCAAGGTCATTCTGGAAGATGTGTCGGGCGTCGAGGTCAAGGGGTATCGCGCGCCGAGCTTTTCCATCAACGAGAAAAACCCGTGGGCATTCGACTGCATCGCGCGGGCAGGGTATCTGTATAGCTCGAGTGTTTATCCGATTCGCCACGACCATTACGGCATGCCGGATTCGCCACGCTTCAGCTATGAGGTACGCCCCGGCCTCCTCGAAGTGCCGGTCACCACCATGCGGTTGTTCAAACGCAACTGGCCCGCGGGCGGCGGCGGCTACTTTCGTCTTGCTCCTTACGCCGTGTCGAGGTGGCTGTTGCGCAGGGTCAATGGCAGCGACGGCAAGTCGGCGATTTTCTATTTCCATCCGTGGGAGATCGACCCCGACCAGCCTCGCGTCAAGGGTATTGGAGCGAAAACGCGCTTTCGCCATTACTTGAACATTGCTCGGACCGAACGCCGACTGCGACGCTTGCTCACTGACTTTAGGTGGAGTCGAGTCGACGACATTTTTCTGCGCGGGGCCAAGACAGCGTGACGCCGACTCGCCCCAAGGCCATGCAACACGGCTTTTTAGATCTCCGACCCACGCCGACCGCAAATTCTGTTTTTGCGATTGGGTCGCTGGCCGCGAGTGATGCGCGCGGCGCGTCGCGTTGGGACGAGTTCGTCTTGCACTGTCCCAACGCGACGTTCTTTCACCGATCTGGCTGGCAGCAAGTGCTCATCGAGGTATTCCGCTACCGCACATACTTTCTATACGCTGAGCGTGCCGGGACCATCGAAGGCGTATTGCCGCTGGCTCATCTCAAGAGCCACCTCTTCGGCAACCGATTGACGTCGTTGCCGTTCGCCGTCTACGGGGGTGTAGCGTCGACGAGTCCGGAAGCCGCGGATGCTCTGGAAGCACATGCGCAAGCATTAGCACGAACGATTGGCGTCGACTATCTGGAGTTGCGCAATGTCTTCCCGCGCCACGACGATTGGCCTAAGGAAGACGTTTATTTCACGTTTCGCAAGGAGCTCTCGCGCGACGAGGACGCGAACATGCGTGCCATTCCGCGCAAGCAGCGAGCGATGGTGCGCAAGGGCATTGCGCACGGACTCACGAGCGAGATCGATGTCGATTCGAGCCGCTTCTTCGCCCTTTATTCCGACAATGTGCACCGCCACGGTACCCCGGCGCTGCCACACCGATATTTTGCGACGCTGCAGCGGGTCTTCGGCAACGATTGCGAGATCCTGACGGTCATTGACAGCAATCGCCGGCCACTTTCCAGCGTGCTTTCGTTTTATTTTCGCCACGAGGTGCTCCCCTATTACGCGGGCGATGATATTTCCGCGCGCGAGCTTGCCGCCAATGATTTCAAGTACTGGGAACTCATGCGTCGCGCGTGCGCGCGGGGGATCACGATGTTCGACTACGGCCGAAGCAAGCGCGACACCGGCCCGTTCTCGTTCAAGAAGAACTGGGGTTTTAAGCCGGAGCCATTGCATTACGAGTTTCAGCTTTACCGCCGCGATGAGATTCCTCGCAACAACCCGGCAAACCCCAAGTACCGGATGTTCATCGCTCTCTGGCGCCGGATGCCGCTCCGCCTGGCGAATGCGCTCGGCCCGCACATCGTTCGCGGCCTGGGTTAATGCGCGATGGAACCTATCCTTTTTCTGGTGCATCGCATTCCGTTCCCCCCAACCAAAGGGGACAAGGTCGTCTCGCATCACCTTCTCAAATTTCTCGCCACGCGTTATCGGGTTCATCTCGGCACGTTTGTCGATGATCCGCGGGATATGGCGTTCGTGCCGCGGCTCGGCGATTTCTGCACGTCCTCCAAGGTCGTTCCGATATCGAAGTTCGCTCGCTTACGGAGCCTGAGCGGGCTCTTGTCCGGCGAAGCCCTTTCGGTGCGTTACTACCGCGATGAGCGCATGTTGACGTGGGTACGGGATACGGTGCGCGAGCACCGCATCGAGCGCGCATTGGTATTTTCGTCGGCGATGGCGCAGTTTGTTCAAGGCATCCCGGGCTTGCGCGTGGTGGTGGATTTTGTCGACGTCGATTCGGATAAGTGGGACCAGTACGCGAAATCGCGCTGGTGGCCGCTCTCCTTGGTGTTTCGGCGCGAGGCCGCGCGCCTATTGGCGTTTGAACAGGCTATCGCAACCACTGCGGATGCAAGCGTTTTCGTCACCGCGGGCGAAGCCGCTCTCTTCAAGCGCCTCGCGCCCGAAAGTGGCGGACGGGTGCATCACGTTCAGATCGGCGTCGATGCCGAGGCGTTTTCTCCCAGCCAGGATTTCACCAATCCGTTTAGCGAGACCGAGGACGCTATCGTGTTCACCGGTACGATGAACTACTGGCCGAATGTCGATGCCGTCTGTTGGTTCGCGCAGCAGGTGCTCCCCATGATCGCGGCAAAGCGGCCGCGGGTGCGGTTCCATATCGTCGGCATGCATCCTGCTTCGGCAGTGATGGCGCTGGCACGGCAAGCGCGCGTCGTGGTGACGGGTCCGGTCCCGGATGTTCGGCCCTATCTGCGCCATGCTCGCGTGGTCGTCGCACCCTTGCGTGTCGCACGTGGAATCCAAACGAAGGTGCTCGAAGCAATGGCCATGGCTCGCCCCGTCGTCGTTTCATCGTGCGCAGCGGAAGCGCTATCGGGACTGCCCGGCGTCGACTACGAAGTCGCATGCGACGCGCCTGAGTTTGCGCGCAAGACGATCGCGCTATTGAACCGGGACAATGGGTACGCAACGGGAGCCGCCGCGAGGGCCCGCGTCATTGCCGACTATGATTGGTCGAAGAACCTCGAGCCGTTCGACGCGCTGCTGCGTCCGCGTACTGCCGCAAGTCCGGGACAGGACATCGGTGTCGCAGCGCTGGCGTCGCTTGCTTAGACCTCCATGCGCACCGACCGGCATCCGACACGCTCCTCGTCGCTCGCGAAGCGGCGCAGACGGCAGAACCTTGCTTCATCAACAGGAAGAGCGACCGATGCCGTCTGAGCGCACAGCAACGATGCTCGCGCGCGCGGCGCCTCGTCAATCAGGTGCGGCCGGCGATTCCCCTGTCCTCGAACGGACAGAGCCGCGCATGGCGCGCGATCCAACGGTGGAATTCGACTCGTTGGAAGCTCCTCTTTCAGTCGAGTCGAATCGGCGCGCCTGGCGCATCGCGCTTCCGGCGGTTTCGCTTTGCGTGCTGTGGATCGTCGGTTGGTATTGGAGTACCGGCTCCGGAATGGTGAAGATCTGGGCGCGATCGGACACCTTCGCGCACGGCTTCGTCGTGCTGCCGATCGTGCTGTGGCTCATCTGGCGCGATCGCTCCCTGCTCGGCCGGGTAACGCCGCGGCCAAACTTCTGGGCGCTTGCGCCGCTGGCCGTCGCAGGCTTTACCTGGATGGTTGGCGAGTTGACGTCGACCAACGCAGTTTCGCAATTGGCGCTCGTCGCGTTGCTCGTGTTGACGGTTCCCGCAGTGCTCGGCGTGCCAGCGATGCGCGAGCTCGGCTTTCCACTCGCCTTCCTCTTTTTCGCCGTGCCAATTGGTGAGTTCGTCATGCCGAAGCTCATGGAGTGGACTGCCGACTTCACCGTCTTGGCGCTTCGCCTGAGTGGAATACCCGTCTACCGCGAGGCGTTGCAGTTCGTCATTCCCTCGGGCAACTGGTCGGTGGTCGAGGCGTGCAGCGGGATTCGCTACTTGATTGCGTCATTGATGGTGGGCACGTTGTATGCGTACCTTAACTACCGTTCGCTTTCACGGCGGTTGATCTTCATCGGATTTGCCATTCTCGTGCCGATCGTCGCGAATTGGTTGCGCGCGTACATGATCGTCATGTTGGGACACCTTTCCGGAAATACGCTCGCTGTGGGTGTCGACCACTTGATCTACGGATGGCTGTTCTTCGGGATTGTCATCATGATCATGTTCGCGATCGGGGCACGCTGGCGCGAGGACTACGCAGCCGAGGTCGATGCCGCAACTGTGCCTGTCGTACGCGAAGAAGTAACCCCGCCGGGCCGCTTCTGGTTGGCGGGACTGGCCGTTGCGGTGGTCGCCGCGATCTGGCAAGTCGGGTATTCGGCGCTCGAGGGGCGTGACCCCGCGCCGCTGTCGCAATTTGCGACGGTCGCGAGCGGATGGGATTCGGCGCCCGGCGGATTGACGGCGTGGCAACCGCGTTTTAATGATCCTTCGGCCGAATCGCATCGGACGTTCAACAAAGAAGGCCGGGGGGTAGGCCTCTACCTTGCCTACTACCGCAACCAGGACTACGGCCGAAAGCTCGTGAACTCGGAAAACGTCCTTGTCGCAAGCCTCGATCCTGCTTGGTCAAAGGTCGCGAGTGGGACGCGCGAGGTCAGCTTGAATCAACAGGCTTTGATGATCGACACCGCCGAGTTGCGCGGTGCAAGGGGGCACGAGCTGGTTGCTTGGCAATGGTTCTGGATCAATGGCCAATGGACCGCCAGCCCCTATTGGGCCAAGGTCTATACCGCGCTGTCGCGTTTGCAAGGACGCGGCGACGACTCAGCCGCCGTGGTTGTCTATACGCGCAAGGAAGTGCCGGGCGGACCGGACGCCGTACTGGCGACCTTCGTTCGCGACCACGCGGCATCGATCGCGGCGGCGTTGCGCGAGACGAGCGAGAACCGATGAATCGGGTCCGCGAGCTCCGTCCGCTGGTCGCCCACGTCGTGTATCGCTTCGACGTCGGCGGGCTCGAGAATGGGGTGGTCAACCTGATCAACCATATGCCGCGAGGCGCCTACCGGCACGCAGTAATTGCGCTTTCCGGCATCACCAATTTTAAGAGCCGTGTTGCGCACGACGACGTGCAATTCATCGCGCTCCACAAGTCTTCGGGCCATGGGGTCAAGCTGTATCCCAGGCTCTTCAAGCTGTTTCGCGAACTGCGTCCGGAAATCGTGCACAGCCGCAATCTTGCGGCGTTGGAAGCCACCATTCCAGCGTGGGCCGCAGGAGTGCCGGTGCGTATTCATGGGGAGCACGGCCGCGACGTGGGCGATCTCGACGGGTCCAATCGCAAACTGCAATGGGTGCGGCGACTCTATCGCCCCTTTGTCACACAGTACATTGCCGTATCGACTGATCTCGAACGGTATCTGACCTCGACGATCGGCGTGCCCACTACCCAGGTCAGCCAGATTTACAACGGTGTTGACGCGCAGCGGTTTCACCCAGAACCGCGGCAACGCGCACCGATCGCCGATTGTCCGTTTCGCGACCCCGACTTGTGGCTCGTGGGTGCCGTGGGGCGGATGCACGCGGTGAAGGATCCGTTGAATCTCGCGCGCGCCTTCATCCAGGCGCTTAAGGCCGATCCTGCGAGCCACGAGCGCCTGCGTCTCATCATTGTCGGCGAGGGGCCGCTGCGCGGGGAGGCTTTAGCATTGCTGGACCGCGCCGGCGTCGCTGAAAAGGCGTGGCTGCCGGGCGAACGCGGCGACATTCCGGAAATTCTGCGCGGCCTTGATTGCTTTGTGCTGCCGTCTCTCGCAGAGGGCATTTCCAATACGCTGCTAGAGGCGATGGCTTCCGGGCTTCCCGTGATCGCCACGGAGGTTGGGGGAAATAGGGAGCTCGTCGAAAGCGGCCGCACCGGCGAATTGGTCCCTGCAGCGGACTCCGAGGCGCTCGCGCGGCGGATCGTTGCCTATCTGCGAGACCCTGGCCTGGCGCGTGCGACGGGCAGAGCCGGGCGCCAAAGAATTGAGCGACAGTTCACACTCGAAGCTATGGTCCAAAATTACCAACGACTCTACGACCGGCTGCGACTCGTGGGTGGGCAAACCGCGCAACGGATCAGCGCAGCTTAAAGGCACGCGATCGCATGATCTCCAATCACGTGACGTATCTGTCGTCAGACTGAACCGGACGAGCGTTTACAACCACCATGTGCGGCATCACTGGCATTTTCGACACCCGCGGGCGACGTGACATCGACCGTGCGGTGTTGTCACGCATGAATGCATCGCAACACCATCGCGGACCTGATGAGGGTGGATTTCACGTCGAACCGGGGGTCGGGCTCGGACACCGCCGGCTCTCCATCATCGATCTGTCCACGGGCCAGCAACCTTTGTACAACGAGGACCGCACGGTCTGCGTGATCTTCAACGGTGAGATCTATAACTATCAGGAATTGATTCCCGAACTTACCGGCCTCGGTCACACTTTTCGCACGCGCAGCGACACCGAGGTCATCGTCCATGCGTGGGAGCAATGGGGCGAAAGCTGCGTTGCGCGTTTTCGTGGCATGTTCGCCTTCGCGCTGTGGGATCGTAACCGCGACACCCTGTTTCTCGCGCGCGACCGTCTCGGCGTAAAGCCGCTCTTCTACGCGTTGTTGCCGGATGGCCTGCTGCTCTTCGGCTCGGAGTTGAAGTCATTGCTCGCCCACGGTGAACTGGGGCGCGAGATCGATCCGTGCGCCGTCGAGGAATATTTTGCCCTCGGCTATGTTGCTGAGCCACGCACGATTTTTCTACAGGCGAGGAAACTCTCGCCCGCGCATACCTTGGTGGTGCGCCGCGGCCAACCGGTGCCCGAGCCGCGCGAGTATTGGAACGTCCAGTTCACGCACGGCAACCGCTTGAGTGTCGCGGACGCCTGCGCCGAGCTCAACGATCGGTTGCGGGAATCAGTCCGGCTGCGCATGATTTCCGACGTGCCGCTCGGCGCCTTCCTATCTGGCGGCGTCGATTCCAGTGCAGTCGTGGCGACGATGGCGGGACTGTCGACTGACCCGGTGAATACGTGCTCCATCGCTTTTTCCGATCCGAGCCATGACGAGTCCGCGTTCGCGCAAAGTGTTGCGGAGCGCTACCGGACCAACCATCACGTCGACCACGTCGAAAGCGATGATTTCGACCTGATCGATACGCTCGCGCGAGTCTATGACGAACCTTACGGCGACAGCTCGTCGCTTCCCACGTACCGCGTCTGTCAGCTTGCGCGCAAGCACGTGACAGTGGCGCTCTCCGGCGACGGCGGCGACGAAAGCTTCGGCGGTTATCGGCGCTATCAACTCCACCTGCTCGAGGAGCGGCTGCGCACGTCGCTCCCCGCAGGGCTTCGCCGCCCGGTCTTCGGCCTGCTCGGCCGCGCCTATCCCAAGCTCGATTGGGCCCCGCGCGTATTGCGCGCCAAAACGACATTCGAAGCTCTCGGGCGCGATTCGGTCGAGGCTTACTTCAATACCGTGTCGTCCATGCGCGAGCCGATGCGCCGGCGGCTCTTTAGTAACAGCCTCAAATCCAGAGTTGGCGGCTACTGCGCGATCGAGGTATTCCGCCGCCACGCCGCGGGCGCGCAGACCGACGATCCCTTGGCGCTCATCCAATATCTCGATCTGAAAACGTATCTGGTCGGCGATATCAACACGAAAGTCGACCGCGCCAGCATGGCCCACTCGCTCGAAGTGCGTGAGCCGCTCATGGATCACAAGCTGGTCGAGTGGCTCGCGAGCCTTCCGTCGGATCTCAAGATTCGCGGCCGCGAATCCAAGTTCCTGCTCAAGAAAGCCATGGAGCCACACTTGCCGCGCGATCTCATGTATCGGCCGAAAATGGGTTTTGCGGTGCCGCTGGCCCGCTGGTTCCGCGGTCCGCTCAAAGCTCGCTTGCGTGACGCGATGCTGGGCGAGCATCTCGCCGCCACGGGTTTGTTCAATACCAGCTATTTGCAGCACTTGGTCGACGCGCATATCGCAGGGACGCGGGATTACAGCACTCCGCTTTGGACGCTGCTCATGTTTGAAGCGTTCCTGCGCTGTGTGCTCGAGGGCCGGCCGGCGCATTTCGCCGAGGCGGCCTAACGGTTTGGCACGGGCTTTTGCTTTTTGCCTTCCATCGACTGCGCGCCGGTGAGAATTCTCTACCATCACCGCACGGCCTCGCGTGACGGCCAAGCCGTTCATATCGAGGAAATGATTGGCGGCTTGCGCGCATTGGGCCACCAAGTTCGTGTCGTCGCGCCAAGCGCGGGCAAGCAGGCGGGCATGGGTGCCAGTATCGGTTGGGTTCACCGGCTGAAAGACACCATTCCGCGAGCGCTCTACGAATTAATGGAGCTCGGCTATTCGGCGTTGGCGTACCGCCGTCTCGCACGCGCGATGCGCGAATTTCAACCGGATGTGATCTACGAGCGTTATAACTTGTTCCAGATGGCGGGACTGATGGCCAAACGCCGTTTTGGCGTCCCTTTGATACTTGAAGTCAATTCGCCGCTCGTGCATGAGCGTTCACGCTTCGACGGCCTTGCGTTGCAGCGATTGGCGCGCTGGTCGGAAGGAACGTTATGGCGGGGGGCCGACCGGGTGTTACCCGTGACCCAAGTCCTTGCCGCTTACGTGACCGCTTATGGCGTGCCCGAGGAGCGCGTGACGGTTATCCCGAATGGCGTCAACGCTGCGCAGTTCGCCGGCGCTGGCTCGCCGGCCGAGGCTCAGGCTGCGCTCGGTCTTTCCGGTCGTCTCGTCCTAGGGTTTACCGGATTTCTGCGCGACTGGCACGGCGTTGATGGCGTCATTCGATGGATGGGAGAGCCTTCCGTCTCTGACGTCGTGCATCTTTTGGTCGTGGGCGATGGTCCTGCGCGACGCGACCTCGAGCGTCTCGCGCACGCCCACAATCTCGCGCATCGAGTGACGTTCACCGGCGTTGTCGCGCGCGAGCGGATACCCGCCTATGTGGCTGCCTTCGACGTGGCGCTTCAGCCAGCGGTCGTTCCCTACGCGTCACCGTTGAAGCTCTTCGAGTATTTGGCGGCTGGCAAAGCCGTTGTCGCGCCCAGGCAAGCCAACCTGGAGGAGATTTTGGTCGACCGCCGCAACGTGCTTTTTTTCGACCCCTCCGATCCTGATGGGTTGTCGAGTGCATTGAATCGAATCGCCAACGATCGCGAGTTACGCGAAGCGCTTGCTGTGGGTGCCGCTGCCACGATTCAGGCGCAAGGTTTGACGTGGGTCGCCATCGCCAAGCGGGTGTCCGCATTATGCGCGAGCCTCGCGCACAACCAAGGCGCTGCGCGGGCTTTAGCGAAGGACGCAGCGCCGGGCGACGCGGGAACAGTGGTCATGCGTGTCGCTCAGCGTGACGCTTCTCACTCCGGCGAAGTCAATCGTGGGCAAGCCCAATAGCCATGCGTGACCTATTGATGTTCGTCATCGTGTTCGGCCTCTTGCCCATCGTGCTCAAGCACCCATGGGTAGGAGCGATGTTGTGGACGTGGCTCAGCATCATGAATCCGCACCGCTTGGCCTGGGGCCCGGCTTTTGATTTTCCGTTCGCCGCCGTCGTGGCCATCACCACCACGGTGGGGCTGCTCGTGACCCGCGACAAGCGGCACATCCCGATCAACGCCGTCACGATCACGCTCTTGCTCTTCATGTTATGGATGGGTGTTACGTCGGCCTTTGCGATCTACCCGGACTTGATCGGCGAGATGCTACGGCGCGTGATGAAAATCCAGTTCATGATTTTCGTCACGCTCGCCCTCCTGCACACGCGAAAGCATGTCGAAATTTTTCTGTGGATCATCGTCGGCTGCCTTGGGTTCTACGGCATCAAAGGCGCCATCTTCACACTGATGCGATCGGGAGAGCACCGTGTGTGGGGGCCAGCGGGAAGCTTCATCGAAGGTAACAACGAGCTTGCGCTGGCGCTCGTCATGACCATCCCGCTCATCAAATACCTGCACGGCATCCAGACCAACCAATGGATCCGTTGGGGGTTGGTCGCGGCAATGATTCTGTGTGCGATGGCCACCCTGGGAACCTATTCGCGCGGCGCATTCATCGCGATCGTCGCGATGGCGGGATTTCTGTGGATTCGCAATTCGCGCAAGCTGGTTTTCGGCAGCGCATTGATGATCGTCGGCGTGACGTTGCTGGCGTTCATGCCCGGCGCGTGGACCTCGCGGATGTATACGATCGAGAACTATCAGCTGGATGCGTCGGCCACGGGGCGTCTTAACGCCTGGCAGATGGCGTTCAACCTGGCACGCGATCGCTTGCCTGGTGGGGGCTTCGAGGTCGCGCAATCGGAGGTTTTCGCCTATTACGCGCCGGACCCCAATGCCATTCACGCCGCGCACAGCATCTATTTTCAAGTGCTGGGCGAGCATGGTTTTATCGGTCTTGCGCTGTTCATGGCATTTTGGTTCTTCACCTGGCGCTCGGCAGGATGGGTGCGCAAGCATGCGCGCCGCTCTCCGGAGACGCAGTGGGCGTCCGAACTTGCGGCGATGGTGCAGGTCTCCCTGGTGGGCTACTTCGTGGGCGGCGCGTTCTTGAGCCTTGCGTACTTCGACCTGCCCTACAACATGATGATCGCGATCCTTGTGTGCCGCGGCATCATCGAAGCACGATTGCGCGGGTCGGCGACGTCTCCCGTTAGCGTGACTCGGGATGCTCCGGCTACTGCGAAGGTCGGAACCGCAACGCGAAAACATGCGTGACCGCTTCCGCGTGCCACGCGGCCCGAAGCGATGAGCCTCGCCAAATCCGGCTTTTCGCTGATCGCGCCAAGCGGGCACCGCGGACGCCTGTCCATTTTGATCTTTCATCGCGTACTCGCGGCGCCCGATCCGATGCTTCCGGAGGAGCCCGACGCACGCGAGTTTGCCGAGCGAATGGGCTTCCTCGCACAAGCGTTTAACGTGCTGCCGCTTTCGGAGGCGGTCGGCCGATTAGCGGAGCGCGACCTGCCGGCAGCGGCGGCGGCGATCACTTTTGACGATGGCTATGCCGACAACTATCGCGTTGCGCTACCCATCCTGCGCCATTTCCGATTGCCGGCAACGATTTTCGTATCAAGCGGATTCTTAGATGGCGGTCGCATGTGGAACGACACAGTGACCGAGGCTGTGCGCCACGCAACGGGTGGCGTTCTCGATCTCGATGCCCTCGATCTGGGTGTGCATCCGGTGCGGAGCAATGACGAGCGCCGCCGCGCGGTAGCTCATCTTCTGCAACGGCTCAAGTACCGGCCCCAGGACGACCGGCAGAAGGCTGTCGACGAAATCGCGGCGATCGCCACTCGGAGTCTGCCCGAAGACTTGATGCTCTCGTCGGACGAGTTGCGGGCGCTTGCCGCCGCGGGGGTCGGCGTTGGTGCGCATACGGTGAGTCATCCCATCCTGGCGCAGCTTGAACCGTCGACTGCGCGCCAGGAAATCGTCGACGGGGGGAGAGCGCTGACCGAAATTCTTGGCAAGAAAATCGATCTCTTTGCCTATCCCAACGGGACACCTGGAAAGGACTTCGGGCCGGCACATGTGCAAATGGTCCAGGACGCCGGCTATGCAGCAGCCGTGACAACCGGTCGCGGCGTGGCTCGCGCTGGCTCCGATGTCTACCAATTGCCGAGGTTTACGCCTTGGGATCGCTCCAATATGAAGTTCGG